>Ga0123353_10018086_pt1 | contig 10403 bp, 9 predicted proteins | sample TergutLab28metaG_3_FD_92763 | JGI IMG/M metagenome (GOLD analysis project Ga0123353, IMG submission 92763) | Labiotermes labralis P3 segment gut microbial communities from Petit-Saut dam, French Guiana - Lab288 P3 | ecosystem: Host-associated > Arthropoda: Insects > Digestive system > Gut ...
ATGCCGTGGAAGCCGAAATCCTTGGCCATGACGGTCATGTCCTGCCAGGAGAGCTCCGGGCAGGCCAGGGATGAGAATGCCAGTTTCATGATGTGTGTTCCTCCTAGTTTTGTTTTTTCGCCGGGGAGATAAACAAAACGCCCCCAAATCACGCAAAACGCAATTCAGGGGCGAGGAAATATGACTTTCTTCGCGGTACCACCCTGCTTCGACAGAATAATCTCTGCCCTCAGCGGACCTCAAACAAGGCCCTGACATTTGACGTCGTCACACGGCCTGCCTTACTCTGGTTTATTTCGGGCAGGCGACTCCGGAACGAGCTATACACGCAAGGTCAGGCATCGGCTCGCAGCGGCCGCCGACTCTCTGTTCGGAACTTTACGTTCCGTAACCTAAGATCAATGCGTCTTTCTTTCCTTCATCGTCTTTGGGGGTATTTAGTTTAGATGGGATTATAGCAGGTTTTTCGGGGTTTGTCAAGAAAAATTTTTAATGCTCCCCCCGGCCTTCGGCCACCCCCCTCGCAAACGAGGGGGGCTTTGGATGCCTCATCGCTGCATTTGAGTGAGCCGCTCTTGTATCACCTGGTCAATTCTCTCGCAGACTGATGCGAATTGCCGATCCACCATATCGTTGCTGAAACGCATGACAAGATATCCACCTGAGGCGAGGAATTCAGTACGTACTGCATCATATTCTGCCCGGTCTTTCTCTGTGTGGTGCATCCCATCCAGTTCAACAATTATTTTTGCCTGCGGGCAATAGAAATCAACAATGTACTCGCCAATGATTTTTTGACGATGGCAGCGGATCGGATAAGTATTCAGGAAATCGTACCAGAGGTGCTTTTCTTGTTTAGTGGCATTTGTGCGCAGTTCGCGGGCCCGCGGCACAAGATTTTTGTCGTAGTTGTACACGCTTACCTCCAACTCTAGTCCCCCTCGCTCGCGAGGGGGATGTCGCCGCAGCGACAGGGGGAGCTTATGAAGCTATCGCCAGCAGCGAAAGCGCGATGGTGAACTGCGCGCCGTAATAAAACAGGTAGTTCAGGATATAGTCCACGGGGCGGTCTTTTCCTTCGCCGAAGAAGGTGCCGCTGAGGACGAGGTCGGACAGCAGGAAGACCACCAGGCCGACGTTCATCACCAGGGGCTGCAAGCCGCGCCCGCCGAAGTACCAGCTGCACAGCGAGGCGGCCAGGCTCATGCCGAACACGGCGGTGTAGGCCACGGCGATCGCCTTATACTTGCCGTAGTCGAGCTTCATGAGTTTTTCGGTGGCCAGGACAATGGAGGTGAGCACGAGGCCGGCGCCCGCGATGATCAGCAGGGTTCTCAGGGGCGCGCCGTAGGTCCTCAGCAGGCCCGCGATGAAGAACAGGTGGCAGATGAGGAAGGAGCTGAACCCGGAGAACATGTAGATCTCCTTGTGCTGGGGGTACATGTCCTTCATGTCCAGCCAGAAGTCGCCCAGCAGGCCGAGGACCTGGCCGATGATGATGCCGAAGAAGAGGAATTTGTATTGGGCGAAGACTTCCGCCGGCCATGCCAGTGTTGCCGCGCAGGTGGTGATGAGGAAGAACACGCTGGTCGCGATCTTGAAGAGGATGCCGGGCACGAGCTTGCGCTTGCAGCGGAAAAATATGTAGGGTGCCAGGGTACACGCCCCAAACGCCGTGAACAGGATTGCCGTCATTTCACATGCCTCCAATCATAATTTAGTATATTATAGCAGACGCGGCGCAAAAAAGCAACTTCTTCGCAATTATTTTTTAGAAAAACCCTTGCATTGGGCGAAATTTTCGTGTAAAATATGAAATGAATATGGGGAGGACTGCGTATGGCTGTGCATTGCGACGTGTTGGTGGTGGGCGGCAGCACCACGGGCTGCTATTTCGCCCATGAGATGGCCGCCCGGGGCTACAGGGTGATCGTCGCGGACGCGCTGCCCGCGGACCGGATCGGCGGGCACCTGCCGGTGTTCCACGTGGATAAGCCAAAGTTCGAGCAGTTGGGCATCCCGCGCCCGGAGCCCGGCGACCCCGACTACATAGGCGAGTTCGCCGACGGCCGGGGCACTTACTACCCGCCCTCGGGGCAGTACCTGAAGCGCGGCGACCCGGCGCAGAGGATTGTCTACGCCGACTACCCCATCCTGGTGTGCAGCCTGCCGCCTTTCATCCGGCGCCTGCGCGCGTGGTGCGCGGAGGCTGGCGTGGAGTTCCTGGACGAGACAAAGTTTTTAAGCCTGGTCTACTGCAAGCACGGCGTGCGGGGCGCGCGCCTGGCAGGCCCCGGCGGGGAGGACGTCACTGTCTACGCCAGGCTGGTGGCGGACTGCTCGGGCAAACCGGCGGTGGCGCGCAGGGCCCTGCGCAAACCCACCCCGGTGGAGGACTTCGAGGTCGGCCCCCGGGACAGCATGCACGTGATATTGAAATTCCTCAAGCTGAAACACCCCGAGCGGGACGCGCCGCGGCGCGCGGAGCACTGGGCTTTCTACAAGGGCTGGATCGGGCAGTCCCAGTGGCCGGACGTGGCCGTGATCGGCACGGGGGCGACGCTTTCGTACGAGTATACCGAGAAGTGCATGGCGCGCTTCATGGCCGCGGTGGAGATGCCCGAGGGGGAGATCATCGACGAGCAGCGCGGGTCGCTGCCCTTCCGCCGCCCGCCGTACTCCCTGGTGGACAGCGGCTTCGTGGCCCTGGGGGACGCCGCGTGCATGAACAAGTGGATCGGCGAGGGGATCTGCTCGGCCTGGGTGGGCTGCCGGATGGCCGCCGAGGCGGCAGGGGAGGCCATGCGGAACGGGGCCTACCCGACGCTCAAGGCGCTGTGGCCCCTCAACGTGCGCTACAATACCACGCAGCAGGCCGATTTCGCCTACATCAACGCCACGGCCATCAACGCGGTGGATTGCAGCGCGGCGGAGATGGAGTACGAGTTCGAGAAGGGCATCGTCTTCACCGACGAGGCCATGACCCGCTTAAACTGGACCTACAGCGCGGAAATGCCCCCGGATGAGGTGGCGGGGCTCATCGCCAAAATGGCGGCGGGGCTGGCCACGGGGAACATCAGCCCGGGCACGCTGAAGAATATGCTCAAGGGCGTGGCGTTTTCCACGCTGCTCAAGGCGCATTACAGGGCCTTCCCCAAGACGCCGGAGGGCTTCGGGGACTGGGCGCAGGGCTGCGACAGGCTGTGGGAGGCCTGCGGGAACATCGCGGACGTGACGGAACGGGCGGAGGCGCGCATGGAGGGCTGACCCCGGCAAAATCCCCCAGGGGACGCAATATCTGGCGGATCGCGATATTGCAAAAAGCCAGGGCAATCCCCTTGCATTTTCCGGGCAGGGGTGTTATAATGGTCTGGATGGGCCGCCCTTTGACCAGTTCACTCCTTACCTGGCGGTAAGTAGTATATATACCAGAGCAAAATGAAGAGAGGAGTACCCAGCATGAAAACCCGTATCCCAATGAAGCTCCTGGCGGCGCTGATGGCGCTGTGCCTGCTGCTCAGTTTCGGCGTGGTATACGCCATGGCCGACGAGGAGGGCGAAGCGGCGCGCGACGCCCTGATCGCGGAATTCCAGGCGCTCAATACCGACCTGACCCGCGCGCTGAACTCCGGGCTGGCCTTTGACGCCGCCGGCGAGTTCAAGATCCTCGTGCTCAGCGACCTGGACATCGGCATCGCGCCCTATCCCGCCATGCTCAAGGCCATCGATTACATGATCCAGGACGTTCAGCCGGACCTCATCGTCCTCAACGGCGACGTGACGAGGAAGCAGTCCTCCGTGCTGGGCATCACCGGCAGCGGGGTCTCCATCGCGTGGATTTGCGATATGATCCCCAGGAACATCCCCTTCACCGTCACCTTCGGCGACAATGACGCCCTGCTGCCCATGAGCAAGAACAGCTACCTGACCCGCTACCAGCGGTACGGCAACTTCGTGGGCTACGACGACGTGCCCACCACCGCGGGCGTGGCCAACCACAACCTGTTCGTCTTCGCCGACGACAGTTCCGACGACATCGCGAACGTGGCCTTCAACCTGTGGATGCTGGACACCAACCAGGACGGGCTGTTCCGCACGCAGAGCGCGTGGTACGGCGCGAAGGAATACGACGCGATCTTCCTGGAGACCGACTACATCGTCCCCTCCGCGCTCTTCACGCACAAGTCCCTGATGGAGAACGCCAACGTGGCGGGCAACGTGGAGATGCTGTACATGATGGGTGAATTCGGCGATGTGAAGGCCGCGATTTCCAGCAACGCCCGCACCGTATCCCAGACCACCATCGGCAGCACCGTGTTTTACGGAACCCCCGGCATGGCCTTCACGGGCAAGGGCGAGCGCGCCACCCGCGGCGGCACCCTGGTTACCCTCGCCATGACGCCCGTAGCCCAGCCCGCAGCCGGCGAAGCCCCCTTTGATGTGAGCGTCAGCGTCACGCAGAAGCCTTCGTGGGCCTACTTCGACGACGACACCGCCGAGGGGATCGGCCCCAAACACGCATTTTACAAGGCCGGCGTGAACTGGTTCTTCGGCCCCCCTGCCTCCCTGTTCGGCTGGATGGTCGGCCTGTTCACCGACAAGTACGAGGTCGCCTATAAGATCACCCAGTTCTGGGGCGACATATTCAATTTCATGCTGTAAGTACTCACCTTGGCCATATGCAAGCCTTTCGTATAAACGGAGGGCTTGCGGTGTTTGTGTTCGCCCTCTTTACCCCCCTGTCGCTGCGGCGACATCTCCCCCAAGGGGGCGACTTGGGTGGTGCGTCAGCAAAATTTAACTTGACTTCTTTCGTGATCTATGCTATACTATCCGCAACCTATTTAAAGGAGCAAACCCATGGTCCTCTCCCGTAACTATTACCGCTATTACGGCTTTGCCTATCGGCAGGGCGCGCTGCGGTATCGGTTCCGGGGCTGAAGGCACCCGAACGATTTTGCACCCGCAGCTATACCGGCTGCGGGTGTTTCGCTTCACCCCCTCTGCCAAGCGTCTCCTGCGGGAGCCGCAAGGCATCTCCCCCAAGGGGGCGATCCTGACGGCATCCGCAAGCCGCTCATAGAGATGAATGGAGGAACATATGAAGATCATCGCAGTGCAGCACACACAGGCCGAGCATCACCTCAACGGCATGGTGGGCGGCTCGTCGGACTGGCCGCTGACCGCCCTGGGGCACCAACACGCGCAGTGCATCGCCGGGGCCCTGCGAGAAGAGCTGGGCGAAGAGCCCAATTACGTGCTCTATGCCTCGGACATGATACGCACGACGCAGACGGCGCAGCCAATCGCGCGGGCGCTGGGGCTGCCGGTCATTCCCGTGCCGGAGCTTCGCGAAATCAAGATGGGCAGCGCGACAGGCAAGAGCCGCGCCTGGCTCAGGGAGCATCAGGCGCCAATGAAGGGGCCCTTCATGGACTACCGCCCCCTGCCCGACGCTGAAACCTGGCGCGAGATGCGCAGGCGGGTGGCACTTTTTGCCGAACGACTGGAAAGCGAGGGTAAAGACGCCATCGTGGTAGGGCACGGAGGATCGCTGGGCATCTTTGTGCAGCGATTCCTGCGCATACCCGAAGAGGCGAGCGAGAATATCTGGCTCCATGGCCGTGCAGGGAGCGTGCACAGGCTGCAAAGCCAAATTGAGAACGGCAGGGCAGTCTACATACTGAACAAATTCAATGAGATATTATTTTAGTAACCCCCTCTGGCCTGCGGCCATCTCCCCCAAGGGGGCGACTTACGAAAGAAGGCTATACCATGATCGTCATCCTACGACCCAACCACACACCCACACAGCTCGAGGAGCTGCGCGCCTGGCTGGAGGCGCAGAACATCAGCATCCACCACAGTGCGGGTGCGCACACCACCCTGCTGGGCCTCATCGGCGACACCGCCGCCGTGGACCAGGAACGCATCGAGGCGCTGCCGTTTGTCGAATCCGTCAAGCGTATCCAGGAGCCGTTTAAGAAGGCAAACCGGAAATTCCACCCGGAGGATACGGTCGTAAATGTGGCGGGCGTATCCGTGGGCGGCGGGTCGTTCACGGTGATGGCGGGGCCCTGCTCGGTGGAGTCACGGGAGCAGCTGTGCGAGGTGGCGGGGGCGGTGAAGGCCGCCGGGGCGCAGATCCTGCGGGGCGGGGCATTCAAGCCGCGCACGTCGCCCTATGCCTTCCAGGGCATGCGGGAGAGCGGAATCGAGCTGCTGCTGGAGGCCAAACGGCAGACGGGCCTGCCCATCGTGACGGAGATCATGGATATCTCGCACCTGGATTCGTTCGCAGAGGTGGACTGTATCCAGGTGGGGGCGCGCAACATGCAGAACTTCGAGCTGCTCAAAGAGCTGGGCCACTGCGACAAGCCCATTTTGCTCAAGCGCGGGCTGTCCAGCACCATCCAGGAGTGGTTGATGAGCGCGGAGTACGTCATGGCCGGCGGCAACGGCAACGTGATCCTCTGCGAGCGGGGCATACGCACCTTCGAGACCGCCACGCGCAACACCCTGGACATCTCCGCCGTGCCGGTGGTGAAGGAGCTCTCCCATTTACCGGTGATCGTGGACCCCAGCCACGCCACGGGATTCGCCCGCTTTGTGAAGCCCCTGGCGGTGGCGGCGGCGGCCGTGGGCGCGGACGGCGTGATGATCGAGGTGCACAACGACCCCGCGAAGGCCATGTGCGACGGCCCGCAGTCGCTGACGCCGGAGCAGTTCGAGGAGGCCATGGAGGCGATGCGGGCTATTTTACCCCCTCAGTCGCTCACGTCTCCTGCGGGAGACGTTGGCGACAGCTCCCCCAAGGGGGAGCCTTTTGGCTGTTGCTGCACAGAGGGGTAGATGATGAGCCGAGCCATATTTGCCTCCAACGGACTGGTCAGCCTGGCGGAATACCAGCCCTGCGACGACCGCGCGCTGTATGACTGCTGGCTTGACCCGGAGACGAAAAAGGGCTACAATGGCTTTGTGCCCGCGGGCAACTTCGAGGAGTTCCAGCAGGGAAATCAGAGGCGGCTTGAGGACTATATCGACAGGGAGGCCAAGGAGCTTTTTTTCGCCATGATCCAGTGTAACCGCACGGGCAAGCTCGCCGGAGCGCTGGGCATAGCACCGGGGATGCCGCCTGAATTCGAGCCCGACCTCTCCATATGCGTTTTTGCGCCGTACCGCAGGCAGGGCTATGGCGCATCGGCCTTCGCGCTGGCGGCGAAATACGCGACCGAGGTCTTGCATATCAAAGCACTCCACGCCGGGGCATACCCGGACAACATCGGCAGCCGGAAGATGCTGGAGCGCTGCGGCTTCAGGCCGGTTGCCGAATGCCCGCCGGAGAAGCATTATCTCACGGGGGAGGATGTGAGGCAGATGGATTATGTGTATGCCCGCGAAGATACGTCGCTCCGCGATACTCCCTCAGTCATCCGAGATGACGGCTCCCTCACGAGGGAGCCGGGGGATCAGGTTGTAACGGGCCTGTTGTAAGAAAGGGATTGATAGCAATGATAACCGTTCACGTCCCGCTTGGCGAGCGCGCATACGACGTGCACATCGGCGCGGGGCTGCTGGAAAAGGCCGGGGCGCTCATCGCCGAGACCCTGCGGCCGACAAGGGTGTTGCTTGTCGCGGACAGCAACGTGGCAGAATACCCATATATTAATTCAGTAAAGCAAAGTGTTGAAGCGCAAGGGGTTGCGTGCTGCGTGTTTGTCTTTCCGGCAGGAGAGGCAAGTAAATCACTTTATACCTACGAGAAAATTTTGGACGCCTGCACAGGTTTCTCGCTTACCGGCGGTGACGCGCTGGTCGCCCTGGGCGGCGGCGTGACAGGCGACCTGACGGGCTTCGCCGCGGCCACATACCGCCGGGGGATTGCCTTCGCGCAGATACCCACCACGCTGCTGGCCGCGGTGGACTCCTCCGTGGGGGGCAAAACCGGGGTGAACCTGGCCGCGGGGAAAAATCTTGCGGGGGCGTTCTGGCAGCCGGGTTTGGTGGTCACCGACATCGACACGTTCGATACCCTGCCGCCCGTGGAATACGCCAACGGCATGGCCGAGTGCCTGAAGCATGGCCTGCTGTTCGACGAGAGCCTCTTCGCGGCGCTGGAGCAGGGCGGGCCGGTGAGCGCGGCGCAGGTCGCCCGCAACGTGGAGCTGAAGCGCAATGTGGTCGTCGGCGACGAGCGCGACGGCGGGGCGCGGCGGCTGCTCAACCTGGGGCACACGCTGGGCCACGCCATCGAGCAGGTGAGCGGGTACGCGATTTCCCACGGGGCGGCGGTGGGGCTGGGCATGCTCATGATGGCCCGGGTATTCTGCCCGGCGATTGTGGGCAGGCTGCGCGCCGCGCTGGCGAAGAACAACCTGCCCACGCGATGCGGGTTCACCGTACAGGAGCTATTCGGCGCGCTGGAGCAGGACAAAAAGCGCGCGGGCGGGGATATCACTATTGTCGTGCCGCTGGAAATCGGGCGATGCGAGCTGCGCACGCTGCCTATGGAGGAGCTCAAGAAATTGCTGGAGGAGAAACTATGACAGTTACGCTCAGGCCAGGAAAACTGGCGGGCAAAATCGCCGCCATGCCATCGAAGTATGAACTGCACCGCCTTTTGATCGCTTCACATCTGGCGGGGATGAGCCTTGAGGGTTACCCTGTGATCTCAGATGACATCGCGGTGACTAAGGAATGCCTGTTGGCAATGAACAATGAACAATTAACAATTAACAATTGCCGGGAGTCTGGCTCTACATTACGATTTCTGTTGCCAATAGCAGCGGCGTTGGGCAGGGAGGTCACATTCACCGGCGAGGGAAGGTTGCCCGAGCGACCCATGCAGCCCCTGGTTGACCTTCTGCGCGCACACGGCTGTACGATAAGCAGCGACAGCTTACCGATCACAATATCAGGCCAGCTACGGCCCGGGACTTTTACCATACCGGGAAACATCACGTCGCAGTACATCACGGGCCTGCTGTTTGCGCTGCCGCTGTTGGAGGGTAATAGTGAAATCGTGATGACCTCGCCGCTCGAATCCGCAGGTTATGTACAGATGACCTTGCGCATCCTCGCAAAATTTGGCGTTACGATCATCGAAACGCCGGCCGGCTGGCGGATTTCCGGCCCGCAGCGGTACCTGTCAACTGTCAACTGTCAACTGTCAGCTGAGGGGGACTGGTCAAGCGCGGCCTTTTGGCTCGCGGCCAATGCTTTGGGAAGCGACATTCGCATAACCGGGCTGGACGAGACATCCGCGCAGTCGGACCGGGCGATTACATCGCTGCTGGAGCATCGCGGCATCATGGACGCTTCACAATATACCGACTTGGCGCCCATCATGGCGGTTGTGATGGCCCTCACGCCGGGCGAAGGCAAGATCGTCAACGGCGCGCGCCTGCGTTTGAAAGAAAGCGACCGGCTGCACGCCATGGCGGTGAATTTAAATGCGCTGGGCGCGGACGTGACGGAGCTGCCGGACGGCCTGGCGGTCAACGGCAAGGCAATGCTGCGGGGCGGGGAGGTTGACAGCTTCGGCGACCACAGAATCGCCATGGCGATGGCCATTGCCGCGCTGAAATGCGAAGACGCAGTTGTACTTCACGGGGCGCAGGCCGTGCGCAAATCTTATCCTGCATTTTGGGAAGATTACCAACGTCTTGGAGGCCATGTATGAGCTCTATCTTTGGCGAGAATATCCGGTTTTCGGTGTTCGGGCAGTCGCATTCCCAAGGGATAGGCGTAGTGATCGACGGCCTGCCCGCTGGCGAACGCGTTGATACGAAAGCGATCGCGGACTTTATGGCGAGGCGCGCGCCGGGCCGCAACCCGGGCGATACCCCCCGCCGGGAAGCCGACGAGGCCCGCGTGCTTTCCGGGCTTGTGGAGGGCGTCACCTGCGGCGCGCCGCTGTGCGCCGTCATAGGGAACACCGACGCCCGCCCGGGGGACTACGAAAAGCTGCGGCATGTCCCACGGCCGGGCCATGCCGACTTTGCCCTGCATGAGAGGTTCCGTGGCTTTCAGGACGTTCGCGGCGGGGGGCACAGTTCCGGGCGGCTGACCGCGCCGCTGTGCTTCGCCGGGGCCGTGTGCATACAGATACTGGCGCGGCGCGGCGTCACCCTTCGCGGGGCCATAAAGGAGATGGGCGACGTGGAGGAGGCAAGGCGGCGCGGGGATTCCGTGGGCGGGGTGATCGAGTGCGTGGCCGAGGGGCTGCCCGCCGGGCTGGGCGCGCCCATGTTCGGCGGGGTGGAAAACCGCCTGGCGGCGGCGCTGTTCGGCATACCGGCGGTGCGCGGCGTGGAGTTCGGCGCGGGATTTTTGGCCGCTTCGCTTCTTGGCAGCGAGAACAACGATCAGTATTATATTGAAGATGGGCAGGTGCGCACGCG
>Ga0123353_10018089_pt1 | contig 10402 bp, 8 predicted proteins | sample TergutLab28metaG_3_FD_92763 | JGI IMG/M metagenome (GOLD analysis project Ga0123353, IMG submission 92763) | Labiotermes labralis P3 segment gut microbial communities from Petit-Saut dam, French Guiana - Lab288 P3 | ecosystem: Host-associated > Arthropoda: Insects > Digestive system > Gut ...
ATGTCGGTGAATAATATATGATAAAACATATTTTACTGATGTGCACTGGCTGGTTTATTACATAATATAAATATTCTTTAATGCGCAGATGTGGAATATATAAATATACAGTGTAATAAAGTGAATGAAAAATTAATTTTGTTTGCAGAAAGTTCTCAATTTATTGTCATAAAAGCACTTAAAAATTCTTGGAGCTGTTATTGACTCATCTTATTTGCTTGACATTTACAGACTGCTGTGTAGAGATGGTAACAGTTTTTAACCTCATATCTGTAACTGTATGTTAAGCTGAAGTGATGTAATAATTCTGCACTCTGTGCTCTTTGTTAAAAGTATTCCTGCATATTCCATAGCCTGTTTGATTAAAATAAATGTGTTTTTTTAATAAGATTCACCTGAGTATTGATATATCTTCAGATGTGTGAGGGAAAAAACTTCCATTCCCTATCAGCACATTCATTGTTTACTGTAACATGGCTCTCATTATTACTCATTAGAATTTAACCAGAATTCATAATACTGAAATATTACTACAACAGATGTCAGTAGGTCTGACCTGAGAAGGTGGAAAGCGACAGCAAGCTAGAGAAGATTGCTTTGTAATATCTGTATCATCTTGTAGTAATTATAACAAATGTCTGTGATGAAAACTGGATAATTCTTCTGCCCTGGAGATGGAAGCAAGTGATTCCTTGGAAGCAGTGGTACCTGTCTACCAAACTACATGGTTCACATCCCATTAGGGAGTAGTTTTCTGGATAATTTAGAATTACAATACTTAAATTTAATATATAATTTTGCAATGAACATTTTGAATTAGTGAGGTTGTATCATAGATATATGTATAACTGAGACTACAGTGACTTGGCAGTTGTCTGATGAAAAACTTCATTCATAAGTTAAAAAGAAAAAACATTTGGCACAAGTATTATGATTCTTTGAATGCTGATACTCCTCAATTAAAATTGCAGCTTAGTTTAGAAGTCAGATGTCCTTCAGGGTAGGTTTTGCACTTCCCTTGCACTGCCATTATATTCTGGAGCACAAGGTTTGAGATGATCAACGTAGTTTCTTTCAGAATCATTTAATTATAGCTGAACAGAAGAACATGCTTGTGATTTTTATAGTATTACTATAGGATATTCTGTTATATTACATCTCCAAGCTTTACAGTTATGCTTTGCAGGTTCATGTTGGCATAATGAGTGTACTGGTGTTTTTTAAATCCCTGTGTAGATTCCTGGCATTTTTATGTGGAGGCATTGGTCTAGTCATTGTTGGGCTAATAACGCGAAAATGGTGGAGAGAACGCACACGCAAACTAAAAGAAAAAACTAAAAAACAGCAGACTTCTTCCCAGATAGAAAGACAGCAAAATGTCCAGGAGAATGAACAGCCTGAAGTGCAAGCGTGTGTTATCTGCTGCCAGAATCGTCGCAGAATAATCTTGTTACCATGTGGTCATGTTTGCCTCTGTGAAGACTGCAGTGCAAGAATTACAGACTTTTGTCCCATATGCAGGACAGAAATAGAAACAAAATCTGTAGCTTATATTTCATAATTATTGTTGCAGTCTTACAACTCCTTTGATTGCAGACTTTGTTCACTGTCTGCTACTGTTGTTATGAGTAATATAAATCAGTTATATGAAAGAATCAGTTTGTGTTTATACAGAGTAGGACACAAATACATAATGGTTTTCATAATTAAATAGCAATTAAGGGAAAGTAAAACAATTTATTTAGATATAAGTATGTTAATGAAATGGAGAAATCACTGTCACCATTAGTGAGAATTACAATGTGCAGGTGGACCTGTTCACATTTATGGCACTGCTTGAAATGAGAACGTTACATGTTGCAGCATGTCGTTGAGGATGGCTTCATACTCTTTCAGGTACACTGTTTCAGATCAGGGTAAAATGCATGTTGCAGTTGTTGGGGATTGCTTCATACACTGTCAGGTATGCTGTTTCAACACTGTTGAGGATACCTTAATACATTTTCAAGTAATGCTGTCAAAGCGGAAACATGGTAGGTCAGGTGTCATCGTGAGGAAGAAATCTGCTGGGCAGGGAGGCCAGCATTATCACAAAAGGAAGAAAGAATTTGACAAGGAAATTTATGGTATATACTGCTGTGCTTATTTGCGTACTATGGACAGGCCAGTGTAACATTCACTGCACATTCCTCACATTTGTCAAGGGTTTGTGCTTACTGCTAATTGAATTGCTCATACAACTGTGTCACATGGTATCTTTTCTCTACCCAGATTTTTCAGGGCCATCTGAACATCTACAGTAGCAGATTATATGCATCATGTATATGAAAATGCTACTGGACACCATACTGCTATGCTATCACAAAGGTGTTCTAATAACTTGACAGTTGCACTTGTTCATGCACTAACCAAGAATTCAAGTTGGTGTTCACAGATCACAAAGTACAAATAATGGCAGACAGTATGTCAATGCTGATTGGAAGCAAAGTAAGTTATTAAAATTTAAAATATCTGCAAAATCTGCCACATGACTGCTTGGAGGCAAGTGGGTTATTGCACTGTAAAAACCATTGATGAATTTACCCCATAATTACCAGCAGTATGTCAGCACTGCCTTGACACAGACTTCCTGAATTTTAAAAGCCATCAGTTCAATCTGCCCTGTAAGAAACATTAGTATTGCCCTTAGATTGCAGAGACTATAATGTAAATAGGTCCCAGTCATATCTTCCCGCAGGCTGAACCACCCTTTCATACAAACTTACAATGCAAGTTATCTAAACAAGGTGATATATGAGCTAAAAAATGTCATGTTGGTATATTATGAAATGACAACAGTGACAATGATGGTAATGAGGAAGAGGCTGAAAACACCAAAGAACATGAACTTGCAGAACGTTTGTCTCAAATACGGAATCAAAACATTACAGTAAAAAATATGGATGTATGTATGAACAGTTTCAATTATCAGTGTGCCTTTTAAAAAAAAAAAACTGACTTTTGAATTAAAGGATGTTTGTTATTTAATACTGACAATCCTAAAATTTCATTCAAGCACTTGCTTTTTCCTTGAGACAGTAGAGGAGGCTTCCCCATGATGGTTACAAGAGGCCCTTTTATGGGAATAAACTATATAACTGTAGACATACTATCCATCATGATTTCCCCTTCCCTCATCACTTCCACAACCTTCCTAACTTCACCACAAACTGTACATCCCATTCATCCATCACATGCACCTCACTGGCTGCTTAACCCTGTGGACCTCACACACAACACCAGCTGGTGCCACCAACCAGAGTCCCTGCCATATCACCAAGGCCCCACCTAGTGCCTAGCACTACCAATCCCATTGACTTGCCACCCCAATAGCCCTGACATATATAAATAACTATGGTCTAGTGCATGTACTCCTTTTGTACTGCTTGGCCTTAAAATGATGGTACTACAATCTTTTAAACAACTATAAATATTCACCAGTTGACACAGTTTAACATGCTAGGCGACCTGAATATTCAGCAGTACTGCTATGAGAACCTCAAGACTTGACTTAACTCTTTTCCATCATGAGGGACTGTTTCATGGTCGTTGACTTTTAAGGCTGAAGATTAAAACAAATCACAGCTTGCAGCAGTGGTGCAGTTTGTTGTAGTGACTAGAATGAGGGGATGAATACAATGAAAACATGTGAATGTTGAAATAAAGGTAGCAGAATCATGTGCTTGGACCGAGGTTGTATTTCGTTACAACCATTCTGTGTAATAATGAATACCACTCAGTTGCCCATGTTACAGCAGATGCATAAAAAAGGATTTGTGGTATAGATAGCCTGTGGAAGCTGTCTGACAACACACTAAGTCTATTCACACACTGCACAAAATAAATGGCTTCATGTTTGTGAACTGACCAAGCACAAAGTTATGATCTGGAAGGTGTACAGTTACCACATCCAAGCAATAAAGAAGGAGGCTTGATTGAAATTCCTCATTATTCCAGTGACTCATGTAATAAAGCCTGGACTAGGACCACCACTTACATATCATGGGGATGTTTAGGAACTTACTGTAAGCATGGTGATAGGTTATGTCACTCAGTGCACACTAGTAAAGAGAGATCTATTATTAACCTCTCCGTTGATTCATGTGGTTCAGTGTTCAATCCAGCAACCAATATTTTTTGATCACTCTCCAGTCAGTCAACCAAATGTCAAGTGTTGCATATTAAGTCTTCTATGTTTGATCAGTGCTATCACTCACGCTAATAACTAATGAGAGTGAGACAGGGGTTCTACTCGTCTTGTACAACTGCACATGGTGTACCTTACCACAATATCAAATCACTCATTTGTGACATACATAAAACTACCAGTCATTCTACAGCTAATAAACATGAATTGCATCTGAACCCTGTCTTGGCTAGGTTACCTGCAGACTTGTTATAAAAAAATGTGGCCTCGTCAGAACCCGACCCAGAATATGACCCTAGGATATCTACAAATCTGCCTTGGAACACTAGGAGCTGCATTTGACTCCTGCCTGCAGCTGCCGAGCCTTCAAAGTGCACACTTTTAGTTTGGATGGAAACAACCAGAAGGTAAAAACCAGTTCAATAGTTTAAATTACAACTTGACCAAAATATTACAATTACTCATGTAATCAAACATCAGTCCTTTCCATGGCACACTAGTCATTTCAAATACACAAATGAAATAAATGCAAAACAACTTAACATTCATAAACCTTTCAATTTCAAAGTAGTTCACAGCTGCTGGCAGTACTGGATATGATGACTCAAAAATCAGATGTACTCTGGATTAAAATAGACCATGTTTATTAAAACTGTAAATATGTAAACACATCAGCTTCTAAATGGTCAAATGACAATCACAGCATCAATTACCTTAAGTAGTATTAATTACCCCTTAGATTACTGTTCAATAAATTTCCATCTTACACTGCACTCCATCCCTATTTTACCCTCCTTTCCATTCTTGTTGGCTGTGTGTGTATCTTTGTCTCCCCATTTCACTACCTCACCAAATTTTCACACATTAATACTGTAATAATCTGGTGGACACAAAAATTCAGTACAAATGTCACACAACAAAAATCACTAACATTCTTTACAGATATATTTTTTGCTCTGAACAGTTGTACACAATGTACAAAGTAGGATGATATAGGCTACATGTTTTGGCTTATTAAGCTAACATCAGGCCCTTATTAAGAACCTTAGACACAACATTGCAATAGGTGTGAGATCTCCAATTTTTCACATGACAATACATTATAAATGTATCTTAAATTTAAAAAAAAAAAGTATTTTATAAGACATTCATAATGTATTATCATATGCAAAGATGGAGATATCACACCTATTGCAGTGCTCAGCATCCTTATAATGTTCTTAACAAGGGCCAGACGATGGCTTATTAGCTGAAACATGTAGCCTATTTTATCCTGCTTTGTATGTTGTGTATGACTGTTCTGAGAAAACAATGTATTTGTAACTGCATAACACATCAGGGATGTTGTATGAAAATACAGTTAACATTCTTTCCCTAACACTACCACAGTTATTTGTCAATAATCCAAGGGTTAAAATACAACTGATGGACAATACAAAACCATAAAAATGGATAAAACATGTAATCACAGATTGTTATGCACAAGAGGCAGAATCCCCTTTAGATTTCAAAAATCTCCAATAATCCTGGGGCTCCCTTTGGTTGATTCTGCTATAGCTCGGTTCACTTTGCTTGTTTTACCAATACCCAGCCGAGGTAAACCCCTGTTTAGTCCATCCAGCAAAACACAGGCCTTACACAGTTTCTGGCTAGAGACAAAGCCACACCGGGAGCAGGTGCCTCTCTCAGGAAGAGGTACTCCCTCACGCACTGATAAGCTCTCACCTTAAATATAAAAACTTCCATCAGTAAGCACTTCACAACTGCAACATTATGGAGAGGCACAACAACATCATGCAACATTCTACACTAACAGAAACATCCAATGTGTGAAAATGTTTTTAACAAGTTAAAAGGAAATTTACCAGTTGTCTTGTCTGGTATGATACTGTGTAGTCTGGTAGATGGGTACCACAGTTTTGAAGAAACATGTTCATTACACTTTGGGGCTTCACCTTGAAGATGGGGACACCAGGTTCATCTGAACCACTGATACCTATCTATAAGTTATGTGGCACCTCATCCTGGTAGACAGTCATACCATGAGTACCTCAAATCCCACATCAATTAGCACAGTTCTACAGTAACTTTCTTACCAGAATGAATAATATCCATGATAGCTGTTGGCCTGATTTTCTCTAGATTCTTCAGAAATGCCCTGGCATGGCCACGATAAGCATTTGGAGCAAACACACACTCAGTAGAAAAATAATGCAAATGCTTAAAATAAGCATACATGACAATCTCCTTCTCATATGTGTATTTAAGGGGTTTACAACGGGGAATAGCTCCTTCACTTCCCTGTAACCAAGAATATTACAGCAGCAAAAGTGGGCTACAAAGAAATTTTACTCAAGACAGCTGAGTTTCTGGACATATCTGAAGTCCAGTATTCTGGTTCAGTGACTGCCTGCAGTCATCTTCTTGTAACGGATCACAATGAGTTGGTCTCCACCTTTCTCCTGAGAAGGGAAATCAGATAATTTCTGAAACATGGTGTTCTGTTCAGAACACTAGATGGAAGCAGTCCAGAAACTCAGTACCAGTAATCCTAATAATAATAAACCATCACCAGAAGCTTTTACAGTTAATTAAATTTTAAACAATCTACAATGAATAGTGAAGTGAATGCAACTTCTGACATCTTACTGTAATAATATCTGTGCATCGCTGCAATCTTGCAATGTCTCCTCTGAGAATATTCATTAAAACAGTCTCAGCCATATCATCTGCATTATGTCCTGTTGCTACACAGTTTGCACCAAGCAGGGCTGCACCACGATCTAATGCTTGGCGCCGGAATACACCACAGAATGTGCAGTTGTTTTTCTGCCCAATCTACAAAGAAATTTATACAAAGATCTATATAATATTTATTGACCAAAATTTGGGTGAGAGTGAAAATCTGTTACACGGATTCTGGTCTTCTGGCATGAGATGCTGCACTGACAGGTAAATGGTTCCTGATATTTTGAAGGAATTTGTTGCCTTCATCTTCGAGGGTTCAAGGTCCTAGAAGACTGAAATTCTCATGTACACTATTGTGAACACACAAAAACTTGTGATATCTTCAACATACCTGTTTCACGATAGCATCCATTGTCCACCCATATAGTTCTTCGTAAGACAGTATCTTTAATGGCATGTCATATTCATCTCGATTTTGTTTCACAGTTTCTAGACTATCATCACGATAACCTTGAAACACAAAATCCTTGCTGTCTAACTATGTATACAAGGAAATAATAACCAAAGTGGTAAAACATGATGGTTTGTAAAGGATGTGTATTGTGACATTATAACAGAATTATTCTCAATTCCAACAATAAAACGATAACTACTTGGAAAATTATAATTCATGAAAATGGGAAACCTAACCACTGTAAAAATACAGTATCTTTGAGGATAGATAATAAAGAGATAACTAATCAAGACACTATCACCAATATATTTTATAGCTATTCCTTATCTATTGCTGAATCACTTAATTCAGGAAATAATAAACATACTAATATAAAAGACCTAATCCAATAAGCTATCTAATAAATAGCTTCCACCGACCTTTTCCTAAAATAAGCTGGCATTATGCATCCACCTATGAAATAGAAAAGATTATTAAATCCTTAAAATCCAAAACTTCCGGTGGATATGATGAAATTTCTACTCGAATACCAAAACTAAGTGCACCATACATTATATCCCTGCTTACATATATTTGCAATGCAATTTTAAACACCAGTATATTTCCTGATAAGTTAAAATATGCCAGTATTAACCCAATTTTTAAAAAAGGTGATGATCAAGACATAACTAATTACAGGCCAATATCCTTGCTTACATCCTTTACAAAGGTTATCGAAAAACTTATATCTGCTAGACTTCTTGACCATATCATTACAAATTCTGTTTTAGTTAATGAACAATATGGATTTAGAATTCGGTACTCAACCGAACAAGCTTCCTTTTCGTTAAAAAATAGCATTATAACCGCTATGAACAATAATGTAAAAACTTGAGGTATCTTCTGCGACCTTCAAAAAGCTTTTGATTGTGTGAACCACAAAATACTATTGGATAGACTAGAATTCTACGGTACTGAAGGAAACTTTAAAACACTAATCAAATTCTATTTAACCTGCAGATATCAGAAAGTAATAATAATAATAATAATAATAGCTCTTCGAAATGGGAATTAATAAAAAATGGTGTACCACAAGGTTCAATTCTTGGTCCCCTGTTTTTTTCTTCTTTATATAAATGACATACCAAAAATAATTGCAAAAATTACAGTATGGTTCTCTTCGCTGACAATACCAGTCTATTAATAACTGATTCTAATGATTTAGTTTTTAATATTAATATTAATCAATCTTTCTCCAACATAATCTCTTGGTTTAACAGCAACTTACTCATATTGAACTGCAACAAAACCCACTACATGGAATTTAGAATTAAAAATTATTATCAGGTTAAAACTGAAGTTAAATATGAACACAAAAATATTTCAAATTCCACTGACACTAAATTTTTGGAACTAATTATCGATGAGACACTGTCTTGGAATCAACATATTGATTAGATAGCAACCAAATTATGCTCTGCTTGTTATGCTTTAAGAAATCTAAAACATATTGTACCCCATTCTACACTAAGAACAATCTATCACGCTTATATACATTCCGTTTTAAGTTACGGCATAATTTTCTGGGGGAGATCTTCCAATGTTAATAAGTCATTTATTTTACACAAGAAAACTGTTAGAATCATAACCAACACTGGAGTAAGGCAATCTTGTAGAAAAGCTTTTAAAAACATGGAAATTATGATGTTGTATTCCCAATACATTTTTCTCACTAATTTTATTTACAGTTAATAACAAACACTTATTCACCTCAAACAGGGAAATACATAAATACAAAACCAGGAACAACTCAAATCTACATCTACCAACTGTTAATATAACCAAATTCTATAAAGGACCTTATATATCAGGTTCTAAAGCTTTTAATTACTTACCACGGCATATAAAAATCTTGGTCAATGATATGAAATACTTCACATTATCTCTTGAGTGTTTTTTATATCATCATTCTTTTTATTCAATTGAAGAATACTTTGAATATAATGAGGACAAGGGCATGTAAATCCTACTATATGGACTGTGATTTTTAATTTCATTTATTGTACTATCTTATGCAATCTTTTAATAGCTTGTGTATAATGTTAATTTATGTAAGTTATTACTGTTGTTGACAAGTATTCTTTTTAACCTGATATTAGTTATACCAATTTGCAAGTTGCCTGAAGATGCTTACTGTATGTGACCTTTTCCATTTCCATGGTTTGTGCCTAAATGGGATGTATGGAAATAAAATAAATAAATAAACAATTTTGCCCCTGAAGATGGTGACACTGGCATCCCCTACAAAATTACAATGTATTTTTGTAACAGTGAAGATCATGCTGAACCTTCGCCACTGTGAAAACCTCAAACCTTACCCTAACACTGAAGATTCCAGACAGTACACTGTCTTATGTACAGGTGAAGTAATCAATCATTACACTCAATACAATACAGAAATTAATGACCCTCAATGGCACCAGCAAAATGCAGTATTACTGTATTAATCTAGACGTGCAATCAACAAAACATAAAATGAAATAATATGGTTCTCTTCAAACCTTCAAAGACTGCTGATAAAAACACTATACATGCAAGGAAATTTATTGTCCTCAAGTATCAGCATTTGTAGATGAGACAATCAACTTTAAACCTTTCAAATTGCAAGTGATAACTCAGTATTTAGAACAGGCACTTACTTGTTACAGTCATTATGGACCTTACATGGTCTGATGGTGTTTGTAAAATGTATACACTTGAAAAAGTGTTTACTTGCTGGAAAAAAATTTTGCAAAAAGTTTTGTCAAAAATATCCTGCAAAAATTGTCACATTTAAATAAAAATACATAAAATTTCTGGAAGTTTTTAAAATAACAGCTTCAATGCCGGACAAAATGAATATACAGGGTGGCGTGGAGCCGACTGACACATTTCAAATTTGAATATTGCACCAGCGCAACTCTAACTATATAACAGGCTTGGTTTAATTTGGGTGTAATCATATACATAAGAGGGGTGTTCAATAATTTATCTACCTAAGCAGGAAAGAAGGCAATGAGCGGATTGAAACAAGTCTGTGCATGTTGGGACATGTC
>Ga0123353_10018092_pt1 | contig 10401 bp, 10 predicted proteins | sample TergutLab28metaG_3_FD_92763 | JGI IMG/M metagenome (GOLD analysis project Ga0123353, IMG submission 92763) | Labiotermes labralis P3 segment gut microbial communities from Petit-Saut dam, French Guiana - Lab288 P3 | ecosystem: Host-associated > Arthropoda: Insects > Digestive system > Gut ...
GTGTTTGAGCATGGAAGGGCGTGGAACACAAAGACGGGGGAAAAAATCCCGCTCTCAGACTGCTACGATGATTATGTCAGGGCAATGGAGATCATAAACACTTCGGAGCATATCCTTAAGAGCGATGCGATCGGCCGGATATTTCGTGACGGAGAGGGCGTCGACGAGGCTTTCGGCGCGAAAGTGTCGAGGACACATCCTGATATAATAGCGTCCGCAGACGGCGTGGGAGGAATAGACGCCCTCCATAAAGACGACCAGCGGTGCATCAGAATAGAGATGATGTGGACGGAAAGCAGCGAGCCGGTGGACTATGAGGAATTGATCGAGTGGATGGAAAACCACGCGGACACGCTGATCGTTGTAAACATTGAGCGAAGTGGCGACTATTTCATGAGATTCATGGCTGAACAAAGTCCCGCGGCGGCGGAAAGGCTGATCGTAGAGGTCTCGGAATTGTTTGAATATTCAGGCAAACATGACGCCATACTCAACCTTACCGGCTTGGCGCAGAGCGCCGCTGAGATAAGGAAATTTATTGAGATGAACAATGTTTGGGCGGTCCTGATGACGGAGGAGGACTCCAGAGGGAGGTTTTCGAGTCTGATGGACCTCGATACCGGAATATACATAATGGGAGAAAACGATGGGTTCATTACCAAAGCAGATTAAGAGCATAATGAAGATTGAAGCGATGATCGTCCTCATCATACTTGTTGCGTTCAATCCTTTCGGCAGCTCTTTTTTATCCCAGATAAACAGCCGGGAGTTTTTCACGCATCACATTCGCGACGCTTTTTCATATTTTTCCGAGGAAAAGCGCGAGGCGGGCGATTTTTATATAGCCACGGGAACATATGAAAGCGGCGTCGGCGGGGAGCTTTTCGGCGCCGCGAAGGGGAGAAACCTTATACTGGTCCAGTTGGAATCGATACAGAACATGGTCGTGGGAAGAGATTATCTGGGGCAGGAGATCACTCCTGTGCTCAACGAACTTATAGATTCACCCGGGACGTTTTATTTCAATAATTTTTATTATCAGATAGGGGCGGGTAACACTTCGGACGCTGAATTCGCGGTCAATCATTCGATCATGGCGTCTGTGGAGAGTTACACCTACCAGCTTTACAAGGAAAACTATTTTAAAGGGTTGCCGAGGATATTGAAGGAGCACGGATACAATTCATATGTCCTGCATGGGTATAAAAAAGAGTTCTGGAACAGACAGACGATATATCCGGTCTTCGGATTTGAGAGATTTTACAGCTCCGATGATTTCATCGACGACGGGATTGAGGGGATCGGCGGAGGAAATATCGTGGGGATCAGCGACAGCGCTTTCTTCGATCAGGCCACTGATTACATGGAAACCTTCCCACAGCCGTTTTACAGCCTGCTCATAACCCTTTCCTGCCACAATCCCTTCCTGATGCCGGAGCACATGCGGGGGATACAGATAATGCCGGAGGATGACAACATAGTAGGCAACTACTTGAACGCGGCTTATTACACCGATAAATGCGTGGGGGAATTCATAGATCATCTGAAGGAGAAAGGGCTTTACGACAACTCGGTCATAGTGTTATACGGCGACCATTTCGGGTTGAGCAAAGCGGACAGAAGGGTAGACGCCGAAGTATCGAGCTGGCTGGGTGAACCATACCGGTACGATACCATGATGAATGTCCCGCTTATAATACATCTGCCGGGGGAAAAAGGCGGCGCCGTCTATGAAAACTCGGGTGGCCAGCTTGATCTGATGCCGACGCTCGCGCATCTTTTGGGGATCGAAACCCTTGATACGATTTACTTCGGGCAAAATCTTTTCAGCGGAGAGGACAGCCTCGTCGCGGTTCAGCTTCATATGCTGAAAGGCTCGTACATCAAGGGCGAAGAGGTATTTGAGATCTCACGTGACGGGATATTCAAAAACAGCAAGGCGTGGAGCAGAAAGACGGGCGAGGAGATCGATATAGACGGCTGTATAGACAAATCCAATGAGGCCAAATCAATAATAGAGCTTTCGCATTTTTATCTCGCCAACGACGTGCTTAGATTAGCCTATGAGAGAGGCATGGAAGCAGCCGAAATCGCTGATCTTATAGCCGGAAAAAAAGCCGCCGTTCCCGGCGTGATTCCGCGGCTTCACATAGGATCGGAAGACGAGACTGCGATCGGAGAATTCTTCGATTCGATGAATCTCGACAAGGAGAAAAACGCACTCCTCTTTTCAGATGATATCGTCGAACTGCTCTCAAAGCTCGATAGGGATTATTCGGGAAAAGCGACAAGAGTCGGGCTCGACTCTTTCGACGGCGCGGCTAACGCGGAATTCCTGGACGTGAGAAAGAGAATCATTCCGGCAGTGACAGCAGACGACGTCTACACCAAGGTCGAGTACCTGGGGTATGACAGGATAATGGCTATCGTCCCGGAAGGGAAGGGCCCGAAGGAGGCTCTGAGGGAGTTGAGCAGCTTGGGCGATGTGTGCGGCGTGATCGTTCCAAGGAAAAACTGGCTTACGCAGATGAATATCTGGGCGGGCAGCAAAATCCCGATTTTTATTTATGACGTTAAGTGGTATAATGCATATGAGGTGACATGAGAGATGAGCATATACGCAATTTCCGACCTCCATCTTTCTTTTTCCGAAAATGTGCAAAAACCTATGGATATATTCGGCGGTGAATGGCTGAGCCACACCGATAGGGTCAAAACGAACTGGGAAGAGATTATTACAAAAGACGACACCGTGATCGTCGGAGGCGACATATCATGGGCGCTGAAATTTGAGGACGCCATCGCCGATCTCGAATGGATACAAAAGCTGCCCGGCAATAAAATATTTATAAAAGGCAACCATGACCTTTGGTGGAATTCCATCAAAAAGTTGAACTCGCTGTTCGGGACTGAGATGCGATTCATCCAGAACGACTTTTACGAGGCGGAGGGAATCGCGATCTGCGGGAGCAGAGGCTGGCTCTGTCCCGGGGACGAGGATTACACCGAGCAGGATGAGAAAATCTACAACAGGGAACTCTTAAGGCTCAGATCGTCTTTTGCCGCAGCAAAGAGCGCAGGATTTTCAAAGATTATCGGAGTACTGCACTTCCCGCCCACCAACGACAAGTTTCAGGGGTCGGGCTTTACGGACTTGTTTTCGGAATTCCAGGTGGCGCGTGTCTTTTACGGACATCTACACGGCGCGGAAGGGTTCAGGCGAGGACCAAAGGGAACGATCGACGGCACGGAGTATAAACTCATATCGCTGGATTATTTGAAATGTATACCGTACAGAGTGGAGGTTTGATTTGAAAAGAGTAGTTTTAATGGTTCTCGACAGTCTGGGCGTTGGTGCGCTGCCGGACGCGGCGGAATACGGAGACGCCGGAGCCGATACCTTACTGCATATAGCCGAGAGAATGAAAGAAAGTGGAGGATTCAAAATCCCTAATCTTCTGGAACTGGGCTTTGGAAATATAGAACAGGCCGCTAACGGCCTGTTGAAGCGGGAACAACCGGTCGGCGCGTTCGGGCGGTTATCGGAAAGATCGAAGGGCAAAGACACCATCACGGGGCACTGGGAAATAGCGGGTCTCGTCACTCAGACGCCGTTTAAGACGTATCCCGATGGGTTTCCCGGCGACTTCATCAGAAAATTTGAAGAAGCGATCGGGGTCGGAGTACTCGGTAACTACGCGGCGTCTGGCACTGAGATAATCGAAGCTCTCGGGCCGGAACATGAACGCACCGGAAAGCCTATAGTATACACTTCAGCGGACAGCGTATTTCAGATAGCGGCAAACACTGCTGTAATACCCCTCGAAAGGCTTTACGATATCTGTGCGGCGGCGAGGGAAATGCTGGTGGGCGACGTGGCGTGCGGAAGGGTCATAGCGAGGCCGTATGTCGTCGAAAACGGGAAAAGGCAGCGCACTTCGGACAGGAAAGACTACGCAGTTTCACCGGGCGGTGAGACGCTTTTGGACGAGGTGAAATCAACCGGAAAGACGGTATACGCGGTGGGTAAGATCAACGATCTATTCAATGGGCAGGGAATTACAGTGTCGGTGCACACCGACGACAATATGGACGGGGTAGATAAGACGATAGCGGCGATGGAGGAGGATTTTGAGGGGCTGATCTTCACCAATTTGGTTGACTTTGATTCACAGTACGGCCATCGCAGGGACCCCTTCGGATACGGAAATGCCATAGAAGAATTTGACAGGAGGCTTCCTGAAATTAAAAAAGCAATGAGAGCGGACGACGTTTTGATTTTATGCGCAGATCATGGTAACGATCCGATCCACAGCGGCTGGGATCACACTAGGGAGTACGTCCCTGTCGTCATATACGGCGGAGGTATAAAAGCGGGCGTCGACGTTGGCACGCGGGATTCGTTCGCCGACATAGGGGCGACTGTGGCCGAAATTTTAAATGTGGAAACGACCGGAATAGGCGAGAGCTTTTTACAGGATATTATAAAATGAGAATGAGGAGGTCCGGATTATGAATATGCAGGACATCATCTACAAGAAGAGGGACGGAGGCAGGCTTTCGGGAGAGGAAATAGACTTCTTTGTGAAGGGCTATACTGAAGGAAGCATCCCCGATTATCAGGCGTCAGCACTGCTGATGGCGATATATTTCAACAAGCTTTGCAGGGAAGAGACTTGCATGCTGACCGCAGCCATGAAGAATTCCGGCGACGTAGTCGACCTGTCCGCTATAAGGGGGATAAAGGTCGACAAGCACAGTACGGGAGGCGTAGGCGACAAGACTACTTTCGTCGTGGCGCCCATAGCCGCGGCCTGCGGGGTTCCAATAGCCAAGATGAGCGGCAGGGGCCTGGGTTTTACGGGCGGCACGGTAGATAAAATGGAATCGATCCCCGGCTTTAAGACGTCCCTTGAAAAGTCGGAGTTCATCGATCTGGTCAACACGCAGGGAATATCCGTGATCGGGCAGACGGCTCACATCGCGCCGGCCGACAAGAAGATATACGCGCTGCGGGACGTGACGGCTACCGTCGAAAACTTGAGCCTCATAACCTCAAGCATCATGAGTAAGAAACTGGCGTCGGGAAGCGACGCTATAGTCCTCGACGTCAAATGCGGAAACGGCGCCTTCATGGAGCGCTTCGATCAAGCCTGCGATTTGGGACAACTGATGGCGGACATAGGAAACGACGACGGAAAGAAGACCATCGCGGTCATAACGGACATGAACCAGCCTCTCGGCAGGGCCGTGGGCAACAGCCTCGAAGTCATAGAAGCTATAGAAACCCTCAAAGGCAGGGGACCCGCAGACATCACGGAATTATCGCTTACTTTGGCGGGAATAATGATATACGCGGGAGGAAAGGCGGAAGACATGGAAGCGGGACGCGTACTGGCTGAAAAAGTCCTTGCGGACGGGAGCGCTCTTGAAAAGTTCAGGGCGTTTGTGACGGGGCAGGGCGGCGACCCGGGGATCGTAGACGACTATTCTCTTTTTCCTCAGGCGGCGTTTTCAAGAGCCATAATTAACGACGAGGAGGGGTTTGTTTTCGGGATAGACGCAAGGACGGTGGGTTTTGCTTCTCAGCGCACCGGCGCCGGCAGGATGACAAAGGACGACCCTATTGACATGGCGGCGGGCGTTATATTGGGTAAAAAAGTGGGTGACAAGGTCTCGGCCGGAGACATTTTAGCCACAGTATACGGCAGCGATGCGGATAAGGTTGAAACAGGAGCCGCCGAAATGAGAAAAGCGTTTCAAGTAGGAAGAGACGTTCCGCAGAGGGAGGAACTGATTAAAAAGATAATACAGTAAAATGCTTGACAGCTTGTTGCGAATGTGATATGTTGATGATATCAAAATAATATCACAATGCGATTGGAGGAATTGTATCATGAGCGATAACAAGCTGCGATTTGAAGAAAAGCGCCTTAGGGGCGCGCCGGGGATCCCGTTGCTTATTCTCAATATCTTTATCATCCTTGCGGGGGTTGTGCTGTTTGTCTGCAGCTTGATATGGATAGAGGACGGAGTAACAATGGGAGTTCCCTGCTTGATTATCACCGTATTGGTGGCGTTTATCATCTGTCCCTTTTTATTTGTCGGATTCAAACTGGTGCGCCCCAACGAAGCGATAGTATTTACACTTTTCGGCAAGTACTACGGCACACTGAGGAGCGAGGGATTCTTCTTCATCAACCCCTTCGTTGCGGCCGTGGCGCCGCCTCCGGCCGGAGTCATATCGGCGAGCAATACGTTTGACGCTAAGATAATCGGCTACAAGGGAGGCAAAAAAATACCTTCAAACAAAATGTCTATGAAGACAATGACGCTGAACAACGAACGGCAGAAGATAAATGACAAGCTCGGCAACCCTGTTGAGATAGGTATCGTGGTTATATGGCGAGTAGTCAACACGGTGGAGGCGATGTTCAATGTGGACGACTATGTGGAGTACCTTTCCATCCAGTGCGACAGCGCACTCCGCTCCATAGTGCGATTGTATCCGTACGACGCCACTGACGAAGATGAGGTGACCAAGGTCTCCCTGCGGGGCAGCAGTCAGGAAATAAGCGGTAAACTGCAGGAGGCGATACAGGAAAAAGTGAACGTCGCCGGGCTGGAAATAATCGAAGCGAAGATCACCCATCTTGCTTATGCTCAGGAAATCGCGGCCGCGATGCTTCAGCGTCAGCAGGCAAACGCGATAGTTGACGCCCGCAAGCTCATTGTAGACGGCGCCGTCAGCATGGTGGAGTTGGCGCTTGAAAAGCTGAGCGAGCGCGACGTAGTGCAGTTGGACGAGGAAAGGAAGGCAGCCATGGTCAGCAACCTGTTGGTCGTGCTATGCGGCAACAGGGACGCCCAGCCGATCGTCAATTCGGGCTCGTTATACTGATGGAAAATAAGGAGAAAAAACAGATCCTATTGCGGCTCTCAGCCAAACTGTGGCAGGAGGTGTCGCAGTGGGCCGAAGATGACTTTCGCTCCGTGAACGGGCAGATCGAATATTTGCTCAACGAGTGCGTGAATGCGCGTAAAAAAGGGAAGATAGCGCAAAATAAGTGAAATAATAATTCTAAGGAGAGGTGAGTATGAAAGGCAAAACAGTTGAAATCAGGTGGCATGGCCGGGGAGGGCAGGGAGCCAAGACGGCGTGTTTGCTGCTTGCGGATGTGGCGTTTAATTCGGGCAAATTTGTGCAAGGGTTCCCGGAATACGGGCCGGAGAGGATGGGGGCGCCGATTACGGCGTACAACCGTATCTCCGACGACAGATGCACTATCCATTCCAATATCTATTATCCTGACTACGTCATCGTAGTTGACGAGACCCTTCTTTCTTGCGTAAACGTGACTAACGGGCTCAAGGAGGATGGCGCGGTTATAGTGAATAGCGAGAAAGAACCTGAAGAGCTTAAAAAACACCTGAGAGGCTACAAGGGAAAAGTATGTTCCATCGACGCCGGCAGGATATCTGAAGAGACTCTTGGGAAGAATATGCCGAACACGCCGATGCTGGCGGCGGCTGTAAAGGTCAGCGGTGTAGTAGACCCCGTGAGGTTTGTGGACGATATGGAGGCTTCGCTGAAACATAAATTCGCTGACAAGCCGCATGTCATAGAGGGAAATATGAAAGCCATAGAAAAATCTATGAAGGAGGTGAAAGTCGGATGAACAGGAAAGCAGCGGATATTAACGAAACCACACCTTGGCAGGATTTGACGATTGGCTGTGAAATATATGAGCCGACTACATCGTTGCTCGTGAATACCGGCGACTGGAGAACGAAAATTCCGGTATGGACGGAGGGGAAATGCAAGCAATGTTTGCTTTGCGTACCTTACTGCCCGGACAGCTCCATTCCGGTGCAAGAGGGAAAGCGTCTCGATTTTGATTTTATGCACTGCAAAGGCTGCGGAGTGTGCTACAAGGTGTGCCCCGCGAAAGCGATAGATTTTGTAAAGGAGGATAAGTGATGGCTATCAGAGAAAGACTCTCGGGAAACGAAGCTGTCGCCACCGCGATGCGGCAGATAAATCCGGATGTTGTGGGGGCTTTTCCGATTACACCCTCAACCGATATACCTCAATACTTTTCCTCGTATGTCGCTGACGGAAAAGTGAACACAGAATTTGTGGCGGTTGAATCTGAACACAGCGCCATGTCGGTGTGTATAGGCGCACAGGCGGCGGGCGCAAGGGCGATGACCGCGACCAGCTCCTGCGGGCTGGCGCTCATGTGGGAACTGCTCTACGTTGCGTCGTCGTTCAGGCTGCCGATCACGATGGCAGTTGTAAACAGGGCGCTGACCGGGCCGATCAATATAAATAATGACCACTCGGATTCGATGGGCGCAAGAGACGCCGGGTGGGTACAGATGTATTCGGAGTCAAATCAGGAGGCATATGATAATATCATACAGGCTGTCAGAATCGGCGAAACGATGGGCGTCAGGCTCCCCGTAATGGTCTGCCAGGACGGTTTTATAACGAGCCACGCCGTAGAAAATATAGAGCTGCTTCCCGATGAAGCTGTCAAGAAATTCATCGGAGAGTACGAACCGGAAAACTATCTCTTGAAAAAGGAAAACCCGCTCGCCGTCGGCCCGTATGGGATATCGGCGTACTACATGGAGTTCAAGATGCAGCAGGTCCTCGGCATGAAGAACGCAAAAACTGCGATCGAAGGCGCGGCAATGGAATTCGAGAAAGTATCGGGAAGAAAGTACGGCTTTTTTGAAGAGTACAAGATGGAAGACGCCGAAACGGCCATCGTAATAGCTGGTTCCAGCGCGGGGACGGCTAAAGCCGCGATAGACGAAATGCGCGAAGAAGGTAAAAAAGTAGGACTCATAAAGATACGTGTATTCAGGCCATTTCCGGCGGAGGAACTGGCTAAAGCCCTGTGCAAAGTCAAAGCCGCGGCGGTCATGGATAAGTCCGAGGGCTTTTCAAACGTTGGCGGGCCGCTTTTCGCCGACACCAGGTCGGCGCTTTACGATCTGAAAGAGAGGCCCAAGCTGATCAATTACGTCTACGGCCTCGGTGGCAGAGACGTGAGGACCGAGGATATAAGATTTGTATTCGACGAGCTTTCAAAAATTGCGGATACCGGAAAGTCAGATCCGGTTTACAGGCATTTAGGACAGAGAGAAAGGCAAGGGTGAAGATATGGCGTATAGTTTAAAGGAACAGGTTGGAAAGCCTGAGAGATTCGCCGGCGGACACAGGCTGTGCGCGGGCTGCGGAGCCGCGGTGACGGTAAGGGGAGTGCTGCGGGCACTCGACCCGGAAGATAAAGCGGTCGTAACAAACGCTACAAGTTGCCTTGAGGTATCGAGCTATCTCTATCCGTATACCGCATACGCGGACAGCTACATACATACGGCTTTTGAAAACGCGGCGGCGACAGCTTCCGGAACGGAAGCGGCGTACAGGGCGCTCAGCAGAAAAGGAAAGATAAAAGACACATTTAAGTTCATAGCTTTCGGGGGCGACGGAGGAACGTATGATATCGGGCTGCAGTCGCTTTCGGGCGCTCTCGAGAGAGGGCATGACATGGTATATGTGTGTTACGACAACGAAGCCTACATGAATACGGGGATACAGCGTTCATCTTCGACGCCGCGGTTCACGGACGCGACCACATCGCCTGTCGGTACGGAGATTCAGGGGAAGATACAGAATAAAAAAGACCTCACTTCTATCGTGGCGGCACATAATATTCCGTACGCGGCGCAGACGACTTTTATCGGGAGCTTCAAAGACTTGCATGAAAAAGCGAGAAAAGCGATCTACACGGCGGGACCCACCTTTCTAAACGTGCTCGCTCCATGTCCGAGGGGATGGCGGTATGAAGCAGAGGATCTGGCAGAGATATGCAAGCTGGCAGTAGATACGTGCGTGTGGCCGCTCTATGAGATAGAAGACGGAGTATGGAAGCTCACTTATGAGCCAAAGGTAAAGCTGCCTGTCGAGAAATTGCTGGAAAAGCAGGGGAGGTTCAGGCATATGTTTGAGCCGAGCAACGAATGGATGCTCGAAGAATCGCAGAAATACGTGGACAGGGAATGGAAAAAACTACTCGCGAGATGCGAGTAGCGGACAGAGGCGAAAGCGGGTTCCGGCTATTCGGAACTCGCTTTCGCTCTGGTTGATATCTTATCGTCGCGCTTTTTTTCGACTTCGAGGGTCAGTTCGCTCAGTTCATTGAGCTGCGCTTTTATCTTGTTAAAACTCTTCTCTTTCTTCTTGTAAAAAATGATACATATGAGAGAGCATATGGCAAAATTGACGGGAATGATCAAAACGATCAGCCAGGTTACCAGAAAAGGTATCTCGCCGAAGTTAAAATATATAGCTGACATTATCGCCGACGCGATGATCAGATACACGAA
>Ga0123353_10018093_pt1 | contig 10401 bp, 9 predicted proteins | sample TergutLab28metaG_3_FD_92763 | JGI IMG/M metagenome (GOLD analysis project Ga0123353, IMG submission 92763) | Labiotermes labralis P3 segment gut microbial communities from Petit-Saut dam, French Guiana - Lab288 P3 | ecosystem: Host-associated > Arthropoda: Insects > Digestive system > Gut ...
AAAGCCGCGGTGCTGATTGAGGCGTTGCCGTACATTCAGGATTTCAAGGGGGCGGTGGTCCTCGTGAAGGTGGGCGGGAGCGTGATGGAGGTGCCGGAGAATCTGGAGGGGCTGTTGACGGACATCGCGTTCATGAACGCGGTGGGGATGAAGGTCATCCTCGTGCACGGGGGCGGCAAGGCCATCTCGCGCGGCATGGAGGCGGCGGGCATCGCGCCGCAGTTCGTGATGGGTCTGCGCGTGACCACGGAGGCGGCCGTGAGGGTCGTCGAGCGGGTCATCAAGCACGAGATTAACGCGAACGTGGTGAGCCTGCTGCAGAAGCACGGCGCGAACGCGCGGCCGCTGCACGGGGACTGGATTTTCTCGGTCGAGAAGAAGACGGGGCGCGACCCCGAGACGGGCGTGGCGGTGGACTGGGGTTATGTGGGCGAGCCTGTGGGCGTTGACACGCAGCCCGTGCAGGAGATGCTGGACGCGGGGCTGATCCCGGTGGTGACGCCGCTGGGGACGGGGCGCGAGGACGGGATGACGTACAACGTGAACGCGGACACGGCGGCGGCGGCGCTGGCGCGGGCGTTGCGGGTGCGGAAGCTGGCGTTCATCTCGGATGTGCCGGGGCTGCTGCTGGATATGAATGACCCGTCGAGCCGGTTGGCGTCGCTGCGGGTGAGCAGTGTGGAGAAACTGAAGGCCGACGGGATCGTCGGCGGGGGGATGCTGCCGAAGCTGGACAGCTGCGTGGAGGCCATCCGCGCGGGTGTCGGCAAAGTGCATCTGGTGGATGGGCGGATGCCGCATTCGCTGTTGCTGGAGATTTTTACTAAACAAGGTGTAGGAACGGAGATTAGAGCAGATGAGTAAGAGTGACGATATTGCCGCGTTGTTTGACCACTATGTGATGCGCACGTACTCGCCGACGGTGACGTTGACGAGCGGCAGCGGGTACAAGGTGCGCAACCCGGAGGGGAATGTGTTCATGGACTTCACGTCCGGGCTGGCCGTGCATAACGTGGGGCATTGCCACCCGAAGGTGGTGAAGGCCGTACAGGATCAGGTGGCGGTGCTGGGCCACACGTCCAACCTGTTCTACACGCCGGGCCCCGCGCTGCTGGCCCAGCGGCTGTCGAAGCTGGCGTTCGGCGGCAAGTGCTTCTTCTGCAACTCCGGCGCGGAGGCGAACGAGGCGATGATTAAGCTCGCCCGCGCGTGGGGCCACGAGAAGGGCAAGTACGAGGTCATCACCATGCAGAACTCGTTCCACGGCCGCACGCTCGCGACGCTGACGGCCACGGGGCAGTCCAAGGTGCAGAAGGGCTTCGAGCCGCTCCCCATCGGGTTCGCGTATGCGGAGTTCAACAACTTGGAGTCCGTCAAGGAGGCGGTCAACGACCAGACCGTGGCCGTGATGCTGGAGGCGGTGCAGGGCGAAGGCGGCGTGGTGCCGGCGGACGATGAGTTCGTGATCGACCTGCGGAAGCTGTGCGACGAGAAAGGCCTGCTGCTGTTGTTCGACGACGTGCAGTGCGGCATGGGGCGCACGGGCAAGCTGTTCGGGTGGCAGAACTTCCCGGTCACCCCCGATGCGTTCACGCTGGCCAAGGCGCTGGCGGACGGCATCCCGATGGGCGCGCTGGTGGCGTCGCCCGCGCTGGCCAGCGCGTTCAAGCCGGGGATGCACGCCTCGACCTTCGGCGGCAACCCGGTGGCCTGCGCGGCGGCCATGGCCGTGCTGGATGTGATCGAGGAGGAGCGCCTGATCGAAAACGCCGCGAAGATGGGCGAGCTGTTCCGCGAGGGCCTGATGATGTTCGTTGACAAATACGACCAGGTGCTGGGCATCCGCGGCAAGGGGCTGCTGGTCGGGATGGTTGTCGAGGGCAGCGCGAAGGACATCGTTGACATCTGCCGCGAGACGGGGTTGCTCTGTTGCGCCGCGGGTGAGCACGTCGTGCGCTTCCTCCCGCCGCTCAACGTCAAGGAGTCCGACATCGAGGAAGCCCTCGACTACCTCGGCGAGACCCTCGAAGCGCTCTACGGCGACATCGAGGACGATGAAGGGGAGGATGGGGAAGCGTAGGGTGAAGCCCCTGTGCGAATATCCAATATCCAACACGGAATATCCAATGTCCACGTGAAGTGCGCTCTGGGGCAATGACTTGGGGGATGTTCTCGCAAAGGCGCAAAGACGCAAAGGCATTGCTGGGCTTTTTTTGACAGGATTTACAGGATTTTACAGGATTGCTTTGTAGAGGAATGAGCGGACTGCAGGGGCGGACTTGTGTGTCCGCCTGTGTTTCCCTGTCCCGAAGGGGCGGCAGGAATTAGCAAGGGTTAGCGTTTTGATATAAAAATCAAATTGCCCGGATAACCCCATACTCGCCGTCAAAGCCGCCTTTGCGGGTGACGCGCCCTTCGCGGACGGTGCGGATGCAGACGCCGAGTTTGCCGAGCGCGTCCAGCGCGTCCGCGCCGCGGTCGAGGAGGAGCGGAAGCTCGCTCCCGTACTTGGCCAGCACGAGCGAATAAATTGCCGGTATCTTCTTGGACGACGGCCCGACGTTCAGCGCCTGCCCCACCAGTTCGGGCAGCGGGATGATCTGGCGATAGGGCAAGTGCTTGGCCGTCGCAACGGCTTCGCGCTCTGTCTGCCGGCGCTCAAGCTCCACCACGCGGTGCAGCACGCCGATGGTCACCTCCTTGCCGCACACGGGACAGATGTTCTCCTGCGCGAGGCTTTCTTCCGGCTCAAGGCACACACCGCATTCGCGGTGGCCGTCCAGATGGTATTTGCCCGCTTCGGGGAAGAGGTCAACCGTGCCGCCGCAGATTGCCGGGTCGGCGGTGCGGAGACCTTCCAGCATCGTGCCGTAACTCGGGGCCCCGAAAAAGATGTTCGCGTTGCGGCCGAGGTTCGCGGGGGAGTGGAGGTCGGAGTTGGAGACGAGCACCACGCCGTCGAGGTTGCGGATGCGGCGGTTCATCGGCACGTCGGACGACAGGCCCGTCTCGACCGCGAAGATGTGCGGCGATAGATCGCCGAAACATTCCTCCAGCGAATCGAAGCCAGACTTCGCGCCCAGCATGGAGAACCACGGCGTCCAGATGTGCGCGGGAATCAGCGCCGCGCGGGGGTCGGTCTCCAGCAGCAGCTCCAGCAGGTCGCGCGGGTCGAGGCCGAGAATCGGGCGGCCGTCGGAGGCGATGTTGCCGATGGCCGCGAGCCGCGCGTTGAGGCGTTCCGCCGCCTCCAGCGAGGGCAGGAGGATGACGCTATGCACTTTTCGGCACTGCCCGTCGCGCGTGTAGATACTGCTGATCTCGCCCGTGACCATGAACCGCACGGGCATACGGCACGTCTCCGGCACACCCTTGTCCGCGGCGGCCTGAAACGGCGGGGCGAGGTCGTACAGTCCCGGCGCGTCGGGGGCTTCGCGCAGCTTCTCGCGAAGCTCGCCCATCCAGCCGGGATGCGTGCAGTCGCCCGTGCCGCAGACCGCCACGCCCTTCAGTTGCGCCCAGTGGCAAAGCCCCTCTGGTGCGCAACTGACACTCGTCGCCCGCGAGTGGCGGGAGTGGATGTGCAAATCCGCGTAGTAGCGTTTTTGCTCGGTGTCTTGGCTCACGGGAATTTCAGCTTGGGGTTCGTGTGGCGCACCGCAGCGTTGTCGTGGAAATTCGCGACCTCGGTCTCGATCACGCCCTCCGGCCCGGCAAGCTGGCCGTGACGCGCGGTGATGCGGTTCAGCTTCACGAAATCACCCGGCTTCGCCTCGACCCCGTTCAGCACCGTCGCGCACGCACGTTGCGATTCGGGCAGGCGCTCCAGCAGGCCCGGCGTCGGGTCGCCCTCGCCGATGATTGTCGCGGAACCGTGGAGGACAAGCCATCCCTCCATCTTCTCGACCGACTTCTCGGATTTCAGGTGGTAATGCTCCGGCAACATCTGGTTGGGCAGCAGGAAGAGGTCTTGCAGCAGGAAGCGGAAGCCCTCCGGCTCATCCTCCGTGTTCGCGAAGAACAGCGCGGCCAGCCCCACCTTCGTGAACTCGCCCATGCCGTAGTCGGAGACCCACAGCTGCTCCCGCGCGTTCGGGAACACGGGATATCCGTGATACTTCATCAGCGCGATGTACGCATCCTTGGCGCGTTCCTCGATGAAGTTGCCATCCTTATCGTAGAACCACGCATTATCGAACGTGATGCTCGCCTTATCCGCCTTTGATGAACCGCACGGGCACTTCCCGCACCCGGCACCCATGAGCATCGCGGCCGCGGCCGCCATGTAGAGCAGACTCTTCATATTCCTACTTCCTTTCATTTTGACAATTAGAATGTCGCGATACTGTATATACTTAAATGGCCGCATTGTCAAATAAAATAATCGCATTCGTGAAAAAAGTGCATGACATCCGCGCCCGTTTTCTGATATGCTGTTTGCCATGAAAATGAAATGGATACTTTCTGCCGTGGCGCTGTGCGTTGCCGCGTGCTTTGCGAAACCGGATGTGGGCGCGTATGCGAAGCCTGATTTCAGCGCGTACCAGCCGATACTGGACCGTATGCCGTTCGGCGTTCTCCCGGAGGCGGTTGCCACCCCGACGCTGCCGACCGCCGACGAGATGAAAACGAAGCGCGAGGCGGAGATGCTGGCGCGGCAGGTCAACATGTCCGCCGTGAACATCATGCCGGACGGCCGCACGGCCATCGGGTTCACCGACCTTTCCGCGAAACCCCCGGTCAACCACTACCTGCACGTCGGCGAGTCGTCGGACGGGTGGACGGTCGTTGATGCCGATTACGACGAGGAGACTGCGACCATCAGGAAAGGCGACGTCGAGGTTGTCCTGCAACTCGGCAAGGGACTGGTCGAGCCGGCCGCGCCGCCGGGCGGCCCCGGCCCGCGCTCGCCCGCGCTGATGGCCGCCAATCAGGGTGTCAATGCCGCGGCGCTGGTCAACATGAGTGCGCCGAACGCGGCGGCCTACCCGCTCCCCCCGCAGGCTAGCGGCCCGCCCGGTCTGCGGCGCGAGGCGCGTCCCATGCCGCCGGCCCCGACCGCGCCGCAGAGGGGCCCGGACGCCGCCGGGTCTTACCGGGACCGCCTTGGTCAACGCGCCGCCGCCCAGCAGGTTGAAAAGGAAAAGGCCGAGCAGGAACAGAAAGAAACGTTGAAGCGCCTTGCCGAAGCGGCCGCGAAAGAGGAAATCCGCAAACGCGACCAAGAGGCCGCAGAGGCGGCGGGGGAAGCAGACGAAGACCCCGCCGAGGAATAGCACTGGGGACGCCTGCCATGCCGGACCCCGTGTTTTCCCGCACCGAACGCTTGCTGGGGCAGCCTGCCCTTGCGAAACTCCGCGACAGCCACGTCGCCGTCTTCGGCATCGGCGGTGTCGGCTCGTTCACGGCCGAGGCGCTCGCCCGCGCAGGTGTCGGCCATCTGACGCTGATTGACGCGGACAAGGTGTGCGCCTCTAACATCAACCGCCAGCTCGTCGCGTTGCACAGCACCGTCGGGCGGCTGAAAACCGATGTCATGGCGGAACGTATCCGCGACATCAACCCTGAGGCCGAGGTTACCACACACCCCGTTTTCTACAGCCGCGAGACCGCCGACGCGATTGACCTCCGCGCGTTCGGCCACATCGCCGACGCCATTGACACGGTTGACGCGAAAGTCGAGCTGATTGTGCGGGCGCGGCAAGCGGGAGTGCCAGTCATCAGCTGCATGGGCGCGGGGAACAAGCTCGACCCCGCGCGGTTTGAGGTCGCCACCCTCGCCAAGACCTCCGTCTGCCCGCTCTGCAAAGTCATGCGCCGCCGCCTGAAGGGACACGGCATCGAAGATGTGCGCGTCGTCTATTCGCGCGAGGTGCCGCAGCGCCTCCACCCGCCCGGCAGCGTGTCCTTCGTCCCGTCTGCCGCGGGCCTTGTCCTTGCCGGGGAAATCATCAGGGCGCTGACCGGGGGAATATCCAATATCCAACACGGAACGTCCAATGTCCAAGTGGAATGCGCGTCAGGGCAATGACTCCGAATCTCCGGATCGGGCGCAACAAAAAACTGGAAACGGGAAACAAAAATGTGCTATTATTGTCTCTCCGCCCGTTTCAGGGCAGGGTAGGGGAGGTTGAGATGCGGCAGATGGAGATACGGTGTTCGGGATGCGGCGAGGTCACGCTGGTGCGGGCCGAGCCGGTTTACGAGGGTTTCGCGAAGACGGGCGAGGCGTACATCTGCACGTCGTGCGGCCAGCGCTATGCCTCGGCGGAGGAGACGCCGTTCGTGGACGCGCCGCAACAGCCTCAGGTGTTCACCGACGCGGACCGGGCCAAGGATGCTGCGCCGGCGGTGTTCGGCGAGGCCGATTGCCAGCACTGTTGCGGCTGGTGCCGGCACTTGGTGCTAAACCCGTTCGGCCAGCGGTGCGGCGTGACCAACCGCTTCACGGAGGCGACGGACGTGTGCGGGGATTTTGAGAAGAAGGAAGAATGACTGATTTCGTGGACATACTTTCGGGATGGCCTCCCGCGCGTGTGCAGGAGCTGATCGGCTCGCGGACGGCGGATGACGTGCGGGCCGCGCTGGCGGCGGCGGGGCAGTACGACCCCGCGCGTCTGGCGGCGCTGGTGTCGCCTGCGGCAGCGCCATTGCTGGAGGCGCTCGCGCAACGCTCGGCGCAGTGGACGCGCCAGCGGTTCGGTCATGCGGTGCAGTTTTTCGCGCCGCTGTATGTGTCGAACTTCTGCTGCAACGGGTGCCGCTACTGCGGGTTCAACCACACGACGCAGGGCACGGTGCGCCGCGCGTTGACGCTGGACGAGGCGGAGGCCGAGGCGGCGTGCCTGGCGGCGCAGGGGTTCGCCCACCTGCTGCTGGTGTCGGGCGAGGATGCCGAGCACGTGCCGCCGTCGTGGTTCGCGGCGTTGGCGCGTCGCTTGCGCCCGCGCGTCGCGTCGCTTCAGGCGGAGATTTACGCGCTCACGCGCGACGACTACGCCGCGCTGGCGGAAGCCGGGATTGACGGTATCACGATGTTCCAGGAGACGTACAACCCGCAGGTGTACGCGCACGTCCACCCCGCCGGGCCCAAGCGCGATTTCGCGAACCGCCTGGATGCCGTCGAGCGGGCCGCGCAGGCGGGCATGACATTCCTCGGGCTGGGCGCGTTGCTGGGGCTGAACGACTGGCGCGAGGAGGCGTTCTATCTGGGGCTTCACGCGGCGTACCTCCAGCGCAAATACTGGCGCGTGTCGGTGGCGTTCTCGTTCCCGAGGATGCGCCCGGCGCACGGGGGGATGCCGCCGCCGCACCCGCTGGCGGACGCGCACCTCGTCCAGCTGATGTGCGCACTGCGCGTGCAGCTGCCCGACGCCACCCTGACGCTCTCCACGCGCGAGCGTCCCGATTTCCGCGAGCGCATGGTGCGCCTGGCGGCGAACAAGATTTCGGCGGGCGCGAAGACGACCCCTGGCGGCTACGCGCGGATGACGGATGCGGAGGCGCAGTTCGAGGTCGCCGACCCGCGCCCGCTGGCGGAGGTCGCGGCCGCTGTCCGCGCGATGGGCTTTGACCCGGTGATGAAAGACTGGGACTGCGCGTATGTATAAACTCACTCAGAAAGGTTGCGATTATGCTTAATTCACTTCACACGGTATTCGGGTTGCGGGACAGCGGAGGGCGGCTCGTGTTCCTTGCGCCGATCGCCGGCTACTCTAATTCGCCGATGCGCCGCATGAGCCAGCGGCACGGCGCCTCCATGACCTACACGGAGATGGCCAGCGCCAGGGGCTTGCTCAACCCCACGGAAAAGACGTGGAGCCTGTTGGAGACGACCCCGCAGGAGGGGGCTGTCGTCGCGCACCTGTTCGGCACCGAGCCGGACGTGTTCGCGGAGGCCGCCATGCTGGTGGAGCGCACGAAACGTTTCGTCGCGATTGACCTCAACGCCGGGTGCCCGGCGCCGAAGGTCGTCCAGACCGGCGCCGGCGCCGCGCTGATGAAAGACCCCCAGCGGGTCCACGACATCATCGTCGCGATGCGCAAGGCCGTGAAGCTGCCCATCACCGTGAAGACGCGCCTCGGGCCGTCGCCGGACAACATGGCCGTCTATGAGGTGCTGGCCGCGGCGGAGGCGGCAGGCGCCGCCGCGATGACCGTGCACGGGCGCTTCACGCCGCAGGGGCACCGGGGGAAGGTCAACGTGCAGCTCATCGGCGAGGTCAAGCGGCGGGCCAAGATACCGATTATCGGCAACGGGGATGTTTACTCGTCTTACACCGCGTGGCAGATGTTTGAGGAAGCCGGCGTGGACGCGATCATGCTGGCCCGCGCCGCCATCGGCAACCCGTGGATTTTCGGCGATTTCCGTGCCATGTTCGTGGCGAACGAGAAACCGCCGCAGCTCCCGCGCACCAAAATCCGCCCGCGCCGCCCCATCCGCGTCATGCAAGACACGTTCGATACGCACCTTGAGCTTCTGCGCGTGCATTTGCAGCGCCTCCAGGAGAAGTACGGGTTTGTGGAGAATGTCGAGGCGGCGCTAGTCACGTCGTTCCGCTGCCATCTTTTCCGTTACCTGCACAGCCTGAAAGGCGCGAACGAACTCCGCGGTCGCCTCAACGAGCTCGCCACCCTCGAGGCCGTCCGCCTTGCCGTCAAAGAATGCCTCCAGTGCGAAGCGGACTACAGGATGAAGGCCCCTCAGTAAATACAATCTTGGCGGATAATTTCGCCGGGAACGCCGTGACGCCCTCGGGACCGGACACGCTGCTCCAAGCGAAGACTTATCGCCCGAAGAATCCCCAGAACATCCCGCAGGGATGTTTCTCTTGGTACCGAGAGACGCATCCCTACAGGATGCGGAGGTGGAAGAAAACGTTTTTCTATCGAGAGGGTCATCCCTACTGAGGTAGTGACCTGTGTGGCAACGGCACGAAAATAGCGCTACAAAAAAACGCCGCGCTCTGATATACTATTCCCCCATGAATGCATTGCGCACCATAGGCTGGTTTATCCAGTACGTGTTTGTCCGTTTCGCGATTTTCCTGTACGGGCTGATTCCTGCGTCGAAGGCGTATGCGCTGGGGTTTGGGCTGGGGAACGCGGCGTATCCGCTTTTCCGCAAGCGCCGCAACATCGCCATCGCCAACATCCTGCACGCGAACATCACGGGTGACCCGAAAGAGGCCGACCGCATCGCGCGGCATGCGTTCGGGCATTTCGTCGGGCATATCTGCGAGTCCATGAAGGTGCCGCTGGTCGTCACCGCCGAGAACTGGCGCGAGCATGTCGTGCTGGAGGGCGACAAGTCGGACGGCTGGGATTTGCTGATGGAGCAGACGGATACGCCCATGATGCTGCTGACCGGCCACCACGGCTCTTGGGAGGCCGCCGTCACCATCATCCCGTTCTCCCGCCCGATGCTCACCATCGCGCGGACGCTGAACAACCCCATCGTCGAGCGTTTCCTGAAGGCGAAGCATTTCAGGGGCAACATCACCGTCATCCCGAAATCGCAGGGCTTCACGTCCGGCTTCATCAAGCTCTGGCTGGAGCAGAAGGGGGCGCTGACCATCGTCATGGACCAGCACGCCGGCTCGCGCCACGGCGTGAAGGTGGATTTCCTCGGCCGCCTGGCGTGGACGCACACCTCGCCCGCCCGCATCCACCTCGCGACCAAGATGCCGATCGTGGTCGGGTCAATCCTCCGCGACGGCCTCTTCAAGTACCGCATGGTCGCCGAGCCGCCCATCCGCTTCACCCCGACAGGCGACAAGGACAAGGACATCGAGGCGTTGCTCACCGAGATGAACACGCGCCTGGGTAACCTCGTCCGCCGCTATCCCGAGCAATACCTCTGGTCACACAAACGCTGGCGGTAGAAGTGGAAAATTAAATTTATTTTCCTTAAATAAAATCCCCGCCACAACCGTATCTCTTCTGGAAACCTTTTTGCGTGTGCGATTAAAAGGAAAGGATGGCGTTATGATTCGGAAAGTATTTGCGTTGGCGGTGGGGTTGTTGGCGGCGGTGCAGGCGGCGGGGGCGGCGCAGTGGACGGCGTTCGGGCTGGAGGGGGACGTGCAGGGGGAGAATGCGATGTTCACGCTGAAGCTGTCGTTCGAGGATTTGGAGAAAGGTATGCCGCTGGAGGTGCTGCGGGGTGCGGTGACGGTGGTGGAGTCATCGTTGCCGAAGGATGTGGAGTTGACGCGCGCGGAGGATGTGTATGCCATCAGGCGGACGGATCAGGGCTGGTGGGGGCGAAAGGCGGTCTCGGGCAAGGTGACGGTCACGTTCGCGGCGTGGGCGGAGGCGGAGGAGGGGGGGCGGTTCCGGACGCGCTTTGACCTCCCGGTGCTGCCGGTGCGGGATGTGACGGTGCGGATAGATGACGTT
>Ga0123353_10018094_pt1 | contig 10401 bp, 10 predicted proteins | sample TergutLab28metaG_3_FD_92763 | JGI IMG/M metagenome (GOLD analysis project Ga0123353, IMG submission 92763) | Labiotermes labralis P3 segment gut microbial communities from Petit-Saut dam, French Guiana - Lab288 P3 | ecosystem: Host-associated > Arthropoda: Insects > Digestive system > Gut ...
AATAATATCACCACCAGTGCCACAATTATTAATATAACTGCTAGCATTGCTACCACCACCACTTCTACTACTACTACTACTACTACTACTACTACTACTAATAGTAATAATGCTACTACTACTACTGCTACAACAACGACGATGACAACAGCAACAAACAACTACTACTACTACCACCACCACTACTACTACCACTACTACTACTATTACTACTACTACTACAATTTTAATCCATCATGGCAACTGAGCTCACAATTCGGAAAATATTAAGTTCAAGGTACAAAATTGAATCACAGGAAAGATTATTAAATTAACATAAGTTGTAAGTACGGAATAGCTGCAAAATTGCATACCCTAGAGACATGGTTTGATTTATATATGTGGTTGTAAATGGTAAATTTTAAATTGCCCGCATAAACGCAAGATCAAATAATAATAATAATAATAATAATAATAAGCAAATTACCTACACCAACAAAACTGTAACACGCACAATTTCTGACCAACCAGTATACAAGCAGGAGATTAAGGCGAAATTCCTCGCTTCGCAAGTTCTAGAATTGCAAATATAGACGTCTGAAGGTTTAACAAGAGAAGCAGTATAAGCATGACGTAATATTACGGCGCGTTCGCACAACCGTTGTTGCCATTGCAAAAACAATAATATTATATATTCTCGGGTTATGTTTTTAACCTTCAGCTTCCAGAATGCTATGTGCATGTGCCATCTTATGATCTGTAGCCTGCCAGGCTCTACAATAATTTTCTGCAGTATTACACAAATGGCAAAATTTTCGAAGAAAATTTATTGGTCTTAATATGTATGTTTTAATGTTTTCTACAAATGTGCCTGAAACATTTCTTACTATAAGATGAATTTAGCGAGATAAGATCAAAAAATGTATATTGGTCTTCAGGTAAAGTATCCATTTTTCGTGTTAGATTTTAATGAAACTTGAATTTCACAGACAGATTTTCGAAAAATATTCAAATATCAAATTTGATGAAAATCCGTCCAGTAGGAACCGAGCTTTTACATGCGGACGGACAGACAGAGAGACATGAAGAAACTAATAGACGGGTTTTGCAATCTTGTGAAATCGCCTGAAAACGTTTGTACTACTAGCAACTATGGTTATACAACGTGCCATTCTACACATATGAAATGTCAGATTATGGCCACTAATATATTTCTATTATATATGTTTCACACATTCACTATGATCCCACTTTCGACCATCATAAAATGTTGTATTGGAATGTCGTAATTTAGTACCCAATGCAGTAACTTTCATGAACCCCATGTTGGTGTTATGTGACGCTGATTTATAACGTGTCAAATGTGTAGGTCAAAACACATATTCTAATTATTTTAGTCTACAAAAAACGGACAAAAACTAAAAAAGAAACCAAGATGCATTTACAAATTATGTTAAGAAAACTTTAAAACTGATTTGGTAAATATTTTGTTAGTAGCTGTGCCGACAAATGGGCTAACACCAGAGAACCACAGCACCAAATTTGTCGAAGACCTTTACTTTTTGCAACATGACAAACGTCAGCTTAAAAAGAAAATGTTACTACCTTCAAGCCATAGCACTAGAAAAGTTTTCCCGCCTTAGATCACGTTCCAGGCTGTTTGGTTATAAACATGTAGGGTCCATACACGAAGTTCAGATAAACAGTTGCATTGACATGAACAACGATCAGGCCAAAAAAAGTAGGAAAAGAAGATTAAAATCTTCCGCGATATGACGCCATGTTGTTGAGCGAGTGTTTACCGGAACTTAGAAGGATGTTATTGCCTTCAGTTGCGGGTTCAGGCAGAAGGCTTTAGTGTGAACATAAGGAAAATAGAATCCTTCGAAAATTCTGAAATTATTCGCCAAAAGTTTCAGCGTCATGTTCCAGAATAATTTAAACTTTCGAATCATCACTGCAAGAACCACAAATCTCTTACGAATAAAGGAATTTCTCTGAATGTTATGACAGACGATGAGCCTTAAGGAACGATCCACCCTCTATCACATATGGCAGAAGCCTCAAATTAACTTCTATATTAAGGTGTATGTTTTCAACGTCACGAACCCCAAGGAGTTCCTCAGTGGCAGAGAGAAACTTCGAGTACAGGAAGTTGGACCTTACATTTACAGGTAAGTACGTGGCCTTATTTTATAATGGTGTGAAAAGCTTTCTTTCACAATTAAGGAAGAAAGTAGGTTCAGGGCATTCGAAAGTATCGTGCTGAGAATTGTACTCAGCCCTAGATTGGAGAAGTAATGGGAGAGTGGAGAAAAATGCATAATGGGGATCTTAATGATTTGTGAACCTCACTAGATATTAATAAGGGCGTTAAGATCAAGGAGGAGGAAATGAGGGTGACAAGATACACGCCGGTGGGGAAAGCTGAAGGAAACAGACCACTTGGCAAGCCCATACGTAGATAGGAATGTAATATTAAAATTGGTCTTGAAGAAATATATTGAGAAGATGTGGACTGAATTAATGTGGGTCGGAATATGTACAAATGGCAAGATTATTTGAAAGCTCGGTTTCCCTAAAATTCGGGGAAATTCTTGACTAGCTGGAGAAAATAACAGGCCAAAATTGTATGCAGGAAGAATTTGGGCGCAGTTTAAGTTCATTTTAGGAACTTTTCGTCTTCTCTCTAGCCATTTAAAGAAGTGAATATTAAACTACACGAGGTATGTTGCTAGCACATACCATGCAATTTTCACGACTAAATTCAATAAATCCACCCGGGCTACAGCCGCGCCGGGCTGATCAATAAATGATTTTGTCCTTCCGTAGGGTTTTGAAATCTGGCCTCTTCGATCAAGGGAAAGTTCCAGGATGGATGTTTTTGAGTACTAGGTGTTTAGAGGAGCATTTGTTTGTAAGGGACACAATTCGGAAGGAGGCAGGACAAAATCTCACAATTAAATGCGCCATAGTTTGTACTCCTCGCAAGATATTACTAGTACTATTACATCAAGGGGGATCAGAGGAGCGGAACATGTAACGCTGATGGGAGAGAAGGGAAATGCCTTCGTATTTTCTGTTTGAAAAACTGAAAAAATTTAAGGTTTCGAAGACCTAAATTTAGAAGAAGTATGATGTTGAAATGCACATTAAAGAAAGTGAATGGGAGAGTTTGGCCTGTATTAGTCTAGTTCAGAGCAACAGTAAGTGACGCTCTGTTGAGAAGGGGGTAGCGAATTTTTGGGTTCAACCGAATTCGGAGATTTGATGTTCGTGTGACCGTGCATCCTTAATATGAAATGATTTGTTAGACCAAACAGATGCAACAATTAAGATTTATTAACCAACCATTAGCTCAACATGTTTCGGGCACCATAATGCCCATCTTCAGGAGCGCTAGACCGTATATTACTGCTAATGGTTTTCAGCACTTAATGTGCTTGCTGGAGTCTTGGGAATAACAGTCTCTACACTGTGCACACGACCTGCCTCCCGGCTTCCCAAGACTCCAGCCAGCACATTAAGTGCTGAAAACCATACGCAATAATATACGGCTTTGCGCTCCTGAAGATGGGCATAACGGTGCCCGAAACGTGTTGAGCTAATGGTTGATTAATAAATCATAATTGTTGCATCAACTTGGTGTCACAAATAATTTCGAATTCGTAGAATTTATTGACTAGACGAGCAATAAGTAGCTTCTTAAATTGAATCTGTTCCAAGGCTTTACGGTATAAGAAAAAGTACTAAAATTTGCGGCGTTGTATGGAAAAGGTAATAAACATTGAGATTACGTTGCACAAAAATTTGCTAAGCACTCATTACACTTCAGATATTAAACAGGAACGGCAGAATTAATGACTAAAGTGGCGGAACAAAGTTACTGGCAGAATAATCCTGCCGAAATGTTCAAGTAAGACGCATATTGTTAGGTCAAAGTAACCCTTATGTCGTGGGTTAGAATCCCGTCCATTACGTGGCGTTTGTTTGTGTTTTCACCATTTCCTGCATCTAATCTCATTCCAGTAGCCGCACGTTTTGCATCTTCATTATGTGTTACCCTCAGCCCAATGAACATGGATTAATTTCCTATTCCGAAAGAGGATAAAGCTGACATTCTGCACTGAAGGCCGAATAATTGTTTGCTGTAATAAGGTTCAAGAACGTGAAATTCACATTAACATTACATGGAGGAAGCAGGATAATGTTATTCTCACACATGGGCTGTATATTTGAAATATGAGGCACTGTATCGTAAAAAGATTAGATAAGATTGAGTGAATGGGAAGCGTATGATTCAAGAAACCTAGAATTTGTATGCATGTGCTAATAAGGGAAGATTTATGATTGACTAAGGGTGAGTTATTTCCACGAACATACAGTTTTCACGTACTTCAATGTATAAAAGCTTAAAATGTGTCAGATAAAGAAAATAAGACAGTCATGCTTTAGCCTGCAGCCCGGACACTACTCTAGCTTAACCGCACATAACCTCCAATCTACAGGAAACCAAGAGCGAAAAGACCAATGTGGTAATCAAGGTTATAGTCGGGAGGTCCTGATGATTGGCATAGTAGTGCCCGAAACGTGTTGAGCCTTTAAGAAGTACAATAAAATAAGAAGTGACATCTAGTTGGTTTTTATTCTTCTGTTAAAATAAGACTCAGTTTGCGCTTATAACGTAAGAGAGATTCGGGTTAGGAAGGAAAGAAGGATGGAAGTAAGGGGGAGAGGGAGGAAGAGAACAAAGGGGTGATGTTGAAGGAATGAAACATCATTATCTTTAACATGTATTTACTGAAACACATGAAATTAAAATCAATTGCTTTTATCAGTCAAATGTCGCCTCTGAATTTCTGACAGTCGGAGTGGAAACCTCTTGAATGTTGCAGGGAGATTCTGGAGAATACAAACGCGACGTTCAACCCCAACGACACCGTGACTTACGTCCCTAAACGTAGGGTACAAGCGGAGCCTCAAATATCCCCGAGGGACGCGAATGCAGACTGGATCATTGTCCCGAACATCGCATTGTTGGTAAGATATCCTCCCCAGAGGGACGCCACACTTTACAGCAAGCTTTATGTTGTTCATTCCTTGCATATCAATAAATAATTCAATACAAAATGCACATGTTTTTGCTTTGATATTTATATTAAAATATAACAATGATACTCGCTGTTGTATTAACATGTAAATATCTACGGAACAAGTTTGTGCATTGTATTGCTATAATGTCGTGAATTCCTTACAGCAAAAGTTGACCTCACTGCGGAGTGTCACATAAGCAATGGACAAGTTCTGTCCTGGTACTTCGTGTATTCCTAATAGTGTCATTCCACAACGCACCACATTTAAATTGTATTCACTGGGAAGATAAACAAGAACTTCAGATTAAATGGAAGGACTCCTGCGTTCTTTCAGTGGTTGAGGTGCTGTGCTACAAATCGGAAGGTCGCTGGTTCGATCCCAGCTGGTGTCATTGGAATTTTTCATTGACATGAAATCCCTTCAATAGCACTATGGCCCTGGGATCGGCTCAGCCTGTAACAGAAATGAGTACCAGGAGCATTTCCTCGGAGTAAAGGAGGTCGGTGCGTAAGGCTGACAACCTTACCACCACCCTGTGCCGTTGTCATGAAATCTGGGAACCTTAACTTCTTGGAACCCTCTGGGCCACTCCAGGCCTGTAACGGGACTGCTTTACCTTTTACCATCGTTCTTTACTTCAAAGTACCTACTCCGTAGACATTTGCCTCTACAGAGGGTCGAAAATCTAAAAAAGATCCTGTAAAGGTACCCGGTAATTCGACCCTATTTCCCGAACATGAGAAATACCGCTGTACTGAACCACTCGGTAACAAATGGCACTACCGAAGGTCACTGCAGTGCACAAGGACAGGATATGAATTACGCCGTATGTTGAGAACTGTGCTGTTCTGAGTTATTACGTGGTGAATAGTGGTAATTCCTTACTGATATTTCGGGATAACCTATCGGTCAAATCTTCAAGGGCCAAGAATCCAAAAACCGAGAGGTTGATCTTAATCGTCGGCAAGGAATTGCCACTACTCACTCCGTACTAACCCTGAAGAGTGCAGTTCTCATCTGCTTCGCTGTGGAAGCCTAAAATCACACGCCGCATGTTTATAACGCGTGGTACCAAGCATGTGACCGCAGCAGTATCAGCCTGACTTTCGTAAGCCAAATCATTACTTTCAGCAAAAGGTCGGAAGGGTTCTTGAGCTATCCATTTACGGCAATTTTAATATTCTCACATATTATTCAAATTTACCTAATCTGTCTGGCTCTTAGAGCGTCGTTAAATGTTATAAAAACTAATTTTTAATTTAATGGCATTATGACGTCATCTGTAAATATCCCGAGCATGAAACACGCCTGTAGTTGAAGGGCTGTGTTGCAGGGCATGGCGTCCATGTTGCACAACTCGTCCTTCTTCCTCAACATGGGACTGTCCACCCTGGCGCGCTATCTGGACTCGCAGCCATTTATAAATGTCACTGCTCACGATTATCTGTGGGGCTATGACGATCACCTGGTGCACCTCGCCAGCAAACTGCTGCCCAGCTGGTTACCTTTCTCGAGACTAGGGCTAATGGACAGGGTGAGTAGTCCAACTAAACGAATGCGAGATATTATGTTCTCACAACAGTGGTGCTGATGATTCAAGTCTCATGGATGTTAAAATGCGTATTTTATAGGTATTACCGACGTTTGGGAGGCACCTTTTAAACGCCGGCAATTACCAATCTAGAAAGCATAAATCTCTAAAAAAAAAACTCGAATCTTTAACAAAAATACGTTTAGAAATCCGTTCTGTTAGAAATTATTGTCATTGGTCCAATTTCAAGTAACAACATTGTAGACTAAATTAATTTTCATTTTGATTTTGAAAAAGGTAATTTTACTTCAAGTACCGAATGCCGAGTACGTGTAACTTTGTTAAGTCTCTGATTACAATAAACCTTTTCACATATTGTATGGAACTTCATGACGATGACGATAAAAATATGATGATGATGATGATGATGATAATAATAATAATAATAATAATACGCTATTTCAGTCAAATTACTTTTTAAGAACGATATAACTAACAACTAAAATGTAGTTTCGGGTGTATTTTCTGGGAGAAAATGGGGTGAGTAAGTTTTACAGTTACACATAAATCACGCGTGTTAGCTTCTTTGCACAGCACATGCCAAACACTCGCTTGGTTGAAACAATAATAAATTTACAATAACTATTATCATGGTAATACTGGCCCAAAGTTCCCACATTCTTCGTGCCACTTAACTGATATCAGCCCCCGGAGAGTCGATGTGCCTTTACTCGTTCTTTACTGTCTACTCTATCGACTGTGTGCTTAAAACAGGGATCGTCTGCCAGAATCTAAGTTTGGTTTTGTTACGGCAGATGTTCGATGAGGGGAAGAACGTAGTAACAATTACTCTAAACGACAGCCGAGCTGACAAGACTGGAGCAATGAAGAGACCGCAGAACATCTTCTCCTTTGACCGCTACAACGGATGGACTACCTTAAGGCCATGGGCAGAAAATACAAGCTGTGGTTCACTAAATGGCGTCAGCGAGGGAGTACTCTACCCTCAGTAAGTCGCGGATCAAATAAATACTGCGACATATTGAGATCACATCTCAAGCAAGAAGTGTGCAGACCATCAGACAATATGTATTATGTAAATAGAAGTGTTTTCGGAAATGGAATCAAGAAATGGTAGTGATGCTAGAGAACGAAGTGGAAATAGTCTTGGCTCGCCAAGTCGAGGATTGAGGAGATGTGTGTGTAATATACCCCACTGCAGATGTTCATGACGGTTTGGGTGTCTTTAGTTTGCAAAAATATACAGTCTCTTTGCTCTCAGTTCTTTCTGATTCATATTCGTTTGCTATATTCGCCATACTATGTGACAACATGTGGGTCGGGTAGTTCAGTCGGTATAGCGACTGACTACGGGCTGGAAGGTGCGGGATCGAATCCCGGTGGGTAGAGGATTTTTCACCCGTCCGGACCGCCCCTGGGGCCCACCCAGCCACCTGTAAAATGGGTACAGGGTCTTTCCTGGGAGTAAAGTGCGGCCGGGACGTGCTGCTGACCACTCACCCCTTCTAGTGCGAGGGTCATAGAAGAGTAGAGCTATACCTCTACCCACCCTCTGGGCTACACCAGGCCTGTAACGTGATAACTTTACCTTTTTACTGCTACTGAATTTAAAAATAAACTTCTCGCGTTAGCAGCCACATCTGCTGCTCGAACAGCGAGTGCAACTACTTTCCAAAAACCTCTCTGTTCTCGAAACGTGTGTTTACTCAGCCTCCAAATGCTGACGGTGCTGCTAGTCCGAGAAGTTTTATTGATTCATATTACAATTTTTTAACTAATTAGCTGCGTACAGCAGAGTACCTCTTGAGAAGCTAACAGGTCCTGAGCTAGTCACAGACCAGAGTTTGATTACCGCATTCACATGATCCCACACCTGTCGTAGTCCTAAACCAGGGCAATCCAATGCATCCTTTCTATCCCACTCAATCACAATTTTATTTTTATTTTAATTTCCCATTTACACCTAGGTCCACCAACTTGCTTCTTCTCCTCAGCTTTCCTACCAAAATTTTCTATAATCCTTTCCTCTCCCCAAATACGCGTCACATGACCCATACAACTTAATCTTCTTGATTTTATCATACGAATAATATTTGGTGAGGAACACAGGTCATAAAACTGCTCGTTTTTTAGCCTTCTACACTCTTTTTCTCTTCCTTTACGGTGGAGGTCCACGAATATTCATGGAAGTTTCGACGAGGAAACATCGCCCTCTTGACAACTAGATTTTTTTATGTGGCAACATTCACTGCTCAAACACCATTATAATTACTAATTTCATGTAAACCTTTATTCCAAATTGTCGGGTTGAAAATATTTTTCTCCTTAATTTTGCTTTAGAATTTCCTAACAGAATCCTTATGTTGTACTTTTGAAAGTGATGGAACAACTGCTAGAATTCCTCATAAAAAATATCCATTGGGTTATTAATTCTATCCACAGCTGTTGTTTGCGCATTCAGAGAACAATAACATCACACCAGCGACCTCTTAGCACAATATTTGACATCGTATCGCTAAAACGTCGTCTTTCGTACATGTTGATACTATGCCCTGGTGCACAGAACGTCTCCCTAATTGACGTTTTTCATTTCTTTTTCTGCACACAAAAGTATGAATATCTGCTCGTTCAGTGTCTCCCTTATCTCTCCCACCATGCTTTGCGTCTACTAAATCTGATCTGCACCACAAGAATTCTCTGGCCACTCTCTTCAGTGACCCTGACTTTTACAGGCATCTCGCGTCCCACGTGCAGAATATCATGTCCGCTTTCTATTGTTTACATCGTGCCCAAGGAATAGTCCATGTTCTGGGTTTTGTGATATTGTTCGTAACATGATAAGTTTGTGGGGTGAGGAGTTGTTAGCATCTCGCCCGTTCCTCATGTTGAAGGACCAAACCACGTTGGCTCTCCAAGACGGATAATTCACTATATTCCCTGCTACCCTGTATATTGGAAAACGTTCCTCCGTAAGCAAAATGCGGATGTGCCATGCTGTGATGACAGAAACCCAATTAACACATACAATTTTCTCTTTAACAAAATCTATTTTTCCCCCTCTAAGTACGATTACAATTCTGTACTGTTTCACAGACGCATGAGGTCTAATGACACATTCCTGGTCTACCGGAAGGCGTTCTGTCGGGCTGTGCCTTTTGTTTTCTCCCGGAACGGCGTCACCAATGATGGTTTCTCCGCACACTGGTTCCGTGTTCCCGACAACGTATTCGATTCTCCGGACAGAAACCCGGAAAACGCCTGCTACTGTCGCCCTGATGTGGCGCCCTGTCTGCTGTCAGGACTGACAGATTTAACGCCCTGTTACTATGGTAAGTTGACTTCCATCAGTGTAACGACCAACTACGTTAGTTTCCGAAGTGTTCTTTGCTTATTATTGCCACAGTGTACCTGCTGTCCCATCCGTAGGACAAGGTTCAGTGCTAATGGAGTAAGCTTACTTTTACAACGTAATGATGCGAGTTTTGTTCAGGATTCCAAAAGGCTTCCCACAAAATATCCTGACTGCCCTTGAACGGACATTACTGTTTGCTCGTATAGAAAGATGGCTGTCTGCAATGCTGTCAGGAGAAATTTTATTAGGTTTTGTAAGGATTCATTTTCTTCTTCTAGGGAAAGATAATGACAAACCCATAGTTCGTCTGCAGAAAGGGAGATCTGTTTATCCGCAGAACTAGGCAACGACCACCCATCTTAAATAAAGTGAAATGCCAACTTGATACAACTAGGTAATTTTATTGATGTATTCTTAGCTCGAC
>Ga0123353_10018097_pt1 | contig 10400 bp, 12 predicted proteins | sample TergutLab28metaG_3_FD_92763 | JGI IMG/M metagenome (GOLD analysis project Ga0123353, IMG submission 92763) | Labiotermes labralis P3 segment gut microbial communities from Petit-Saut dam, French Guiana - Lab288 P3 | ecosystem: Host-associated > Arthropoda: Insects > Digestive system > Gut ...
AACTTACTAAAATTATAAAATGCCAAATTTCGTCAATTCAAGTCAAAAAATCAAAGAACGCTTATATTTATTTGTATTGCAATTAGTTATATGAATATTTTAAAATTTAACGCAACAGCAGTAATTAGTGGTTAATGTTTTTAGATATTAGATTTTAGATTCTCTTAATTCTTAATTCTTAATTCTTAATTTCACCTCCTTTTCCACCACAAAACATAAACATTTCTAATAAATCTATATTTTCCGTAAAAAAAATATTTGCATTTGCAGAAAAAAATCTATTTTTGCCGCCGCAAAGAAAAAGCACAACCAAGAAGGAGTATCTGTTTTGGTTCTCGTTTGGAAAAATAATTTTTCTTTTGCGGTAAAAATTCTAAAAACTAACGAAACTCTAACAAACTGCGTTCTTTGTTTCTAATAATTAAAGCGTTTTTGCTTTATTTCTTGTTCTGAAATCTTCTACAATTTCAAAATTCTCAAGAGTAAAGTAGTAAACGTTCACGCCAAGCGTGGACTTTACTTTATTTGAGAATTAGGTAGTAGAAGACCTTCAGAACAGATAAAAAAGTACCACGTTTTTTTATTGACATAAATTGAAAATTCGACGACGGATAACCCGCCACAAGATATAAAACAGAATCGCAACTGTTCCCCAAAAAATGCGAAGTGAAACTGTAAATATCAATTAAATTAAAAGCGATGGGTCAATGCTATATAACCGACAGAAGTTTATTATGAAAAAAATACTATCCATTTTATCAATTGCCTCATTATTAATGATAGGGTGTAAGGAAACTGATGACTTCCGTTTTTCAATTGTAGATTTGTATGGAACATGGGATGGCACAGAACTATATCATTTTCCAATTCGGGTTGATTTAGCCAATAATCCGAATTATGGGGGCTACATTACATTTAATACAAAAGAGAAGTGTGAGGGTGCCGGTTATTTCCGAAATAATACGTATAATAATGTAAATGGCACTTATACTGTGCAAGATAAGACAATTTTTATTAATGCTCATTACGATGGAGCGCGTATTAGCGGAAGAGCAAGAGTTACAAACTTTGACCGTAAAAATCAGGAAGCAGAATTATCAGTAACGATTGACGGTACGGAAGTTCAAGGTGTAACCTTAAAAATGAAAAAGAGGTAGATATTCTCCAAAAATATTTATTACATAAATTAAAAAACATTATTAACCAAAAATCAATTTATTATGAAAAAAACATTTGCATTAATTATCATTATCATAATGGCTTGCAATATAAAAGCCCAAGATATAATGATTACAAAAGATGGAAAAAAATTGAAGCCAAAGTAGAAGAGATTGGCATTGATTTAATCAAGTACAAAGTATTTGAAAACCTAACAGGCCCTTCTTATTCAATTAGAAAAAATGATGTCGCTTCGATTTTATATGAAAATGGAAATTTTGAAGTTTTTCCACAGCAAACCCAAAGACCAACTACAAGCGAAAGACAAGGAATGAGTTATCAAAAAGCTGAAAAACTTAAAAAAATAGGCGATAATCTTACTATTGGAGGTTCAGTGATATTAGCCGGCGGGGTAGCGGCCTATTGTGTGGCATGGTATGCCAATAGTTTACCCGGAGTAAATCGTAGCGCTTTATATGAAGGTGGAATTGCTATGATGACAATTGGTTCAGTTACAACAGCTTCAGGTATTGTTTGCGCAATAATAGGGAAAAATATAATGAACAATAGTGGTAATATTAGTCTAATTGAAACAAAGAAATATAAATTAGATATGGCTATTGGAGGAAATGTTGTAAACTTTAATCTAAAATTTTAATAACCAACAAAAAACGATGGGAGCGATGTTATAACTGCTCAAAATTATTTATGAAAAAAACATTATTTTATTTTGTAGTAGCAACTATCTTTTTCGTTGCATTTGTCGCATGTGAGAAAGATGATATTGGAGGCAATGCTTCTATTATTGAAGCTAAAAACGTAGATGTAAGTGAATGTAGATTATGGATGTACGGATACGAAGAATTTAACCCGATAACAGGAGAATGGGAATGGATACCCGGAAAATATTACAGTGCTAATATTATTGCAGTTAAAGCAAGATTATCGGGCTACGATTACGATGTTGCTGAAAGTGAATTTAAAAACAACAGTTTTTCGTTAAAACTTTCAAAAGTACCGGAGCATTATTTAGATTTTGTTACGAGTTGGAGTAGAATTACAGAGGATATGATAAGCGACAAAAACGCTAAATGGCAATTTATTAGAATTTACATTTATGATGATAAAAGAAATGATTGGAGATTATCACTGAGAGATATAGATATGTATGCCGAATATGTATTTGTTGATAAAAACTTTACCATTCAAGGAGTTAACAGTGGCTATCAATACGATTGTTCTTTCAAAAAAGGATGGAATATTATGTATGAATTTAATGGTAAATATATGACAAAAAAGCCGTCGGATACAAATTTTCGGTGGGAGGTTTATTAAGAATGAGAAAAATAAGTTTCACTAATTCAAAAAAATTAATAAACAGATATTAGTATGGAAAAGAGAGAGTTTTTAAAAACGTATGCTATGGATTCTGTCCACAGTACTATTGATCAGCTAAATTCTGAACAAATAAAAAGAATCTTGGATTTTTTAGAAGGATTTTTGAAAAATAAGCAAGAAAGATTTGAAATATCAAGAATTGGTTTTCATAATGGGTTGATGAATTTAGATGTAACTTTTGGTATAACATTTATTTAATAAAATTATTTAATAGAAAAATATGAAAGAGTATAAGAAAAGTATATTATTATTAAGAGCTTGCGGGTTAAATGATGAAAAGCAAGAATGTGATAATATAAAATCACAAGCAGAATTATATGGTTTAGAAGTATATGACTACTGTCCTAAAACAAATGCAGAGTTGGAAGAAGTTTTAAATAAAGGCATAGCTTATGATTATATTTATTTGAGTTCACATGGAAATGTAGATGGATTTGGAAATGAGAAACGTACTATTAATTATTCTTGGTTGGAGTTTGGTAGTATTTTATGTAGTGCAGGGTGCATGAAAGAAGACTGCATTGTATTGCTGTCTTGTTGTCGAGGTGGATTAAATCAAGTTGCTTACGATTTGCTTTTATGTTGTTCAAAAATTGCATATTTAGTTGGACCAAGACAAAGTTTATGTAGTCACGAAATGTTAATTAGCTTTAATATTTTACTCTATAATTTGGAATATCGTTCTGTGGATCCAATAGTCGCTTGTGAAAAAATAAAATTAGCAACTGATATTCGTTTTATTTGTTTTGACCGCTTAGAAACTGAATCTCAAACAGACTATATAATGCACGTTAATAAAAGAACTTAAATTATTAGAAATCAACCTATGAAACATAAGCTATAATATCCATAAAATTATACCCAAATGAAAAACACACTCCCCCTTTTAGCCCTCCTCCTAATTCTTGCAATTATACCATCTCCCACCGCAAAAGCACAGCCCACCACCTTCTTTTTTGAAGATTGCGGCAATTCAACTCCCAGTTCTCCCCCATACCCAAGTCCTGCGGATTATACTGGTTGGAGAAATTACGGAATAGGCAATATTGCTTTTTCGGGGAATACGGATCTTCGTCAAACAAACTATGACAATTCTCACGTTTGGTTTGCTGCTGCAACAATCTCTAATCCTTCCCGTACATTTGAAATCAGCGGAATTAACACATCTGAAACCGAGAATATCAGCCTCTCTTTTAAAATTGTAAATGCAGGGAGTAACACTATCAATATTGCAAATTATTTCACTGTTACTTGTAAGGACGCAAATAATACAACGTATCCTATTAGTTTGCCAACCATTACAGGCGTGCAACACCAATGGGTTACCGTAAGCAACTTGCATGGAATACCCAAGACCAATAATTTAAAGATTATTTTTACCTCAAACGGTAATACCGGAGGCGGTTTTAGATTGGATGACATCACGCTATCCGGCACGGAAACGCCTAATTTCACAGATCTAAAAATTACCACGTGGAATGTAGATTGGCTCAGTTGCACAAACCCGGAAATTAGTCAAAAAGATAGAGAATTACAGATAAACAACGTGGTTTCGGTAATAAAAACAATGAACTCCGATCTTGTGGCTTTGCAAGAAGTGGGCACAAGTAATAGTTATGCCACTATCAACATCCTTCTTCAGCAACTCGGCAGCGAGTGGGCAGGCAATATAGTGCCTTGGAGCAATGATAATTGTAGTCAAAACCAAGCTATTGTGTATAAAAGATCAAAGATAAATGTAATCAATGCTTCGCTCATTACCAACGGTGGTTCTTCCTATAATTGGTCAAATGGGCGTTTCCCTGCCTTGTATAACGTAAACTTAACAGTTGGAAATGCACAAATCCCTGTCTCATTTATCAATATCCATGCCAAAGCCCTCTCTGATGAAGCAAGTTATGCCCGCCGTAGAGATGCTTCCATAGGATTGAAAAATTTGCTTGACGGAAATACTTATAATACTAAAAATTTGGTTGTTATCGGCGATTTTAACGATTATTTAACAGGCACGCATTGTACAACATGTGGCGGCGTATCGCCCTACAAAAATTTTATGGATGATGCTGTAAACTACAAAGGCTTAACCACCACTTTAACACATCCTTATTATAGTAATGCTGCCATAGACAATGTGATTATATCGAACGAACTATTTGATGTTTATTTACATAACAGCGCAGGGTATGAATATTCAGCCACCCAAACCATACCAAACTATCGCACTACTACTTCTACACATTATCCGGTGAGTGTTACATTTCGCGTTACGGAAGAGCTAAATATAGTAGAGGCGTTGTGCGCAACGTCCCTACAGGTTTACCCAAATCCCACAACGGGAGAATTGATAATTGACAATGGACAATGGACAATTGACAATGTGGAGGTGTTTGATGTTTATGGTAGAGCTGTAGGGGCGTACCCTTGCGGTCGCCTCAAAACGACGATAAACATTTCCCACCTGTCCGCCGGCATATATTTTGTAAAAATCCGCACAGAACAAGATGAAGTGGTAAGAAAAGTAGTGAAAGAGTAGATTAATGATTAATGAATAATGATTAATGATTAATAATTTACGATTTTAGATTTGGTAATTGAGCGTAGTCGAAATTTAGATTTAAAATTCTCTTAATTCTTAATTTTTAATTCTTAATTCTTACTCTACCCCTTGACAAACGCCCTTCCGTGGTGTATATTTGCGCGACAAATTTTAATATATGGGAATAGTTATTACTGAGCAAAATAGAACAATCGAAAATGCCATTGAGTTGGTTATTGTTCAACGGATTCACGAAATTCGAGGCAAGCGGGTAATGCTTGACTTTGATTTGGCGGAGATATATCAAGTAACAACGTCAAATCTAAATAAAGCTGTTCAGCGTAACTTAGAACGTTTTCCCGAAGATTTTATGTTTCAATTAAGCATTGACGAATTTCACTTGATATTCCAAAATGGAACATCAAGTTGGGGCGGGACTCGAAAGCTCCCCTTTGCTTTTACAGAGCAAGGCGTTGCCATGTTGTCAGGCGTACTGCGCTCACAAAGGGCAATTCAAGAAAATATTAAGATCATGCGTGCTTTTATTGCTCTTCGTCAATATGTTTTGAATTATGCTGAAATAAAACATGAGTTGGATAATTTCATGCGTGAAACTAATGCAAAGTTTGATAAAAACGACATGAAATTTGATGCCCTTTTTGCCTTGTTCGATGAATATATTGCGTATAAAAAAGAACTTGAAAAACCCCGCAACCCTATAGGATTTAGAACGGGAGAAAATTAGTGGTTAGTGATTAGTGATTAATGGTTAATGGTTTAAAGTTTAAGGTTCTCTTAATTCTTAATTCTTAATTCTTAATTCTCAATTCTTAATTCTTTATTCCTAATTATTAATTCCGAACCTCCACCCGCCGCCCAAATATTAGTGTATTTTCGCGGCGTTTAACGGCAAATCAAAAATAAACATAAGCCTCATACAAAAATGCAATACGGTATCACCCACCTCTCACAAATCCCAATGCGCGAAGAACCTGCGCACAAAGCCCAATTGGTTTCACAATTGCTCTTCGGAGATGCCTATCAAATTGAAGAAGTTTCTGGCGAGTGGCTGAAAATTAAAACATTAGACTGTAACTATGAAGGATATATTGAGAAAAAATTATGGAATGAACTGCACGAAATTGATGCCACAGAATATGAATCGCTGCCAAAATATTTTGTAAACGATTATCTAATTTTTATCAAAGATTTTGAAACCAACATCACTTTTTCGGTTTTTATGGGCTCTTCGTTTCCCTATCCGCAAGATAATATGTTGATTTTGGGAAACGCTATCTTTGTTATTGAACTGCCGGAGGTGAGAACTTTTCCCTACCACCCTACCCTATCCGAGAAACAAACGGCATTGCTACAGTTTGCTTCAGGCTATTTGCGTGTCCCCTATTTGTGGGGTGGCAGAACCCCCGCCGGTATTGACTGCTCTGCATTAGTGCAGGTAGTTTTCAAAAGCGTAAATATTGCACTTCCCCGCGACGCCGAGCAACAGGTAACATACGGAACACAAATTGACTTTGCTACTGAATGGCAAGTAGGCGATATCGCTTTTTTCGACAACGAAGAAGGAAAAATTACCCACACCGGTATCATTGTTGGCAAGGATAAGATACTCCACGCCAGCGGTTTTGTGAAAATAGACAGAATAGACACTACCGGAATATATAACAAACAATTAGAACAATATACACACAAACTACGAATAGTGCGGAGGGTAATTGAGAATTGAGAATTAAAAATTTAAAATTGAGAATTAAATATTAACCACTAACCACTAATCACTAATCACTAAAAAAAAATGTTTCTACACGGTAAAAAAGTATTCCTTCGTGCGTTAGAACCTTCCGATGTGGAGTTGCTTTATCAATGGGAAAATGACCCCGAAATTTGGAAAGTTAGCCAAACGTTGACCCCTTTTTCAAAATATACCCTCAAACAATTTATAGATAGCGCGCAAGAAGATATCTTTAAAGTAAAGCAAGTGCGGTTTATGATTAACTTAATTCATACCAAACAAACCATTGGAATATTGGATATTTTTGATATAGACTTTCTTAACAGCCGTGCAGGAATTGGAATTTTAATTGACAAAAACCATAGAAATCAAGAATTGGGCACCGAAGCGGTTCAATTAGCAACAAACTACCTTTTTAACACGTTACACCTTCATCAAATTTATTGTAATATAGAATCTAACAATATTGTCAGTTTAAAGTTGTTTAAAAAATGTGGATTTTCTACTATTGGAACAAAAAAAGATTGGAAAAAAACAGAAACCGGATTTGAAGACGTTATTCTATTACAACTAATTAAGAATTAATAATTAAGAGAAATCATTAACCACTAATCATTGATCACTAATCACTAAATTATATTTATTATGAAAAAAATCTTTATCATTATTATGGCAACAATGCTTACTTTATCAATGAATGCGCAGGATATTATTCCGTTGCTGCCGCCGCATATAACAGGCGGGATGCCTCTTATGGAGGCTTTGGCAAATCGCAAAACCAACCGTGATTTCACTCAGGATGAACTTAATCCGCAGCAATTATCCAATCTTCTTTGGGCGGCAAACGGCGTGAACCGTCCAGATGGAAGACGTACTGCGCCCACAGCAAGAAATGCACAACAAATTGAGATTTATGTGCTGAACAAAGAGGGTGCCTACCTTTACTTGCCCAAAGAGCATGCACTTCAATTGATTGAAAAAGGAGATTATCGCACAAGCGGTGCATCACAAGAGCGTTTTCAAGATTGCCCGCTCATGCTTATTTTTGTAGCCAATTACGACAAAATGGATGGATTTTCAGAAGAGTCCAGAGCATTATTTGGAGCGACTGATACGGGCAACATCAGCCAAAACGTTTATTTATACTGTGCTTCTGAAGGTTTGGCAACCTGCGCTCTGGGCAGTATTCATCGTGATAAACTGAAAGAGTTATTGAAATATAACGGAACAGCAGTTTTGGGGCAAAGCGTAGGAGTAGCGAAATAAGGGTGTAATTTTTTTGCGGATATTTAAGAGTTGCACGCAATGGCGGACAGTAATCCTTCGTAATAAGTAAGTTATAGTGAAAATTAGACAATATTTGTGTCTGATTTTCTTCTTTTTTTTGTATGCATCGTCTAAATTGGCAAGACCTGTAAAGCCGAAAGAGCAGGGTGATTTAGAAGTTGCGCCCGACACGGATTAGGGAATTTGAAATGAGAAAAATGACTTTAGTTTTAGCTTGCCTTGCAAGTTTAGTATTGGCATTTACCACCTGCAAAAAAGACGAAAGTACCTTAAATGGAAATAACGAAAGCGAACCGTGTTGGAAGTTTGATGAAAAAGATGGTACTTTATATATTTGGTGTATTGATATGCCTGATTTTGTAAAAGGAGATACTTCAACTTGGCATCCTTGGTGGAAGCATGATGATTCAATAAAACGAGTTGTTATTGAAAATACAGTTACTAGGATAGGGCAATTTGCTTTTTGGGGATGTGTCAATTTAGTTGAAGTAGAATTTATAGAACCTAGTAGCGTTGAAAGTATTGGGGAAAACGCTTTTTTTCTCTGCAAATTATCTGCTATAAAAATTCCTAATAGTGTTGAAAGAATTGGAAATTCCGCTTTTAATAATTGCCAAAGATTACATGATGTAAATCTTGGAGAAGGAGTTAGAATTATTGGAAACTCTGCTTTTAATCAATGCGTTATTACGTACTTAACTATTCCAAGTAGTGTTGAACAGATTGGAGAATACGCTTTCTTTAGTACGATAGGAACGAATTGGCAGGGACAAACTGGATGGAATCCTTTATCGTCAGTTTCTTCTTTAAGACCAACTCCACCAATTGCACATAAAACCACATTTGCTGGTTCCAATGATCTGCGTGCCGGGTCACTATGTGTAAAGAAAGAATATTTGGACTCTTATGGACAAGCAGTGGGCTGGAAAGATGGCTTCACTATAATATTTACAAGATTGTGAGCCTTAGCAAATTTGTAAAGAAATGTGGTAAATGTGATGGGAAAGGTGCTTATAGGAGAAGTTGTAAAGAAGGTATTGAAAGAGTAATCGCAGTCGCATTCCCTTGTGGACAAGGTCGTGTTTCCACCACACAAATCCAACGCAAAACACCACCTTGCCACCGCACAGCCAAAAAATTGCGTTAGCAATTTTTTGGCTTCGGGCTTACCCACACTCCAAATCAGCTGCAAGGATTCGATCGGAAAAATACCGTTATCTGAAAATGTTCCCTCATGGCTGCCACTGTTTACAACATGCGGTTTTGCAAGATAGCGGCATTAACACGCTGGAAATGGAGTGCGCAGTTGGAAGTTGTTACTCCGCCGCAAGTACCTCGATGCCGCTACCTCGCAAAGCCGCTGAACGTTGTACGCAAGCGAGCGAGAGTGCGGTGGAAAAAACCGCGAAACCTCGAACACTTGCGACAATGGATAGCATGGCAAGACCTGTGAAGCCGTCAGAGCAGGACAAAATTTTTAATAAAATGTTGTGTAAAAGTAGTTTTTTAGTCGGAGCAGCAGTCGCCAATCAAGGCGGGGCAATGGAAATAGATACCATTTCAAAAAACGGGCGAAACTTGAAAAGCCACACGAGTAGGGTAAATTTAAAAACAACCAGTCAGTTATTTTTGTTGTGCGTTTGTGCCATTTTCTTTTCTTGTTCTTCCCCACAAACACAGTCATCGTTAACCTACGACTTTTCTTTTGCCGAACTTGCTATTAAGTACTTTGAAACGGGAAAGTCTGAATATTTGCATGAAATTTCTGACCTCGATGCCGCTAATCATATTTTTAACCATGCTTCAAATTTTGGCGGTTACGATGGCTCAAAGTTAGAACTTGTTACTTCTTTGTTGTCGCCTATAGACAAACAAATGGAACTGTTGCCACAGTTTAAAAGAAATCTAAACTTTGCTAAAGAGAATATAGCACAAACAGGTGTTGTAGAAGAAATTACGCTGCGATTTTTGCCCGAAGGTTTTACATTTTCCGGCTCCTTGTTTTTTACTTTTGGTTATGACATTGGAGTTGCATTTGGCGAAAATTCCAGTCTAAATTTAGCGCATCCAATATTTTTGAATAATATGGATGAAATGAAATATTGGGCAAATTTATACAAGAATGCAAAAAATGCCAGCGTACAACACGCGTAGCCGTTGCGCAACCCCATTTTTTTAATATAAATCTCAATATTTTGCAAAGTTTGACTTTAAAACAATCGTTTTAAGGAATGGCTATTTTTTTGCTTATGATTTTCATTATGCAAAAAC
>Ga0123353_10018099_pt1 | contig 10399 bp, 1 predicted proteins | sample TergutLab28metaG_3_FD_92763 | JGI IMG/M metagenome (GOLD analysis project Ga0123353, IMG submission 92763) | Labiotermes labralis P3 segment gut microbial communities from Petit-Saut dam, French Guiana - Lab288 P3 | ecosystem: Host-associated > Arthropoda: Insects > Digestive system > Gut ...
CACACGCGCACACACACACACACACACTCCCACCACACACACCACACCACACCACACACACACCACACACGCGCACACACACACACACACACCCCCCCCACACACACACCACATACACACACACCACACACCACACACACACACATACACCACACACACATCACACACACACACACACACCACACACACACACCACACACACACACACCACACACACCACACACACACACACACTCACCACACACACACACACACACACACACACCACACACAGAATATCTAATACTAATTGCTTTTCCACTACATCAGTGGTTACAAGAACACACCTCAGTGTTACGTTATACGTACAGTAGATTGGCTGTCTCGTTCTTCTTAAACGTGTCCTGTGTGTATAGGTCTCATATGTCCCTTGTTGTTTGTTGCCCTCTGTACATTATCACTGCTAGGGAAGTATTCCTTGAACTGGAGAGTAATGACGAACTTTAAGAAAGTAATATATAGGCAGCCAGGGAAACTGTCCGATGGTAATCAATGTCAGACGAGAGGTTTATTTAATTTCGTTAACCCTGATTGTAACGACTCGCACAACGAAGGCTGAATTTTCGTGATTGCAGGGTCCATGCCAAATAAATTATAAGACAGCAGTCCCTGAATCTAGGAGACTGGGATATATATAAATGGATCAGACATTTGTTCGTTCAGTGCTACACTCTTCCCTTTACTGAAACTGTGTGGAAGAAGTGCCATGAGTTACATACTTTTAATGCGTGATGAATAAGAAAGGTTGGATGTGGCACACATCCAATAATTCTACAAGCGATGTCCTGGGGAAATTGAGACAATTCAACGAAAACCGGAGAAGATTTGGAGTGGTGAATACCCTAAGGAGTTCAGAATTTGGAAACTTCTGAATATATCAGATACATTATTTTCGACTAAATCCTTTCTTTTTTGAAGCCGCATGAAGAAGAAAGAGACAGAGTGTGCCAACAGACATGAAGTGACCTTCAAATCTAAGATAGATTAATCATATTCTTCTGCAACTTGGTACCCACGTTCCAGACTTTAACAGCCCAGGAGTTAGCAATCCCTAATATATTCCGATGTTGATTATAAAAGAAGACATAAAAATACTGGTAGACGAAGTGGGAGGCTGGAACATGTAATATACATGCCTTAAATATGAAAATAAGAATATGATGATATCCATGTGTTTATTGTATGTCACCATCACGTGTTCACCTACTCTTTATGACAATTATTTTTTATAAATTTGTCCTACATGTTTTGGTCGTACAACCGTCCTCATGGCGATCTGTCTTTGACATAACTAAAAGTAATTAAGGATACTACACAACTTAATTTTTCCTAGTGAGTGTATGAAGAGTGATTACCTTGGTGTGTGGAAGGCTGAGTTGTTTGGTTTTGCACGTTTTATTAAAACAAATTCTGGCCTTCGCCTTAAGCAGTATTTGCCGTGTGTTCTCGTATGTACTTAAGAATTTCGCACGATTAGCTCTGATAGGTTTTAAAGTTTTTCTTTACGTTTTAGGAAATTCAATAAATCAGCGTATATAATTAGGAATGAAATATATAAAATTGTAATTCTTGTTGTGATAACTGTGGGAATGTTTTCGGAAACTCTTACTTAACACTGAGTATGTAGACCTGTATTGATTTCTGCCATTTCACCGCAAAGTTCCTAGGAAAACATACCTACTGCGAGAAATATTAAACTTGGTGCTAAAATAACATGAAAGCCACTTCACAGTAGGACAGATAATATTGCAGTAGGAGGGGCACCTCCAATCCTTTAAGTAGATAACAATATGCTACAGCAGTTTGCAGCTCTGAAGACGCGGAAACAGTTTCGAAATTAGAAATGTCTTGAAGTTGTTGCAGCTAGGGCGTGTTTCAATCAGCAAGGGGCATCTTGTAATCTCTCCCCTGTACAGCAGCTGCTGGTAACTCGCGTCGTCGCATGCGACTCCCTGCCTTGTATTATGGGTTTCGTGTGGGACTCAGGCAAGGTGACGTCCAAGAAGCGAGGAGCTAAAAGAAGGAGTCAAATCGAAAATTCGCTGCGTCGATTCGATCGTTGGTGGTAAGCCAGACGGGGATGTTCCCACAGTTGCAGGTCGGGACAGGGGGAAAGTGGGAAGGCTCCAAGCTTCATCGGTCTTTCTCCCACAAAACTGAACATCGAGCCGAGGCTTAGGAGGCTCTTATTTTATTACAACAGCATAGCTCACAGTTGCGATTCTAATTTATGTGTGCTTTATCTACGATGTTGCAATACTGCAGTAAAAGGCAGGGTGACTCAGTCGATATAGTGACTAGGCTACAGTGTCGATAACCGAGGTTGTACTCCGCGCAAAGGCAAGAGATTTTTCTCTCGTCCAGAGAACCGGTTCTAGATCTAGCCAGCCTCCCATGCAGTACTTTTTGACTAGGTATATCGGTTAGGCTGAGAGGCTGACAACTTACCCTGATACGGTGCAAAAATTTGCACATGTTTCTTTGTACACCTCTGCATTATGTATGACTTTGTGTTATGGCGTTTCTTTAATCACACTGACAAATTTTAGTTTTTTCCATCAAACTCCGTATGTTTTATTCCAGTTAATTTGATAATAAACGAAAGAAGAAGAGGTGATGAACAACGGCTATAACCAACCATAATGTACGGTACGTAAACTGAAGCCTATATATGACTGTATAGTTACAGTAACTTTGTAAAACGTTAGTTCATCAATTGAGTGTCATCGAAAGAACTTTCCAAAATACAGCGGTTTTACTGCCATATATTTCATGTCCGAGTTATTTCGATATGACAGATCTGTATCTGCGCCAGAATGCTGTATTCTAAACTATTCACATTTGGTTGCTACCAAGGAAATGCATTTTTTTGTTGTGTGTTTATGAGTTTTTTCTCTTTGCGTTATGCTTAATTTGTATCTAGAAGTTTATAAATTTTCTCTAATTATTAAAGAGTGAATTTACGATCCATGAAGCTCCAGATATTAGTATGCTTTAAATTCATCACCATAATATGTATATATGGTGTTGTAAGTAATACAGTAGGACTTTTCGCTTAGCATTAGGGTGATTTGCCTTGCAAAATGCTGCTTTTAACAAAGAAAATCGCCGGAATTCATGACTATTTGCTTTCACTGACATGCTGAAAATTTAATCCGTTTCAGTAATCTTACAGGTACCGATAGATGTATTTGTTCCCTTTGTCACGTGTCACGTGAACTCACAGTTTTTAACTAATTTTCTATATTTCTCTATCATTTGAGACGGAGACTCACTAAATAATTTCGCCAATCGGTTTTGTATGTAGCTTTAATTCACTCATCTTTTCACCTGTGTAACCAATTTGTTACTCTCAAAGATTCAATCCCCTTCTCTTTTCCCTCATGTTTTACTATTTTCCACCCCACGTCTTACCCTCATTCTTAACCTTGCAAGACACTTTTTCTTCCCTTTCTCAAAGCTTTGCTTTTTCTGTCTCCCTCTTTCCACTGTTTTCTCGTTTATTCAATCCATTCGTATCGATTCAAAACCCCATCCTCTTTTCGCGGCTCCCATTACCTCGGCCCTTTCTTCGCTTCTACACCACTTACTCTTTTTCTTTGTACTTCTGCCCATGTGAGAAATTTTTCCCGATTCGCGCTTTGTTCCCTTGCATTTCATCAGCTGAATGAAGAAGCAACTGTCACGTGGAAAATGGCATCTCTTTATTTGCCCACAAATGTGTTTTTGTTTGTTTATTTAAGAGCAGGTTCAATATTTTATTCATTCATGCATTTAGTGCAACAATTCATCACTTAACACGGGGTAGGGCATTGCAAATGTTTTTTTTTTATTCGGTACCTCCTATCTTCCTCCTATATCTTTAAGTCTATCCGGGCGAAGGATGGGGTACTGTAGGCAGCCAGCTTTTAGATGGCATAAATGAAGTCTTGTTGATGAGCGGAAACCGGAACAATTCTAACAAATTGTTATGATGTAAGGAAATTCCTTCTAAGTTCATTTCATTAGCGAGCAGCTACTAACATACTCAGAAGAACGTAAGAATGTGGAGATTAATGGCAGTGGACTTATGCTTGAGTCGGTAACCAGTGTTCATCTTTGCCGAAAAAGTTCGTACCGCACCTCTAGGTAGCAGCACGACTTGGTACATATACCGCGCCTCTAGATAGCAGCACAGCATGGTACATATTGTAATCCCATCAAGTTTTGGTGTGAATTGAACTGCCTTTCCCGTACGTTAAATTTCATGTCGTGCATATTCGGTAAAGTCGTGATATCGAAATATCCCTCAAGGTCCATAGCAAAATTTGTGTGTTTGTGTGTGGATCACAATAAAATCACCAGTGTGAACTAGTAGGATGACAGCCGTGACAAATTGCTGTTGAAATCTCAATGATATTTATGTTACCTTGTGTTAATAATATTTTTCAATTTAAATATTTTCTGTGAAGACAGTTTGACGAAGGTCGTGAACCGTTTCCAATTCGGCCGATACTAAACTCTACCACCTGCGTTAATATCAGTTTCACTGTTATTCTGAATTGTACTAAAAGAGCAGATTTGTGTGTTTCGTGTGAACCTTACTATAAACAGCTTTTGCTTCCCATTCAAACGTTGTTATTTATAATTGCGATTCATTGTTTTAAATATGAGACAGAAAATGAGTTTCTACATAACACTGAGATGGATAATTTGCTTCATATTTAACACACGACAAGAGCATGAGAGGTAGTTACATCTACGAACCTAGCTCTTATATCCTATAGACGCGATTCGTTCTACACATTTCCTTAGTATTGCACAACCGATGAAATTGAGTTCGCTTTGGCCTTGGTTCTGTTTGAACTCAGCCACCGAAATCGAAAATAGAAACATGGATAAAAGCGAGGAAGGGTCTATGCAGAACATGGCGCCATGAATGCAGAGCTCCATAGGCATTGTACAGATGAAATACGTCGCTGTGACAGTTTTGCATGTGTCTGACTCGCCTCTTGAAGCTGCAGATCCGTGGCGTTTTTTCCCCACCATTTCACTGATCGATACTCAAGAGTTGTAACCGGTGCCGACAGAACTCTCCAGAATGAAGTTTGTTTATTTTTGGAATAATAAGGTTAGTGTTTTGTGTGATGTGACACCGTGTAGTTCTGTGGACATTTTCTAACGATTCGGAGGAACCCTGTTCATCCGTCTTAAGGATAGAAGGGGTAATTTTATATGAACATAAAAACTACGTAAATTGAGGTAAAACGTCTGATTGTGCCTAAATATCAGTTTAGTGTTTGATTGTGTAACATTTCATGACACACCTGTTGAGAAATACGGACTTGTCACAGCATGGATCAGCAACACGGGATGTTCTGTCTATCCCTATCTCATCCTCTGACTAACGGCAATATGTTATGTATTTTACACAGCCAAACGAACAGGGTTCTGTCCTCACACGCAGGCCATACACTACACATTTTCATCATTTTAAACAAGCGATTTACCGCGAGAAACGAAATTAATAGAAGACCTATTCTTAGAGTGTAATTTAATTTCGTCTTTGAGCTTTAGGTTGCTTTTGCACAGTGCACTGACTTCTGTAATTTATACGGAATTTTAGTCTAAGTTTGCTGAGAAACGTAAGGGTTGGCGGAGTGGGGTAGGGTTTGACGTTGGCAAGCAGCTGTGGAACATTGCTTTCAAACAAGATCATATACAGTGGTAAAGTTTTCCCTGTTCCTAAGTATCACGACATGATAACTTGGCAATTCGTAGTGCGAACCAATCGGTGTAAAGCTTCGGACGCTGAGTCTCCGGTATGTTTGAAGTAATCGTATGAGGTTCAGCTGGTCTCATAGCGGTAGGAAACTGTGCCTGGAATCGAACCCCGGTTGTGTAATTAGCGCCGCGCTGACTGACCCACACCGGCTTAGAACCAGTTCGTATGGGTATTAATAATTTCCTACGTCCACGTTACAGAACAAAAATTGTTACATCCACAAGCAAGTTTTGTCGTATCGGGCCCAAGATAGAATCATTCTTTCTTTCTTAGTCTTGACATCTGTCTACCTAGTTCTTGTACGTGTAGAGGATTATTGTTACACTTCATCACACTCAATGACACACACAGTCTGTAGGACTCAGCTGGACGAGGTTTCGGCCCGTTGCAAAGACCTTTTTCTAAAAACACACAACACACACAGGGGACAAACATCCATGCCGCCGGCGGGATTCGAACCCGCAATCCCAGCAAGCTAGGTTTAACAGATCCACGCCTTAGACCGCGCGGCCACCGGAATCGGCTTAAAGAATCTTTTACGAAGTTATAGTTGGTAATACACCATTTTCGAATACCGTTCTTTTAATTAATGCTGACGTTTAGGACTGCAAAACTGTTCTTTGTTTGTTGAGTATTAACAAGAGTTTAAATTTGGACAATAAGTTTTATGTTGTAAAAATACGGGAAGGAAACATTAGTTGGTAAGAGGAAGAAAATTAACGATGCTAGATGAAAAGCGGAAGGCGTTTTGTGGCCGTGATTGCGCCCTCGCTAAATGGTGAACGGTGTTCTGTAAGAGTGGTAAGTGACACGGTTTCCATTTTCTGTAAAATTCAAAGCATTAATGGGGAAGTGTTGGTTTTTTTTTAATGATGCCATCCGTTGTGTACGTAGAACTAATTTATTATAATGTGCCGTCGTTACACAACATACAAAACAGTTGTAATTTTACAGCTGGTTAAGCTCGGCTATATGTTTCGGCCGTTACCCGGCCATCATCAGGCCAACAAAGAAATATTGTTAATTAAGGTACATTGATAAAGATAATGAATGTACCTTAATTAACAATATTTCTTTGTTGGCCTGATGATGACCGGGTAACGGCCGAAACATGTAGCCGAGCTTAACCAGCTGTAAAATTACAACTGTTTTATGTGTTGCTTAACGACGACGGCACATTACAATGAATAAGTGTTGAGTTGTACATACATCCACAAGGGGTGATAGTGTTTCACATCTCTTCAGCTGGGCAGGGTGTTTTCATCTCTGCTGAATGGAGTTTCCAAAACTGAGCATATGTTGGCGGTAAATGAGACAAGATAAGTAGTGTGGGTGTAACGTGGCGGTGCGTTCACTTAACCATTTCGCAGTGGAAACGCAAAATATCACTCTGTGTGCTGCTGAGCTATATGTCACTATTAACAATATAGAAATGCAGCGCAACAATGTTTTTGGGGTAAATTTAGGTCGCCGGCAACGACACAACGTACGTAGGTCATCATATATAGTGTCCGATGTTTCACTGAAAGATATGGCCTTATTTAGATATACAGTTTGGTTAAACAGACCATAATGACGGACTAGTCTTTGTGCAGTTTCTCAGTTTTTGTTACCACAAAACACGGTACCGTCTCAATTTTCGGCAAGTACATAAGCTGCCTCGGAGTTACTGTATATCAAGATCACATCTTCAAATGAAAGTTTAGTCCAGCTACTTGACTTTTTTACACCACATGTGAAATGTTTGTTGTGTGTAAAAATGGATAATAAAGTCCCATGCAGTATTATTTAGTACTTGGTCGCTGACGATTATTCTTTATGGATTGAGACATATAGGAATACAGTGATACCTCGACTAACGAAAATAATTCGTTCCGGAATCACATTCGTTAGCCGAAACACACATACAGACGGAAAAGATAAGCTCCTGGAATGGCCCGACCGTTCATGTTTGCTGCTTTGTGTTAGCGCGCGCATCCACTAAAACATTCGTTAGCCGAGTCCGAAAAACAGCGAAAAAAATCTTCGTTGGCCGAAAAATTCGTTAGCAGGGTCACTCGTTAGCCGAGATGTCACTGTACACAGCATGAACATGTAATATAAACATCTAAATAAGAACACTGTGCATTTTGTTGGTTGTTATCAATTGGTTATTGCCAGTGCACGGAACGAACAGTGTAAAGTTTAAATGCTTGTTACTTGCAGAGCCCTTGATAAGAGTTTGAGCAGGTGTAAATAATCCTAGCTACAGAAGATGCTCACTTACCTAGTAATTAGCAATTATTATTAATTAGAAGATTTTGGTAATTTTTCATTGTATTCTCACTATGTTAATACATATAGTTTCCACTTTGGATAATACTGTGGCTTATGCTTGCCGCAACAGAAGGAGCACCAACGTATCCGCTGCATTTTCACTCTGCTTGCTTGTGTTACACTCCCCTTAAGCCGACAGTTAGACGGTAACAGGGCTAGTCTGGAACCTGTGCGACTTTAAACGCTAGGTCCCATCAGTGATGCAAGCGATAAATCTTTCTACTGCATCAGTGATGCCAACATGTGATAAACAGAAGAAAAGTTAATTAGCTTTTTTAAAGAATATAATGATCAGTTTACACTACCTATGTATACCACATATGAGTATCAGAATAGGCAGTGATTACGTATCTGAACACCAATAGCAAAAAAGACGAGGCGTGTTTACTGCGAGATGTGCATCTTATGCTTCAATAACCTCTCTGATTCTGCCGTCTGTTTAGTACTCAAAACCCTTAAATTCCTCTTGCCTAAATTTCTTCAGTTCCCAGCATGGCCTACAACTTTGATATAAGGACGATGGGGCGTTGCCTGTGGAGCTTCAGAGTCGTGAAGTTTTCCGTTTACGTGTAATAAAAGCAGTGCCAGTAATTAGTGACAGAGCTACACTTTAATCTTTTCTCTTCTGTCTCTCTTTTCATGTTTGGAGGTCCTAGGACGCTGTTGCCTGCTCTTGGGTATAGATTATCAGATGTCTTTAGCTCCTCGTTCAACGGAAGCGCCTTTGTAGTGAGTCTGTAATCTGCTTTGCAACGCACGAAGTGGCAAGAATTAAATTTCCTATTGATGTTCATCAGTACAATCAAGAACCAATGAACCGTTACAGATAGAGATCTGAATCCCAGATCGAGTGGGTTTGATTAGAACGGGGTTCGAAACACTTCACACTGATATGCTTAGAATCACCCATCCTTATGAAGGCCAAATATTTAGCCTGCTAGAAACTTATTTAATATTATGATATTATGGGTTAATGCTGTCTGTGTTCTGACACATGTCTGTGTACCACGTTGTGCATGACAGTGTTGTCTGCATCTTCATTGCATTTTGTGTACACTGATAAAGGAGGCAATGTTGTCTTCCGAAACGATAGTACTTTGTGTCAAGTTGCCCTGTGTCATATCCAAGACCGCCAACACATTCATAGTTACTGCTGTCAGAACCTTATCTCACACACTGTAAGTAAATATTTTCGGCAGTCTGGGGCCTCATGCTACAATGGCATGGCGCGTCCTCCCATTGCGGGTGGAGGAGACGGCCTATTGATGGACTGTGAAGGATAGCTGTACATATGAGCCGTCGAGGACAGCCGACAAGGTGTGGCCTTTGGGAAATTTGTTGTTGGATGCAGGGCTAACTGCACCGACCTCTAACACGACAAGCAATATAAGTATAATGTAACACTGAGGCGCGTTAATGCAACCATTGTTACAGTGTAAAAGCAATTAGTATTACACATTCTGGTTGCGTACTTGTAACTTCAGATATCAAGCATGCAATGCGCATGCACCAAATTGTCATCTGCGGTCTGCCTGGCTGTATTATATTTTTCCACATTATCTCGTAAAAGGCACGATTTTAGACCAAAAGTCATTGAACATAAAATGTGTATTTTGATTATTTTGTATAATGACCAACAAACTCACAATTAATTGATAAATTATCATACTCCTCCTACATGTTTCGACACTATTGTGTCATTCTAAGGGAGTTCGTAGTTAGTACCTTGCAAAGTTACACAAGCATGTCAAATGCAGTTGTTGGTAATACAATTTAAAAGTAAGATATTTCGCGTAGGTTTTATGCTGTTGAAATCTCAGTGTTTAAAATCTTTAAAACATTAAACTGCCCTGTTTATAATAAAATGGCTAAAATCATTTGTTGTTACAATTCTCATGAAGTCCTGTGTTGTGGCTGTGTATACGATACGTATGTTGATGCTGTCGTCCTTTCCCGGGCCATATACTGTTATGATTGAAGCTTTTAGGGTTTTTCCTACCTGACCAGGCAAATGCAGGGACGGGGCAGTAAATTTATTCATGACCGCTTCTGTCCACATCCTTTCTAATTCATTATTCATTACAATCAGTCATTTGAAGCCATATAGCACGAGTTAATGACATAATTTAAATAAAATATAAATTAAGTTGCCTAATCGTGAACGTTTGGGCATAGGTGTAACTAGGGGGGGGGGGGGGGTTAAAGGGGGGCAGTTAAACCCCCCCAAAAATTTTTCTTCCCCCAAAATTTTTTTTTGGGGGGGGGTGGTGAAAGGGTGGG
>Ga0123353_10018101_pt1 | contig 10399 bp, 7 predicted proteins | sample TergutLab28metaG_3_FD_92763 | JGI IMG/M metagenome (GOLD analysis project Ga0123353, IMG submission 92763) | Labiotermes labralis P3 segment gut microbial communities from Petit-Saut dam, French Guiana - Lab288 P3 | ecosystem: Host-associated > Arthropoda: Insects > Digestive system > Gut ...
TTATCCCCAAATTCTTCAACATATTCATAGGTCTTTGCTATAAACGCGCTGTATTCAGAGAGCTTTTTGCATCGCTTGGCTATTACCTCATTTCGGCCTTCATTGATGTTTATTACACGGGCTTCCAGTTCCAGTAACGGCTTAGCATTTTTTGATAATCCCAGAGCCTCAGGCCTTTCAAAAAGGTCAGACAGCCGATAAATCACCTCGTCAGGAAATGAGTCCTGTCCATTGTACAATACATAAAACTCTGGCCAGGGAATTGATAGCCGTTTCCCTGAATAAAGGCTCTTTCCCTTGACTGTCTTTTCCAGAACACGGGCTATGTACATCAATAGCCTCAAAGCAATATTTGGGTTTATGGTACTTTGGTGTTCGATAAGAATTACCAGTTTCCCGCCTATTTCGAAGGAGATGTCATTGTATAAATTCATGTACATCACCTTTTCGAGTGTGTTGATGGAAACCGGTATATCCGGGGACAGAGTTACACCTTTAATTGCACAGTACAGCTCCCGTAGCAAATCCGGATCACTGAATAGTTTCGTGAAAACACTGTCCTTGTAATTTCTGTTTACTGCCATATAATCCTCCACCCCATATAAAGCACGGCCATGCAGTTTGCTTCAAAATTTTGAGGAAAAAATGCAGAATTTTTACTTTTTTTTTGCAGATTCTCCGGATTTGTGTCACCCATGTCACAATCTGTGCCGTGCATGTCACAATTTATCGTACAATAAAAACCATAAAACCCTGTTTTTTCCGTCACATTGACACAGTCCCCCCTCTCCGATAAACTGAAAATCAAGCGGCATAAACCTGCCAAGCGAGAGTGGTGGAATTGGCAGACACGCCAGACTTAGGATCTGGTGCCCCAGGCATATGGGTTCAAGTCCCATCTCTCGCAAGCACAATAAAAGAGGACATAAGTGACTATCAACAAAGAAATCACCAAACTTGAGAAATCAAGCGTAAAACTAAGCGTGACTATCGGAAAGGACGATGTTAATTCCGAATATAACGAGCTCCTTGGTGAGTATACCAAATCAATCCAGTTGCCGGGTTTCAGAAAAGGCAAGGTACCAAAAGATGTTCTGATAAGAAAATTTGGGGATGCCCTGAAGGGTGAGGCCATGGGGAAAATCATTGAAAAGGCCATGGGAGAAATTCTCGATGATGAGTCTTTCCCCAGGGAAACGAGGCCCCTGCCCTATTGCACTCCAGCGGTACAGGATGAGCCAAGCCTGGATTTGGAGAAGGATCTTCAATTTTCGGTGGTCTATGATGTGCTTCCGGCAGTTAAAGTAGACAAGTGGGAAGGTTACGAAGTTGAAGTTCCCGATGTTGCCATTGACGACGAAGATTTATCAAGGGAACTTGATGTCATAAGGGACAGGAATTCCATAGTTCTCGATAAAAACGAAGGTGAAAGCGCTGTAAATGGCGATGTATTGACAGTAAATTACTGCGAACTGGGCGATGGCACCGAAGCGGTTCCCGGCAGTGAAAGGCAGGATTTTACCTTTACTTTGGGCAGCAGTTACAATATTTATAAATTCGACGAAGAAGTTACGGGCATGAAAAAGGGAGAAACCAGGGAGTTCAGCAAATCTTACCCTGAAGATTTTGAAGACAAGGAAATGGCCGGAAAAACCAAAAAACTTAAGGTTACCCTGACGGCCCTGAAGAGCAAGAAACTTCCGGATTTGGACGATGATCTGGCCCAGGACGTAGACGAAAAATTCAAGACCCTTCTGGATCTCAAGAACAGCATCAGGGATCGCCTAAGCAAGGACCTTGAACAGCGGCTCAGGAGCATCAAGATAAGCAAACTTCTTGAAAAAATCACCGAAAATACCCCGGTGGAAATCCCCGAGTCCATGATAAAGATGGAACTGGATTCACGATGGCGTAACCTGGCAAAGCAGCTTAACACTGACGCGAACGGGCTTTTTCAAATGATGGGGAATGCCCCCGAGAGAACAGAAAAACTCATCGAAGCCTGGAGACCTGATGCCACAAAAGCCCTTCATTCCAGGCTGATTATAGAAACACTCCTTGAAGAACAGAAGTTTGAAGTCTCGGAAGAGGAGATGGAAAAGGAACTGGTCAAAATTGCCGAGGAAAGCCAGACCAGCCTTGAAGAGGTTAAAAAATACTATGCAGAGGAAAGGATAAAAGAATATTTAAAGGAAAATATCAAGGAAACCAGGCTTTTTGACCAATTTTTGGAGAAAAACAAAATAAAAACAGGAAAAAAGGAAAAATATCTGGATTTGTTAAAAAATAACGGTTAAATTATATATATGGAGCAATAATGAGTAATCTTGTACCCATTGTAGTTGAACAGACCGGCATGGGAGAGCGGTCTTATGATATATATTCCCGCCTTTTGAAGGACAGAATAGTCTTCCTTGACGGGGAGATTTCAGACTTAAGCGCAGACCTGGTTGTAGCGCAATTATTGTTTCTGGACGGCCAGGACACTGAAAAAGACATAAGCCTTTATATCAATTCGCCCGGCGGCTCGGTTACTGCGGGACTCGCCATTTATGACACCATGCAATACCTTAAATGCGGTATTCAGACAATTTGTGTGGGACAGGCTGCAAGCATGGCGGCGTTAATCCTTGCCTCAGGAAGCAGCGGAAAGCGCCGCGCCCTTCCTTCTTCCAGGGTTCTGATTCACCAGCCCTGGGGAGGCGCTCACGGCCAGGCCAGGGATATAGGGATTCAATCAAAAGAAATCATCAGATTAAAAAAACTGACCATAAACTATTTTGCAAAACACACAGGCAAAGAAATCGAAAAGGTTGCCCAGGATATGGAACGTGATTTTTATATGTCGGCTGAAGACGCCGTATCATACGGTATTGTTGATTCCATACTGACGAGGGAAAAAAATGGCAAAGCTCCGTAACGGGCAGAACGATTTTGAAAGAGCCTGCTCTTTTTGCGGCAGAAGCGCGGATACTACCCGGCGCCTCATTGCAGGCCCAAAAGATGTTTATATCTGCGATGAGTGTGTTGAAGTCTGCCGGAAGATTCTCACCGAAGAAGATCAGGAGCTTTCGGCCCAGTTTACCGGCGACATTCCTACTCCAAAAGAAATAAAAGAATATCTGGATCAATACTGCGTTGGCCAGGATGCCGCAAAAAAGGCCCTTTCGGTGGCGGTTTACAATCACTACAAAAGAATTGCCAATCCCGCACGCACAAACAACGATGTTGAAATTGAAAAATCCAATGTACTTCTGATTGGCCCTACCGGCACGGGAAAAACCCTGCTCGCAAAAACCCTGGCAAAAAAACTCAAAGTTCCCTTTGCTCTTGTAGACGCCACCACTTTAACCGAAGCCGGTTATGTGGGCGAAGACGTGGAGAATATCCTTCTAAAATTAATACAGAACGCAGGCGGGAACATTCCCGCAGCGGAGCGCGGTATTGTTTACATCGACGAAATCGATAAAATCGCCAGAAAGGGTGAGAACGTTTCAATTACCAGAGATGTTTCCGGCGAGGGAGTCCAGCAGGCTCTGCTGAAAATAATTGAGGGAACAATTGCCTCTGTTCCTCCCCAGGGAGGACGCAAACACCCGAATCAGGAAATGATCCGGCTTGATACCACGAACATTCTTTTCATTTGCGGCGGCGCTTTTGTTGGCCTTGAAAAATTTATCGAAAGCCGGGTTGTTCAGCATCCCATGGGTTTCGGAGCCGATTTAAAGGAAAGAACAGGGAAAAATCTTAAAGAACTTTACGATGCCCTTCATCCGGATGATCTTATTCACTTCGGTATGATCCCCGAGTTTATCGGGCGTCTTCCCATCACTGTGAGCCTTGAAGAATTAAAGCGCGATGATCTAAAGCGGATTATCACAGAACCAAAAAATGCAATTCTAAAACAATACCAGGCATCTTTGGCCATAGACGAGGTAAAACTTGTTTTTACCGAAGAAGCAATAGACGCCATTGCCGACACGGCGATAAAACAAAAGACCGGCGCCAGGGGCTTAAGGGCCATTGTAGAAAAACTCATGACCGACATTATGTTTGAAATTCCTTCCGTGAAAGGAGACAAACAGGTGATTATTACAAAAGAAATGGTTATGAAAACTGAAATTCCTGAAATTCTTTTTCTGCATAACCAAAAGAGCGCATGATTAGATCATGAAACCTTTTGGTGGATCCAAAAACTCCGATTCTCAAAAACCAGGAAAAGGCATCAGTTTTTTTTCAGAACTCATCTCGCACTCAGATGAAGCGGAAGAATATCCCCTGCTCCCATTGAGGGAACTGGTGATTTTTCCGCAGGCAATGATGTCCGTATATGTCACCTACAAGGCAGGCATAAGCGCCATAGAAGAAGCGCTCAAAAGAGAGATGCGCGTATTTGCCGTTTGTCAGAAGAGTAACGATCCAAAAGAGCAGGGGTCCGGCTCATCGGGATCCGGTTCATCGGGATCGTCAGGATCCTCAGGATCCTCAGCCTCTCAGGGGCCGCTTGAGACCTGGGACGCAGGCACTGTGGCAAGGATAGTCCAAAACTTAAGGCTCCCGGACAACACTTTCAGGGTTGTACTGCAGGGAGAATACAGGGCGCTTCTTGCCCCAAACCGTTCTGTAAGCCACGCCGTCAACAGTGCGGCAAATAAATTATGGGGCCTCGGCACAAAAAATGATTCAAGCCTTGTAAGTGTGGAACCAATCAGAGCTGCAAACACTTCAAACCAAACCGATGAAGAAGCAATTCAGGAAATGACTGCCCTAATGCGGACAGTTCAGAAATCCTTTGCCCAATATGCAGAGTTTTCAAAAAAAGTAGGCACCGAAGTTCTGTCGGCCGTGGAAAAAACCGAAAACGCCGAAAGACTGGTAAACCTGATTTCCAATTCATTGGCCATAAAGGCAGAAAGGAAAATTGATTTAATACGTCTTGCCGATCCGGGACCAAGACTGGAAAAACTCCTTGAAATTATCGAAATGGAAAATGAGATCTACGGAATCCAGAAAAACATTTCCGGTAAAGTTAAAAGCCGTATGGATAAAAACCAGCGGGAGTACATTTTACAGGAGCAGCTTAAGGAAATCAACAAAGAACTTGGAAAGGACAGCGCCGAAGACGAGTTTTCGGAGCTTGAAAGAAATATAAAGGAACGCGGTCCGAGCGAAGAGATACTGGCAAAAGTCCGCAAGGAAATAGCAAGGCTCAAAAAGCTACAGGCTTTTTCTCCTGAAGCGGGAGTACTCCGCGGCTACCTGGAATGGATTGTGGATCTTCCCTGGAGCGAACACTCAACCGACTCCTCTGATTTGGGAAATGCTGAAAAAATACTCGATGAAGATCACCACGGAATGAAAAAGGCCAAAGAAAGAATAATCGAGTATATAGCCGTAAGACAATTAACAATTAGAAATGAGGAATTAGAAATTAGGAATGAAAAAGAGAATGAAGAAAATGAAACTCCTCATTCCTCATTACTAATTCCTAATTCTGCTTCGCCAATTCCTGATTCCTCAGTCGTCATTCCTCATTCCATTAAAGGTCCCATACTTTGTTTTATAGGCCCGCCGGGAACAGGAAAGACAAGTCTGGGCAAATCCGTTGCAAGGGCGCTTGGACGGAAGTTCGTCCGCATATCTTTGGGCGGTGTACGGGACGAGGCGGAGATACGCGGACACAGAAAAACCTATGTCGGCGCCCTGCCGGGAAAGATCATACAGTCCATGAAAAAGGCCGGAACCATGAACCCGGTGTTCCTCCTTGACGAAATAGACAAACTTTCCCGGGATTTCCGGGGCGATCCGGCATCGGCGCTTCTTGAAGTTCTTGATCCTGAACAGAATTCCACATTTACGGATCATTACCTGGAAGTTCCCTATGACCTATCCAAGGTTTTGTTTATTACTACAGCTAACTCCCTGCACTCCATACCCTACCCCCTCCTTGATCGCATGGAGATCATAGAAATTCCGGGTTACGGAGAAAATGAAAAACTGGAAATAGCCAGAAAATTTCTGGTGCCGAAGGAATTGGGTGAAAACGGGCTTTCAAGGGCAAAAATTGTTTTTACGGAAGAAGCCATAAGGGAAATAATCAGACATTGGACAATGGAATCCGGAGTACGAGGCCTTGAGCGTGAAATTGCTCGCTGCGTCAGGCGCATTGCAAGGGATGCGGTAAACAAGAAATACGGCGAGCCTGAAGGAAAGCCCATAGAATCATTTAAAAAGACCATACATAAAAAGGATTTGGAAAAACTTTTACGAAGGCACAAGTATAAAAACGACGTGGTTTTCAAGGAAGCGCGGGTGGGCGTTTCCTACGGACTGGCCTGGACAGAGACAGGCGGTACCATGCTGCCTGTTGAGACGATACGCTTTAACGGCAGCGGGGAAACCACTATCACAGGAAACCTGGGCGATGTCATGAAGGAAAGCGCCCGTATAGCCATTTCTTACCTTCGCAGCGTTAAAAGCCGATACAATTTCCTGGTCAAGGATATGGGAAAAACCGACTTTCATATTCACGTACCCGAGGGGGCAATTCCAAAAGACGGCCCGTCTGCCGGTATTACATTGGCCGCTTCCCTGCTTTCTACCCTCTGTCAGGTAGCTCCAAAGGGTGGTTTTGCAATGACAGGGGAACTGACCCTCACAGGCCGTATCCTTCCAATCGGAGGACTAAAGGAAAAGCTCCTTGCCGCCATAAGAAACGGAATGGAAACTGTTCTGCTTCCGGAGGACAACAGGGAAGACTGGGAAGAGCTGGACGATGACATTAAAAAACCTTTAAAGGTGTATTTTACAGAAAACGCCGAAGAAGCTTTTGGATTATTGTTCGGGAAGAGTATTATAAAAAAGACAAAAAAAAGCAAAAGTACAAAAGAAGAGGTCAGCAAAACAAAAAAACGGAGATAAAAAAATGAAGTACGATTTTGACGAGATTATTGATCGCTCCGGAACTTATTCAACAAAGTATGATACACAACCCAAAAATGCTCCTCCCGGCCTCCTCCCCCTTTGGATTGCAGACATGGACTTTGGCTGCCCCGAGCCTGTCCTTGAAGCTATAAGAAGAAGAGTCGATAAAAAAATTCTCGGCTATACCATAAACAACAGTGACAGGGTTAAAAATGCCATCTGCTCCTGGTTTTCACATCGCCACAGCTGGGACATTGACAAGTCCTGGATCTTCTGCTGTCCCGGCCTGATAACGGCAATTTCGCTGCTGCTTCTTTGTCTTTCGGAAGAAGGAGACGGCGTAATCATCCAAAACCCGGTTTATCATCCGTTCCCGCGAAAAATAAAAATTAACGGAAGGAATGTTGTTAACAGTCCTCTCATTCGTCAGGGTTCCAGGTACATCATGGATTACGAAAATTTGGAAAAGAAGTTCGCCGATCCAAAAAACAAGGGGATGATCTTTTGCAGTCCCCACAACCCCGTAGGCCGGGTGTGGACAGAAGAAGAGCTTTTAAAACTGGTAAGTATAGCAAAAAAATACAACAAGTGGATAATAGCGGATGAGATACACTGCGACATAACAAGATCCGGGAAAAAACACATACCCCTCTTAAAGGCCGCTCCGGAATACAGGGAAAAAATTATTACCTGCCTCGCGTCTTCCAAGACTTTTAACATAGCAGGATTGAAATATTGCAATATAGTAGTCCCAAATCCCGAGTACCAGGAAAAATGGATTGACATCTCCGACAGCAAAACTACAATTACCGAAGACTGCAATCCCTTAAGCATGGAGGCAACAGTTGCCGCATACACGGAGTGTGAAGAATGGCTGGATCAGGCGCTGGAATATATAGACGCCAATTTTAAGTATGTTGATAAATACCTGAAAGAAAACCTGCCAAAAGCAACTTTAACGGAAAGTGACGGTACTTATCTTGCCTGGGTAGATTTAAATGCTTACTGTAATGATCCGATAAAACTTGAATATACATTGCTCAATGATGCGAAAGTCTTCGTGAGTCAGGGTTATACATTCGGTGAAGAAGGCAAAGGTTTTGTCAGGATAAATCTTGCAACTCCAAAGTCAATTGTGGCCGAATGCCTTGAAAGAATGAAAAAAGCTCTTTTGAATCTACTCTGATCTTTGTCTTTGCTTTTTAAGGGTCCTAAAATTTTTCCTCAAAGTTTCTGCCCGGCGGAATAAACTGTAAATCAGCGGGCGGCAGGGATAATCCCAGCTTCCCGGGCGGTGAACTATGCTGCCGCCAAAACCGGTTTTAAAACGAAATAGCCCGGCCATTGGGTGGGACGGATCTTCGTCAGGCGGAATTCCGAAAAGGTCGTAAATAACACAGCCGGCTTCTTTGGCATCCTCTATGGCTTTTAACTGCAGGGCGTAAGGCGCCATCAGACTGCGTTTTTTATCCGAGGAAGAGCCGTAAAGGTAAACTGCTTCCCTTCCCCGGAAGAGGGTTACAATTCCGGCCAGGACATCTCCCTCGTGTTCCGCCAGATAAAGGCTTGTCTTTGGCAAAGCCTGCGGATTTTGGATTGTGGAATTATTGGTTTGCCGGCCATACTCCAGCAAAGTCCGGTAGTAATCGATGTTGTGAATCGCTATGCCGTCACGGCGGGCAGTTTCTTCAAGAAGACTGTAAAAAACACCTGCTTCTTCCGCTCCGGCGCGGCGCACTGTAACGCCCTTTTTAAGCGCAAGGCGGGCGTTATAACGCCACTTTGGCTTCATATCGGCGATTATGTCTTCCATAGGCCTTGTGAGGTCAAGGAGAACCGTATCAGGGGGTTGTATGTCCGCGCCGGATCGTAAAAAGGGCGCCGGCGGCAGCTCAGCCGGTTCCGATGAGGATTTAAGCGGATTTTCAATAAACCAGGGCGGATCGAAACGTATAAAAACTGTGTTGGCGCCCAGCAGCGGCCTTAAGGCCAGGGCAAGTTCATTACAGGCAGCCCAGCGCCAATCGGCAACTGTTTCAGTTGGCAGTTCCGGTAAAGGAGGCAATTCCGGTCCCCAGGGTATATATGAAATTGACAGTCCAGGAGCAAGGGGGCGGCGCAACACAAGAAGGGGTTTAGTAATTGAACTTTCGGCACATTTCCAGACCGCACTGAAGGCAAGTGCTTCCCAGCCGAAACTTGCCTTAAAGCGGCCCCAGAAATCCGATTGCAGAAACGAAAGCGCCCCGGAGCAGATTGAAAGTTCTGCCCTCTGCAGATCCAGGAGGAAAGCCCATTCTTTACTTTGCATCAGTGAACATTGCCGGAAGCAATTATTTTCGTTTTAATGGGCTTGCCTTCCAATAACAGGGGCTTTCCGCCGGCAAGGACAGTATTGTCCTTCACTTCCATTTTAATTGAGAAAAAAGTATCAATATCCATTTCGGCAGGCAGACTTGCAATATCAGGTAATTCCTGACCTTCTATACTGATCCTGGTTCCCAGCGGTGCATCTCCCGTGTCAAGAACTTCGACCCTTGGAGTTGGTTTGCCTTCCGCATCGGGCGGACCCAGCATATCGTCAGCCGCAAGCAGCATGCCGCGGCTTTCTACGCCCCGGAGTTTTGCCGCTTTAAGGTTATAGACAAGGATAATCTTCTTGTTAAGCAGCTCTTCCTCTTTATAGAAAGGTACGAGACCCGAAACTATAACGCGTTCTTCTGCAACTCCTTCGGCATTGGCGGTTTCTATATTTTCGATGTAAAGTTTGTCAGCCTTTGGATGACGTTCGATCTTGACGATTTTCGCCACACGAAAATCCATGTTTTTGGCGAAGCGTATGTGATCCGGTTCCGCAGGAACTGCAGGCTCCTTTGGCGCCGCAGTAGCAGCCGTTGCCGCCGATCCTTTTTGTACCGCAGTAGCAACGTTTGCTGCACCCTCCGCCCTCTCCTTCTGGCTGCCTGAATAGCGCTCACGCAGTAATTCAATATTTTCATCTTCAAGCTTTGAGAAAAGAACTTCGCTTTTCACTACCCTTTCAAGGCCGCTGTCTTTTCCAAGATCATCCCAGGAGAGTTTACCCGCTTCCTTTTTAAAAACAAGGCCGCGCTTGTCTTTTGGATCAAGGCCAAAGCCAAGGCCGAAAAACGCAGCGATTTTCCCGGCAGCCTCAGGCAGATAGCTCTGAATCATGATCGCAAGGTCACGTATCAGGTAACAAAGATCCCGTATAACGGCATCGGCAGCAGGCGGTACACCTTCGGATGCAGCAACACGGTTTTTCCAGGGCTCGGCGTCCTGGAAGGTCTTGTTGCCGAAAGAGGAGAGTTCAAAGATCATATGAAAAGCGTCCCGCAGTTCAGCCCTTTCAAGAGCCGCGGCTATTTCTTCTTCATATTTAATTACGGTTTTCCAGAATTCTTCATTGCGCCTGCCAGAAGGTATTTTGCCCTCATAATAGCGGCTGACGAAA
>Ga0123353_10018103_pt1 | contig 10399 bp, 8 predicted proteins | sample TergutLab28metaG_3_FD_92763 | JGI IMG/M metagenome (GOLD analysis project Ga0123353, IMG submission 92763) | Labiotermes labralis P3 segment gut microbial communities from Petit-Saut dam, French Guiana - Lab288 P3 | ecosystem: Host-associated > Arthropoda: Insects > Digestive system > Gut ...
GATTTCTTTCCACGGCGCGTGGGCGCAGAACATCGGCGAGGCGGAAACCTACATTGACTTCATGGGCGACAAAGGCGGCATTCGTTTGAATTACTGCAACGATTTCGTGTATTACACCGCCCAGGACGGCGGTCTCACCAAGCGGGAGATCAAGCTGCCGGATAGCGATTTTTACTGTGATGAAATCAACTCGTTCATAAATTCCGTAAAAACAAGAGTGCCGAACCAGGCGCACATTGACCGCACGATCGAGGCGTCGAAGATACTGGACGCAATCTACAGAAGCAGCGAGGCGCATAGGGAGATCGCAATTGAGGAGGAATAAGCGTGGGATTAGTGAAGGATATAATTGATGCCATATTTGGGGTATATGACCGCGCAAAAGAGATACCCAAGACAATAAAGCCCGGAAAATGCTGTTGGTTTGGTGCATATGAATGGCGTGTGCTGGATGTACGGGGAGGCAGGGCGTTGTTGATCACGAAAGATATCATCGATCTGATACCTTACAATAACGAATGTAAAAAGATAACCTGGGAGCAATGTACCCTGCGCGACTATCTGAACGAGGAGTTCTACCATTCGGATTCGTTTTCCGATGTGGATAGAAAAAGGATTGTCAGAACCGCCTTGGCGAATCCCCCGGATTATACAAATGGCACACATGGCGGCGCAATCACCCAAGATTATATTTTTTGCCTAAATATTGATGAAGCAGAAAAATATTTCAAAAGCGATAATGATCGAAAAGCAACTCACAACGGAACCGGGTCTTCGTGGTGGCTTCGGTCGCCCGGCTTCGATCCTGTTATTGCCGTGCCTGTCGACACTGACGGCTATGTGAACCTCTTTGGTAATTATGTCCACAACACTTCTGGTGTTCGCCCTGCTTTGTGGCTCAATCTGTGATTCCAAAAAGGAGGATTTATGCCAAACTTAAAGTATCAACGCGCGCTCCTCAAGCTCTCCGGCGAAGTTTTAGCCGGTGAAAAGGGCATGGGCATCGACTTCGCCGTGGCGGAACGCATCTGCGCGGTGGTGGCCCGGTGCGTGAAAGAGGGCGCGCAGCTGGGGATTGTCATCGGCGGCGGGAATTTTTGGCGCGGGCGTACCAGCGGCGCGATGGACGCCGTGCGTGCCGACCAGATGGGCATGCTCGCCACGATGATGAACGCCATCGCCCTTGAAGATGTTTTTAAGCGGATGGGTCAGCCCGCGCTCATCCAGGCGGCGCACGTGATGCCGCAGTTCGCCATGTGCATCAATAAGAAGGAGGCGGTCCAGGCGCTGAAGAGCGGCAAAGTAGTGATCTTCGGCGGCGGCACGGGCAACCCGTTCTTTACGACGGATTCCACGGCGGCCCTGCGCGCGGCGGAAATTGAGGCCGAAGTAGTCCTGAAAGCGACGAATGTAAATGGCGTTTATGACAAGGATCCTCGAAAACACCCGGACGCAAAAAAATATGATACACTTACCCATGACATCATCCTGGAAAAAAGGCTGAATGTCATGGACGCCACCTGCGCCGCGCTGTGCCGGGACAATAATATTCCCATGCTGGTGTTCAATCTCAGCGATCCGGAGAATATTCTGCGGGCGCTCCAAGGCGAAAACGTGGGCACGCTCGTGGTGGAGAGCTAAATCATATTTATCTACGAATTACGAATTGCGCATCGAAATAAATGGAGGAAGAATTTATGGACGATCATGTAAAATCAGCCCAGGAACGCATGGAAAAGGCAGTGGCCGCCCTCCAGCATGAGTACAGCACCATCCGCGCGGGCCGCGCGAACCCCGGCGTGCTGGAAAAAATCCGCGTGGACTACTACGGCACGCCAACGCCTATCAACCAAATGGCGGCGGTTGCCGTGGCCGAGGCCCGCGTGCTCACCATCCAGCCGTGGGACCAGAGCACCGTGCGGCCCATCGAAAAGGCGATCCAGAACTCGGACATCGGCATCAATCCGCAGAGCGATGGCCGCGTGATCCGCCTGATGTTTCCGCAGCTCACGGAAGAAAACCGCAGGCAGTTGGGCAAGGACATCAAGCGCATGGCGGAGGACGCCAAGGTGAGCATCCGCAATACCCGGCGGGATGCCCTCGAAAAGCGCAAGAAGCTGGAAAAGGCCTCGGAAATCACCGAAGACGACCTGCGCGACGACGAAAAGGAACTGCAGGATCTGACCGAAAAGTTCTGCAAGCAGATTGACGAGGTTGCCACCGCGAAGATCAAAGAAATTATGGAAATCTCGTTATGATCATTCCCCAGCATATCGGCATTATTATGGACGGCAACGGCCGCTGGGCAAAACAGCGGGGCCTCCCGCGCCACATGGGCCACAGGGCCGGTGTGGAGGCCTTTGAGCGCATCTGCGAATACGCCGCGGATCTGGGGGTAAAATACCTCACGTTTTACGCCTTTTCCACGGAGAATTGGCAGCGTCCGCCGGAAGAGGTCGAGGCCATCATGGCGCTGTTCCGCCGCCAGCTCGATACCATGGAGCGCCGGCGGGCGGAAAACGAGCGGCGCAGGTTTCGTATCCGCTACATTGGTGATTTACGGGAAGGCGGCCCCGTACCCGAGGATATCCTGCGCCGGCTGCGGCAAATGGAAGCGGAATCCGCCGCGCAGGACCAGACCATCATCAACATCGCGGTGAACTATGGCGGACGCAGCGAGATTCTCTCCGCCGCGCGGCAGTTGGTCCAGCGTTGCCTGAATGGTGAATTGCGCCCGGAAGACATCAGCGAAGCCGACCTGGAAGCGGGGCTTACCACCGCCGGGCAGCCCATGCCCGATTTGATCATCCGGCCCAGCGGAGAGCAGCGGCTCTCGAACTTTTTGCTGTGGCAAAGCGCCTACGCGGAATTATGGTTTTCGGACATCCTTTGGCCGGATTTTACCTGCGATCACCTGGACGAGGCGATTTATGAGTTTGGCAAGCGAAACCGAAGATTCGGGGATATCCAAAAATTTTAACTGAAATGATGTGGTTTCATGAGTAAGAAAAGTAACAAGCTCAAGGGCGAAAGCGTGCGATTTCTCGCGGGCCTGATCGGCGCCGCGCTTGCGGTGACGGCGCTGGTATTGCTTGAGACGCCTTTGATGGGAATCTTAATTATTCCCTTCGCGGTCGTGGCCTGCTATGAACTATGCCATGTGGCGGGGATCAAAAACAAGGGCATTCTTTGGACGGCGGCGGCAGTGGCGGTGGCGGTGGCGCCATTGCTGGAATACCGGGTGTTTGCGCGATTGAACCTGCCCGTTTTCCTGCCGCTGCTGGGATATTTCTTCCTGCTGGTGATACTGATGCTCGCGAATTTCAAGAAAACGAAGTTCACGGATGTGCTGGTCGCCCTGATAGCATCCCTCGCGGTACCCGGCGCCATGGCAACCATTGTGATGATGCGGGATATTGTGCGGGACAAGGACCCGGTTTGGGAAATGAATCTGGCGGTATTTTTGATTTTTTATTCCTTTACCTGCTCGTGGCTCACGGATACCTTCGCGTTCCTCGTGGGTAAAACCATGGGAAGAACAAAGCTTTGCCCCAAGATCAGCCCGAAAAAATCCGTGGAGGGCGCGCTGGGCGGCCTGATTCTGACATCAGTGGCCAACGCGGGCTTTGCGCTCATGTTCAATCAATTTTTCCTGAACGGCCACCGCATCAATATCCCTGCCGTATTCGCGCTTTCCTTCCTGCTGTGCACGGTCTCCATGCTGGGGGATCTCACCGCCTCCACATACAAGCGCAACTTCGGCGCGAAGGATTTCGGCAAGTTTTTCCCCGGCCACGGCGGCGTGATGGACCGTTTTGACTCCATCTTGTTCGTGGCGCCTGCCCTGTTTGGCATCCTGCAATTGCAGTACCACTATGGATGGGATTTGCTGTTTAAATAATGGAACATGAACGCACTGATTCAATAGGGCAGCGCGGCGTTGCGGTACTCGGCTCTACCGGTTCCGTCGGCGCGCAGGCATTGGAGGTCGTCTCGTCGCTGGGATGGCCTGTTGCCGCGTTGACGGCACGGCGCAACGATGCGCTGCTCGAGCAACAGGCCCGTAAATACCGGCCCCGGGCGGTTGCCCTGGCGGACGAATCCGCCGCGCGCGCATGTAAACTCCGCCTGCGCGATATGAATATACAGGTGCTGGCGGGGGAGCGGGGCGTGGAGGAATGCGCCGCGATGGAGGCCGGCATCGTGCTCAATGGCATCGTGGGGATCGCGGGGCTGCGGCCGAGCGTCGCGGCGCTGCGGGCCGGGAGCCGCCTTGCCCTGGCCAACAAGGAGAGCCTGGTTGCGGGCGGCGGGTTGGTGATGAGGCTCACGAAAGAGCAAAATATGCCGATCATTCCAGTGGACAGCGAGCATTCCGCAATCTTCCAGTGCATGCAGGGATTGCGAAAAAGCGAGGTCTCCCGCGTGATCCTGACGGCCTCAGGCGGCGCGTTTTATGGAAAAACCAGGGAAGAGCTTTCGCGTGTGACAGTGGAGGACGCCCTGCGCCACCCCACGTGGAGCATGGGCGCGAAGATCACCGTGGATTGCGCCACCATGTTCAACAAGGGCCTGGAGGTCATCGAGGCAGCGTGGCTTTTCAATTTGCCGCCGGAACGCATTGACGTGCTGGTCCATCGGCAGAGCATCGTGCATTCTTTGGTGGAGTGCAGCGACGGCGCGGTATTGGCCCAGCTCGGCACGGCGGATATGCATCTGCCCATCCAATACGCGCTGACCTACCCGGCGCGCGCGCGGCGACTCAGCGAGCGGCTAAACCTGGCCGCCGCGGGAACACTGACATTTGAGCTGCCCGACGACGCGGCGTTTCCCGCCATCCGGCTATGCCGCAGGGCCCACGCCATGGGCGGGCTCGCTGGGGCCACGCTCAACGCGGCGAACGAAGCCGCCAACGCACTGTTCCGCGCGGGAAAGCTTGGCTTTTTGGAACTCACGGAGCTGGTGGCCAAAGCCCTGGAGGATACGCCCAAAGGCCCGGCGGATTCACTCGAAAGCATCTTCGCGGCGGACCAGGCGGCCCGCGAGTTTGTTGAAGGGGTGGCTGCAAGCCACCCGTACCAATAACCCTAAGAAAGGTTTGATTCATATCGCGTTAGCTCTGAGCGTCAGTGCCGTCTGGGGCAAGGTATGGCCCTTTTTGGTGGCTATTTTTTACTTCGGCTTCCTGATTTTGTCTCACGAAATCGGGCATTTCAGCGCGGCCAAGGCCTTTAGGGTCAAGGTGAACGAGTTTTCCATGGGGATGGGGCCGCGCCTTCTGAAAAAGAAAAGGGGTGAAACGCTTTATAGCCTGAAAGCGTTCCCCTTCGGCGGCTCCGTGCTGATGGACGAGGACGAGGAAAGCAGCGACGACCCCCGTGCTTTTACCAACCAAAAGCCGTGGAAGCGCTTTACGATTCTGGCGGCGGGCGCCATCGTGAATATTCTCTGCGGCGTGGTCATCATGGGCGTGATTGTGACGATGGACCCCAAAACCGTGGTGCCGGAGGTCAAGGCCTTTGGCGAAACCTCCATCACCAATAGCCAGGGGCTTGCGGTGGGCGACAGGCTCCACAAGCTTGGCGGCAAGCGCGTGCATACCTGGCTGGACCTTAATTTCCTGCTCAACCGCAGCAAGGACGGCAAAATGGAGCTTGTGGTCAGGCGCGAAGGCAAGCGGGTGAACCTTGGCCAGGTGCAGTTCAAGCAGGGCGAAATGGAGGACGGCACCACCTTTTACGGCCTGGATTTTTATCTGGCGCAGTACGAAAAAGGCAACCGGAGTTTTGGCTTGCTTGCGAAAGAAACGGCGGGCGAAAGCCTGGCGCTGGCCCGTATGGTGTACCTGAGCCTGATGGATATGGTGACGGGCAAATTCAGCCTGCGGGAGATTTCCGGGCCCATCGGCGTGGTGACGATGCTTTCCAGCGGCGCGCAGCAGGCGCAGGAAAGCGCTGCCGGGGCGGACAAAACCCAGGCCCTTTACGCGCTGATGGACCTGCTGCTGCTGTTTGGCCTGATTTCCATCAATATCGGCATCATGAACCTGCTGCCGCTCCCGGCGCTGGATGGCGGGCGGCTGTTCTTCACGCTTTTCGAGATGATCTTCCGCAAGCCGGTGCCCAAGAAATTCGAGGCGATGGTGCATGGCGTGGGAATAGTCCTTCTCATGGTATTTATGGTGATCATTTCGTTTTCGGACATCATTGCCCTGATTACGGGAAAAAGATAGAGAAGAAATTCACGAGTAAAGCAAAACACTTTACTGAATTTGCCGCTTTTAAGCGCGATGAAGGGATGGAACAGCAAGGATGCAGCGGCGAATGAGCAGATCTGTAAAGGTTGGGGCCTTTACCATCGGCGCGGGCGCGCCCGTGCGGGTGCAATCCATGCTCAGCCGCCCGGCGCAAGACATTTCCGGGAATATCGCCCAGGCAAAACAGCTGGAAGCCGCCGGCTGCGAGATCATCCGCGCCGCCGTGCCGGATTTGGAAAGCGTCGCGCTGATTGCCGCGTTGAAGGAGCAGTGCGCTGCGCCGATCGTGGCGGATATCCACTTCGATTATCGCCTTGCATTGGAAAGCCTGGCCGCCGGGGCGGATAAAATCAGGATCAACCCCGGCAACATCGGTTCGCAGGATCGCGTAAAAGCAGTGGCTAACGCATGCAAGGTGAACAATGTGCCCATTCGGATTGGCGTCAATTCCGGGTCGCTGGAACGGGACATCCTGGCAAAATACGGTTCCCCGACGCCCGAGGCCATGGCCGAAAGCGCCCTGCGCCACGCGCGGCTGCTGGAGGCCTGCGATTTTTTCGATGTCATCCTTTCGCTGAAGTCCTCCAACGTGGAGCGTACCGTGCGTGCCTATGAGCTGCTGGCGGGGCAATGCGATTACCCGCTGCATGTGGGCGTCACGGAAGCGGGAACGGACCGTATGGGAGTGATCAAATCGGCGGCGGGCATCGGCGCGCTGCTGCTGCAAGGCATTGGCGACACCATCCGGGTTTCCCTCACGGCCGAGCCTGTGGAGGAGGCGCGCGCGGGCTTTGATATCCTGCAAGCTGTTGGCCTTTGGCGCGGCAGGCCGAATATCGTCAGCTGCCCCACTTGCGGCCGCACGAAGATTGATTTGGCCGCTTTGGCGCGGGCCGCGGAGGAGCGCCTGGCGGGTTGCCGCAAGGAAATCACCGTGGCGATTATGGGCTGCGCGGTGAACGGCCCCGGTGAGGCGCGGGAGGCGGATATCGGCCTTGCGGGCGGCGACGGCTGCGCGCTGCTGTTCGCCAAGGGCGAAATTCTGCGCAAGGTGACGGAGGAAGAGGCCCTGGACGCGCTGATGAAAGAGATCGAAAAATTGTAGAAAGGATCTTCTATGGCCTTCATCCCCCTATGGATTTTCTTCGGCGACTGCCTGCCGGGTGTGGAATTCCCGGCGCGGACACAGGCGCTGCTGGTGCAGCCCGCCATCGACATGCAGCGGCGGGAGATGCATTTGGAGCTGCGCGCGGAGCAGTGGATCGAACCCTCGCTCGTGGCGGAAATGTGCAATAATGTGGCGGAAGCCACCAATTGCAAGGTGACGCACAGCCTGCATGTTGAGCAAGAGGCAAGCAAGAAGCAGGAAGCGGTTATCCCACCGCCCAAAGAGCCATTTGTCCATGAAGCTGAGGAGCCCATCGCGCTTCCATTTACATACGAACAGGGCAAAGTAATATACGGCAGCGCGCTGAAGGGGACTCCCCGGGCGATTGCCTCTTTGGCGCCGGAGGACGGCAGCGTCCTGGTCATCGGCGAGGTCTTCGGCCTGCGCGAAAACAAAACAAAGGACGGCGCGAAGAAAATTGTTACCTTTAACCTCACGGATTATACCGATTCCGTGCCCTGCAAGATATTCGGCAAGGCCGAGCAGGCCGACGCGCTTTTGCGGGACATCAAAAACGGCGCGTGCCTTTGCATACGCGGCGAATTCATTTATGACCAGTTCTCGAAAGGTTATCTTCTCAAGCCAAAATCGATCACGGCGGCGCGGCCTGTGCTGCCGGAGGACAACGCCCCCCAAAAGCGCGTGGAGCTCCATGCCCACACGAACATGTCCGAAATGGACGGCCTCGCGGACGTGAAAAAGCTTGTCGCCCGGGCGGCGGCGTTCGGCCACCAGGCCATTGCCATCACGGACCATGGCTGCGTGCAGGCGTTTCCGGCGGCGATGGAGGCGGGCAAGACCCACGGCGTGAAGATCGTCTACGGCATGGAGGCCTATTTCGTGGACGACATGCCGAAGGTTGTGCTGAATGCCCGGGAACGCTATCCCGTTGACGGATCGATTGTTGTATTCGACGTGGAGACCACGGGCCTGAGCGCCCGCAAGGACCGTGTGATTGAAATTGGCGCGGTGAAACTAACCGGCGGCGAGGTCGTCGGTGAATTCCAGACCTTCGTGGATCCCGAACGCCCCCTGCCGGAGCGGATTACGCAGCTAACCCGCATCACCCCGGAAATGCTGCAGGACGCGCCGGACGAGTGGAAAGCTGCCCGGGCTTTCGCGGATTTTTGCGGAGACGCCTATCTGGCCGCCCACAACGCGCGGTTTGACATGGGGTTCATGAAGGCACTGTACCGCCGGCACGGCAAGCGGTTCGACGTCCCCTGCGCCGACACGCTGACCCTTGCGCAGATACTGCTGCCGGGGCTGAAAAACTACCGTTTGGATACCCTGGTCGAGCATTTTCGCCTGGGAACCTTCGGGCACCACCGGGCCGACGACGACGCCCGCATGACCGGCCGCGTGCTGCTGGAACTGCTGCGGCTGGCCCCAAAAGAGTGCCCCGGCAGCGATCTGAACTGCTTTAACACAGAGAAGCTCCGCGTGGATCCCAAGAGCCGCCACGCGTTTCATATGATCCTCTTGGTGAGAAACTTAGCGGGACTGAAAAATCTCTACAAGCTCATCACTAGCTCGAACATCTCCCACTTTTACAGGCAGCCGCGCATTCCCAAAAGCGAGCTGCTGCACCGGCGCGAGGGCCTTTTGGTTGGCAGCGCGTGCGAATCGGGGGAGTTGTTTCAGGCAATTCTGGAGGGGAAAAGCGATCAGGCGCTGCTGGACATCGCGGGCTTTTACGACTACCTGGAGATCCAGCCCAACGGCAACAACGCGTTTTTGCTGCGGCCGCCAAGGGCAGGGGAGCCGCCCGCGCTGGAAAACGAGGAGGAGCTGCGGGACATCAACCGCAGGATCATCCATATCGCGGACGCGCTGGGCTTACCCGTGGTTGCAACGGGCGACGTGCATTTTTTGGATTCCAAGGATGCGATTCATCGCGAAGTTTTGCAGGCGGCGCAGGGCTACGATGACTTTGCGCGCCAGGCGCCGCTCTATTTCCGCACGACGGAGGACATGCTGGCTGAATTTTCCTATCTTGGCGAGGAGGCGGCCTATGAGGCCGTCGTGGAAAATCCCAACAAAATCGCGGCAATGGTAGAAGAGATCAGGCCTTACCCCGATGGTACGTTCGCGCCTAAAATCCCGGGCTCGGACGAGGAGCTGCGCCGCATTTGCTACGCCCGCATGCGGGAATTATATGGCAATCCGCTGCCGGAATACGTCGAAGAGCGGCTGGAAAAAGAGCTGGGCTCCATCATCAAAAACGGCTTTTCGGTACTGTATGTCATCGCGCAGAAGCTGGTGCAAAACTCGGAAGAAAACGGCTATTATGTGGGCTCCCGGGGCTCCGTGGGCTCCTCCTTCGCGGCCAACGCCGCCGGCATTTCCGAGGTAAACCCCCTGGCCCCGCATTATCTTTGCCGCGCGTGCCGCCACGGCGAATTTATTCTGGATGGCTCCGTGGGCTCCGGTTTTGACTTACCGCCGAAAGAATGCCCGGACTGCGGCAGCGCCATGCATCGCGACGGCCACAACATTCCCTTTGAGACGTTCTTGGGCTTTGAGGGCAACAAGCAGCCGGACATCGACCTGAATTTTTCGGGGGAATACCAATTCAGCGCGCACCGGTACACGGAAGAGCTCTTTGGCAAAACCCATGTGTTCAAGGCCGGGACGATCTCGACCATCGCGGAGAAAACCGCGTTCGGTTACGTGAAAAAATACTTGGAAATCACGGGGCGTGAGATTTCCCAGGCCGAAACCGAGCGGCTGGCGAAGGGCCTCGAGGGCGTCAAGCGCACCTCCGGCCAGCACCCGGGCGGCATGGTGGTCATCCCGGCGGATAGGGAGGCGGAGGATTTTACCCCGGTGCAGTACCCGGCGAATAAGGAAGACAAGGGCATGACCACCCACTTCGACTTCAATTCCCTGCACGATACAATCCTGAAGCTCGATATCCTGGGACACGATGTGCCCACTCTTTATAAATATTTAGAAAAATTCACCGATATCCC
>Ga0123353_10018104_pt1 | contig 10399 bp, 8 predicted proteins | sample TergutLab28metaG_3_FD_92763 | JGI IMG/M metagenome (GOLD analysis project Ga0123353, IMG submission 92763) | Labiotermes labralis P3 segment gut microbial communities from Petit-Saut dam, French Guiana - Lab288 P3 | ecosystem: Host-associated > Arthropoda: Insects > Digestive system > Gut ...
GGCTGACACAGATAGCATCCCCTCGGAAGTGGTCGAGATAATCGGCCGCACCGGCATGACCGGCGAGGCCACGCAGGTAAAGGTGCGTGTTCTCGACGGACGTGACAAGGGAAGGATCATCACACGGAATATCATGGGGCCCGTAAGGATGGGTGACATACTCATGCTCAGGGAAACATCTCGTGAAGCGAGAAAACTCGGGATGAGGTGATCTCATGGTCGAGAAAAGGAATTGCTCGTTCTGCGGCGCAGAGATCGAACCCGGAACAGGTAAGATGTTCGTCAAACGCGACGGCACCGTTCTGAACTTCTGCACCTCAAAGTGTTATAAGAACATGATCGAACTGAAAAGAGTGCCCAGAACAACGAGATGGACTAAAAAGTACGCCGTCGAGAAGGAAGCACGTCTGAAAGCTGCCGAGAAGAAGTGATGTCCATGGACAGAACGTATCTGATGATAAAACCCGACGGCGTTCAGAGAGGGTTGGTCGGGGAAATATTATCACGCTTCGAGAAGAAAGGGCTTAAGCTGATAGCCGCCAAGTTCATGATCATTCCGAAGGCGCTTGCCGAAGTGCACTACGGCGAACACAAGGAGAAGAAATTCTACGGTTCGCTGATAGAATACATCACATCCGGGCCCGTTATGGCGATGGTGTGGGAAGGCGAGGATGCCGTATCGGTGTGCAGGAACATGATGGGCAAAACGAATCCCAAAGAATCCGCACCGGGAACGATACGCGGCGATTACGGGATGGAAACGGGTATGAACATCATACACGGTTCCGACTCACCGGAGTCGGCTGCCAGAGAGATAGCTCTGTTCTTCAAACCTGAAGAACTCGTGCAGTACAACAGGTCCGTGGACCTGTGGGTATACGAGTAAGCGTCCGAACGGTAATGCATATGGCGATAAGGCAGCCTGTGGTAAGCGTCCTTGGTCATGTCGACCACGGGAAGACCAAGTTATTGGATACCATCAGGGGAACCTCCGTCGTATCACGCGAAGCCGGAGCGATAACACAACACATCGGCGCGACGGAAGTGCCGATAGAGCATATCTACAAAGTATGCGGTCCGTTGATCGGCAGCAGGAAGTTCAACGTTCCCGGATTGCTGTTCATAGACACTCCGGGACACCACTCGTTCATAACGTTGCGGGCAAGAGGCGGATCGCTTGCGGATCTCGCCGTTCTCGTTATCGATATACGTGAAGGATTGAAACCTCAGACGATAGAATCGATACGCATACTGAAGCAATACAAAACGCCGTTCATCGTGGCGCTGAACAAGATCGACACGATACAGGGATGGATCCCGGAACCCGGAAGACCGTTCGTTGTTTCCGAGAAGATGCAGATGGAGCATACGATGGAAGCGTTCAATGACCGTATGTACAACATAATGTCGTTACTGGCATCCGAGGGCATCCCGGCCGATCGGTACGATCGTATAGACGATTTTACGAAGACCGTTGCGTTAGTGCCGGTAAGCGCCAAGGAAGGCGAAGGGATACCCGATCTTCTGTTGATGCTTGTAGGACTGGCGCAACGTTTCCTGGAATCGCAATTATCGCAGGAAGAAGGTCCCGGCAAAGGGACCATACTGGAAGTGAAGGAAGAGCGCGGCCTTGGTCAAACGTTGGACATGATATTGTATTCCGGTATCCTAAAAAGAGGGGATACCGTTGCCTTGGGAACACGCGGCGCTCCGCTGGTCACAAAGATAAAGGCGATACTGAAGCCGAAACCATTGGATGAGATAAGGGACCCGAGGGACAGGTTCGATTCGGTCAGGGAATTACATGCAGCCGCCGGTGTGAAGATATCGTGCCAGAACATGGAAGGCGTGATCGCGGGAGCTTCGCTCGTTGTCGTAAGCGGGCCGAATGATCCCGCCGTAGCTGAAATGAAAGAGGAATCCGCGTTGAAGATAGAGACGCAGGACGACGGGATCCTGATAAAGGCTGACGCGATCGGTTCGCTGGAAGCATTGGCATACGAAGCCAAAGCGGCGAACATCCCGATACGGAAGTACGGGATAGGGGAGATATCCAGGCGCGATATCGTTGATGTGGCGGCATGCGGAACGCAGCTGAATAAAGTGATATTAGGATTCAACGCGGAACTGTCCAAAGACGCAACGGCGGAACTTGAGACGCAGGATATAAAAGTGTTAACGAATCAAGTGGTGTACCGTCTGATCGAAGAATATCAAGAGTGGATCGATGAGACGAAGAAGAGGCAGGATGCCGACAAGCGTTCGGAATTCTCGTTCCCCGCTAAATTCAAGATACTTCCGAACTGCGTGTTCAGAGCAACGAAACCGGCGATCGTCGGTGTACGGGTTCTCGCCGGCCGATTAAAACCGAATCAGAGACTTATCATGCCGGACGGCAGATCGATCGGTAAGATAAGGAGCATACGTTCCGGCGAGGATGTAGTCAAGGAAGCTATGCAGGGTCAGGAGGTCGCGGTAGCGATCGATGACATTACAGTGGGAAGACAAGCGGATGTCAACGATGTGATATACGTGGACCTTTTAGAAACAGCGGCGAAGGAGATGACCAAGATGGATCTCAACGAGGATGAGAAAATGGTACTCGATGAGACAATATCCATCAAACGAAAAGAAGAACCGTTCTGGGGGATGTAAGATGTCGCCTAAAAGTAAACAGCACTCAGAGTCGGAGCAAATGATAAAGGAAGTTGACAACTTCGTAGACGGTCTTTTCAAAGCCGCTAAAACGCGTCTCAGGATGCCGAGGGACTTCAACAGCATGTGCATCTGCGGGATGGGCGGTTCAGGATTCAGCGGCGATATAATCGCAGACGTGCTGCCGGAAATGTGGAATATCCCGGTCAAAGTGGTAAAATCGATCAGCATCCCGAACTGGGTGAATGATAAGACGATGGTCATAGTATCGAGTTATTCGGGCAACACCAAAGAAACGCTGATGATGTACGATCAGGCGATGAAAAGAGGCTGCAAGATAATTGCGATCACCTCCGGCGGAGAACTGAGGGATAAGTGTATGAGGGACGGCAACAAACTGATCGAAGTGCCGACGAACATACAGCCCAGGAGTTCCGTTGGTTACACGATCGGCTATCTTGCGAACATCGTTGAAACGGTCGGAGGTCCGAAGATCAAGTCGGACCTTATGAGGTCGATGTCCGCGCTCCGCAAGTACAGAGGGAAGGTATGGATGCGTAATCCGGAGACTCCGGCGAAGAAGATAGCGGAAAGGATACACGGCAAGGTGCCGGCGATATACGCTCCGGTATCATTATCAACGGCGGCGCTCAGATGGAAGAACCAGCTGAATGAGAATTCCAAGATAATAGCGTTCAGCGGCACAATACCGGAATTGAACCACAACGAGATAGTGGGATGGTCCAATACAAAAACAGGGTCAAGCTGCATACCGATAATACTCTACGAAGACGGGTTACCGCATGCGGACACGCTGATGATGAACGAAACTCTGGAAAAGATGAGGTCGTCGGGGCTTGATCCGGAGATGATAAAGATCGACGGCAGGACAGAATTGGAGAGGAGTCTGAAAGCGATCATGCTAGGTGATTATGTTTCATTGTTCCTGGCGCGCATGAACGGCGTGGATCCCGAGGACGTGGAGCCGATAAAGAACTTCAAGCAAAAGGTCGCGGAGCTTCTCAGCGGTCTCAGGAAGCACGACAAGCCGAAGAAGAAAGATGATAAGAAGAAAGAGAGCAAGAAGAAGGAAACCTGAGTTTCACACACGCGAACCGTACGGAATGGGTTATCGACAGAAGATCCTTCTCCAATTCTCTTCCGATGAATACTTTTTCAGCGATCTTCGGTATTCTTTCTTGAGTCTTCTGAACGAGAAGACTATCCTTTCAAGCAAACAGAAAGCCCTGAACATGGAAAGGACGGCTTTTTTAAAATTACGCTCGGCTATCGCGCCCTCGCCGTTGCCGAGATCATAAAGTACCTTACCGACTCTGTAGAAACACGCGGAGTCCGTATTGTCCGCCGCGGTGATAATATTCCTTTTAGCGGGCAGCAGCAATCCGTTCAGGCTCAGCATCCTTATCTTGAAATCCGTCTTTTTGATATCGCCGGCGTTAATGAAGTTTCCTTTTTGTTCGAGGTCCTTCAGTTTTCCGGTCGCGACCGGTACCGCCTTCATCATATTGTCCGGAGTGAGATCGAATACGAACTCCGGACCCTTAAGGAAATCTTCTATCCCTCGGAACATCATCTCTGCGTTCTCATATCTGTGAGATATGACCTCGAACATGGCGCTTCTCAGCACCCAAGCGGCGTTCTGTATATCCATATCGCCGGTCGTACAGCCTATGGCCAGACAATTTCTGCTGATGTAATAACTGTACTGATTGGATATAAGCAGCCTGCCTCTTATGGAATGGTGCCACACCGATATGCCGTTCAGGGTTATCATCGTAGAAGAGCCCCTTATACCGTATTCTATATCATCCCATTTTATGAACAGCGGGAGAGGGTAACCGATTTTCTTCACATACGATACTGGAATGGCCAGATACCACCACGCAAAATAGTTCATATCCTCTTCCACATCGAATTTCAAACAATCCGACGGATCTGAAACATCAAGACCGTTCTTCGCTCTGTGTCCCTTTCTAGAATAATTCTCACCGGCCGCATATACGATGTTAGGCCGCTCTTCCATGAGCATCGCGCCTCCGATGTGAGCATCCTTATATTCGTCTTTGATGAACGATAGGAACGACCATGTGCGGTATATCGTTTCAGGATCAAAGTGAGCATCATCATCATTGAGGATTATGTGAGTGAATCTTTCGGAATTCACGATCTCCATCATACCCCTGGTGAATCCCCCGCTCCCGCCGAGATTCTTGTTCGGGATCATGTGCACCTTCAGTGAATGAGTGTCAGATCCGAAGCCGTTAGGGAGAGTTCTTCCGTTATCTATGATGAACATCTCAACAGAATCCGAGAAATCATTTTCACAGGAGCCAAGGAATGAATCAAGTGATTGGACCTTCTCTTCAACGGCACTCTCGCGCTGGTACGTGCACACATCAATGCCAATCCTGACATCATTCGGTGCGCTGGAACAAGAACAGAATCCTCCTTCGAACAATACCGAACCATCGGCCAGGGACGTCACGGAAATGCTCAGAAGACCGGTGTCGGGAAGGGATGGCAGAACAACATCAACATCTCCGTTTGATTCCAGTGACAGCAGTGTCTCCACATTCTCGCATCCGCCGGCGAGAATGTGATGATCTACGGTAACATTGAACGCACCCTCACATTTCAAAACAACGCGCACCTCATCGATTGACGTGTATTTTCTCCATTTTGATAATGAGAAGAAATTGAAATACGCCGCGAACGAGACCGTTTCTCCGTAACTCAGTTTCAATGGGAATTCCGCGCAAAAGTTGTCCGACCTTACATAGAGTCCCCTCTTATCGGCGGCCTGCGTCAGAGAGAGATTCTGTAAGATCATTATATCATCCAACGGCTGAGATTATAATATCCTTTGCACAATCAATTCTGCAGCGTGACCTTTGAAAGCTTTGAACAAGGACTGTATTGCTGCAAGATGTTGAAGCATTATATATCTAAGACATGTTCGGTTTGTTGCAATGTCGAAGACCGTCGTGGGATCGCTGAAAGAGGTTTACGGGTACAGACATCTTCTGTATTCTATGGTCGCCAGAAATCTTAAAGGCAGGTACAAGAGTTCCTATTTGGGATTTTTGTGGCACTTCATAACGCCTGCAACACTGATAATAATATTCTACATTGTGTTTTCAAGCATCAGAACATCGCCTATCGAAGACTTCTGGGCGTATTTGTGTATAGGTATGTTCCCTTTTACGTTCTTTCAGACGAATCTTGGAACTGGTTCCAATTGTGTGGTATCGAATGCCGGAATGATAAACAAGATGTATTTCCCACGCGAGATTCTTGTATTCTCTCAGATTATAAGTACATTCGTAACATTCATAATAGCGTACGCGGCGATAATAATACTGATGCTGCTGGCAGGAATTTCGATAAGTCTGAGCGCAGTTTTGTTCCTGCCCCTGGTCATTGTATTGTCTGTAATGTTTGCAACAGGGTACGTTTTATTATTTTCCTCATTAACAGTTTTCGTGAGGGACGTACGTCATTTCATCGATGCAACAGCAAGGATATTGTTCTTTATGACGCCTATATTCTATCTTGTGAGTGAGATCACAGGGGTGCTTGAAAAGATTATATGGTATAATCCGTTCACATGGTTCATAGAATCATACCACGACATACTATACTTCGGTGCTGTGCCGGAAACGTTCCAACTGGTCGTTTGCGCTACGTTGGCAATCGTCGTATTCATTGTCGGGCTGATGGTGTTCAATAAGCTGAAAGGTAAATTTGCAGAGGTATTGTGATGGATGCCAAGAACGCAATAGAGATAAAGAATGTCACCAAATCGTTCAAGATAAAGATATCTCCCGAAGGGTCGAAGCACAAGACAACATTTAAGATCGGAAAGTCACAAGAACATGTGGTCCTGAATAACATATCCATCAACATAAAAAAGGGGGAAGTTATCGGTATTGTGGGTAGGAATGGTTCAGGAAAAAGCACACTTCTCAAGATGATTTCTAAGATCATGGAACCTGATTCTGGGGCCATTAAGGTCAGAGGTACGATTGCAAGCATATTGGAATTAGGGATGGGATTCCATCAGGATATGACTGGCAGGGAGAACATCTACATCAAAGGAGCGATGTACGGGTTCAGCAAAAGTGACATTGATAAACGCATAGATAGCATAATCGAATATTCCAATCTCGGCGATTATATCGAGAACCCATTGAAAACCTACTCTTCCGGAATGACTGGGAGGCTGGCGTTCGCTATAATGATACACGTGGATGCTGACATATTTCTTGTAGATGAGATACTCAGCATAGGTGATGTCTCTTTCTCCGCAAAAGCGATCCAACACTTCAGAAGTATCTCTAAAAGCGGTAAGACTGTAGTATTCGTATCCCATGGCTTGGGGACTATAGAGGAGATGTGTAGCAGAGCGATATGGATAGAAGGCGGCAAGATCGCTGATGACGGCCCAGCTAAGCGCGTGTGCGACCACTACCGTAGAGAGATGATCGAATCCTTTGGTATAACGTCCGAATTGGCGGATTCGGGGGTCGTCGATGCTCAGTACAGACTTGCGAAAATGTATATGGAAGGCATTAGGGTCGGGAGAGACGAAGCCATAGCATGCGAATGGATGAAAAGAGCTGCGGAAAGCAGGCACATTATGGCACAGATGGAATATGCAGATATGCTGTTAGACGGCGTCGGCACGGAGCAGGACATTGCCACCGCAATTTTTTATTACCAGACGGCGGCCGATAGAGGCAACAACGACGCAAGAATAAAAGTCTCTTCATTGATGGGCAACGATAATGACAGTGACAGGACAGAGATACGCAAACTGTTCAAAAAACTTGCAAGTTTTGGAAATCCTCTTAGCGAGTACAGATACGCAGATCTTATGCTGAAAACCGCATGGAACGATGAGGACCGTAAAGAATCTTTAGAGTGGTTCCTCAAAGCCGCCGACAAAGGGAACCTCGAGTCTAAATTCCAAGCTGCCGTTATGTATCGTGACGGCGTCGGCGTGTCCGAGGACATAGAGTCTTCCGTAAGGTTGTTCAGAGAGGCGGCAGAGTCGGGCCACTATTTTGCTCAGGCCGCGCTGGCCGATCTCTTGTTGACAGGTATCAAGACTGAAAAGGATGAATCAGAAGCATTCAAATGGTATCTGCGGTCCGCAGAATCGGGGAACCCAAGGTCACAATATCAGGTCGCTACAATGTACCGCGATGGCATGGGCACGGGCGTTAATCCAGAAAGGTCAAGGGAGTGGTTCAATACATTCTCAAAGTCTTCCTTTGTGAATCATCAGATTATGATGGCCGAGACCCTCAAAAATCAGAAACTGGACACGGAGTCTGACTATGAGAGTATGTTGTCCAAGGCAGCAGAAGCGTACAATTCACACGCCATGCTCCTACTTGGGATTGCGTACAGGGATCATACACAATCAAACATGGACGAGGCCGTGAAATGGCTTACTTTATCCGCCGAAAGAAATAATGTAAGAGCACAGATAGAACTCGGAGACATGTATCTGAAGGGAATAGGCATAGAAAAGGACCCCCATAAAGCGTTCCAATACTACATGAACGCAGCTTTGAACGGAAACTCTCTGGCCGCATATCGCATTTCGATGATGTACAAGGTCGGCGTCGGCGTCAAACAGAATGTGGAAAAATACAGAGAATTCCTGCACATGGCCACAGAGGGCGGAAACCTGGAGGCCATATTGGAAGTTAGAAATCTGCACTGATTTCGCTTCACAACCGAAGGTACAAAAATAAGTTTCTCTTCAGATGCCCCCAACAACCATCGAGATTTTCTAACCATCTCTCTGACATGACTTCGACACCCTTCTCTTGTGCCCATAATTGTGCACATCATCCGACCCCGCAGGTCCTAGGATGCGCATCGCATCCCTGTCACGGCGGTATTCACAATGTCACACTTTTCAATAAAGAAAATGTAATAAGGGAGATCTTCGCACTCTTCAGACTCGAAGAGCTGAGGAGGCGGAAGATCATTTTGTCATAATGTAGCCTACACAATCCGAGAGTTAGGTCGGAAACACTTCTGAAAACATCTTCTCAGGGGCGTAACGGCAGCCAGGGCTCTGCTGTCAATTTAGTCGTTTCGCAATAATGCTAAGGATCAAGTGTCAAACTCGGGTTCTAACGAACCTCCCTTCTCTTTTCGGTCGCGGGATATAAGTGCAATATGTATCAAAACATACACTGTCAATAACTTTCTGTTTCTTTTTATCGAACACCACAAAATTCAATCCTCGTTTGTTAACGGCATACTCAACACCGTCAATTTTTACGGACACGGGAGAATCTGGTATTCTGCAGCAGTTCCAGCCTTGCGATATCACCTCAGCAGAATGACCGTCAAAGCTATAGGTTGAAACCAATTTTGTATTTTCGGAAAGGAGCTCCTGCTTAAGAACTCCGCCATCGAAAACCGCAAGCCACGAATGGCGAAAGGTTTTCTCCAAATCAGTTTTTATTCCAAGAGCATATAATAAACGCAATTTTCTTTGGCATTGTGTAAAAGAAGTATGCGTATCGGAAGTTGTAATAAAAACAACCAAATCAAAGGCGCAATCGAATAAACTAAGAATGTAATTGCTGAAATGGTAGCAATCTACCATTTCATTTTTTATGAATGGCTTATCTCCCCAAATTAAATCATAATGATTTCTCCTCTTGTCAATTTTTTCTTGAAAGTCATTTTTCTCTGGAAATTTGTAATCAAGCCCGATAGATTGTTCAGAAATTTCAACCAACGACCCGTGCCGTGCTCTGGCATCGTGGTAGCGAGGTACACATTCCAAATGTTTCAATCCGTCATTCTTCCAAACCACCATGCAGTGATTAACATGTTCAAAAACAAGATTTTCACAATAAAAAACCTTTCCAGACAAAATTTTTTCATTGATTGCAAAACGGAACAAAGCATCAACCTGATTGTAGTTTTTATCAGGATACTTTTTCTTAATCAGAGCTGTTGCGCCTAGGAAGTCTGTTTCCATGTTCATGTATGTTATGCCAAACGTCCAGGTATGGGAAACAGTCTGCCAAATATCCAAACCAAACAGATCAAGCCGGTTTTCGTCGGCATATTTTGCGGCGCACTTTAACATTTCAACACAATGCTCTGGTTTTGCATAAATCATCGTGTCATCCGAATCAACATTCCATATTCTGGAAAAGCCATTTTCTTTTGCGTGAACGACAGGGGTTAAAAGCGCATAACAGGTATTGATCCAACGCTGTAAAAATACACTTTCAAAAATTTCCCTCAGTTGCTCGCGATAGCTTTCGATGAAATTCAGCGGTTTCGTCCAGCCGTTTTCTTTAAGACGAGTTGCTATTTTTTCTTTAAGCTGTTCTTTATCACATACCACAAAAAAATCAGCTTTTGATAACTCGCAGATTTTTACCCATTGCATAAAACATTCCAAAGCATAGTCACTTTCTGAATGAATTTTCAAATAAAATACAGGGCAGTTAATATTTTTCATATGGTTATCCTTATTCCATTTAAACACAAAAATTTTTGCATCATAAACCTTCAGAATGTATAGGTTGCGCAATATAAACACGCCGAAGATTTACCCTATGTTCAGAGTCCGTGATTTATTCTGAACACGAATTGTCGGAAGGTATTTGCACCGCACCATGATCGCTGCGCCTGACTGCCGGAACCCCGTACGGAGAGACGTTTGCGTTCTGCGAAC
>Ga0123353_10018108_pt1 | contig 10398 bp, 9 predicted proteins | sample TergutLab28metaG_3_FD_92763 | JGI IMG/M metagenome (GOLD analysis project Ga0123353, IMG submission 92763) | Labiotermes labralis P3 segment gut microbial communities from Petit-Saut dam, French Guiana - Lab288 P3 | ecosystem: Host-associated > Arthropoda: Insects > Digestive system > Gut ...
CGCAAAACTTCTGGGGCGATGGCACTCATACGGCACCTCCTTTCCCCGGAAGGAGAAATCCCCCCCGGTGGGGTGGCGGACCAACCCGACCGGAAGGGAAACGAGTGCATGGGTTCGAAGTGTTAATGCCGCCATTCAGTACGACATCAACCCCACACACCATGCATGTACGCAATTTGAGACGGCGACATGCAACGCCCCGGGAAGGACTCGAACCTTCGACCTGCGGATTAACAGTCCGACGCTCTAACCAACTGAGCTACCAGGGCTAAAAAACTAATTATACCGAACACGTCGTACCGGTCAAGAGGGAAATCGTAAAAAAAATCCTTCCGTTCACAGGGTGGTTGGCAATTTGGGTATTTTTTTTGGCAAGAAACGGTCGGACATGGTATCATTCTTGCGTTTTTACCTTCCGCCTTGCGACAGATTCAAGCCTGTCGATGGAAGAGTTTGCCAAAGCATTGATGAGGTGATTATCGAAGCCCCGTTATATACAGCACTCAAAAAGTACGAGCATTTTTTGAAGCAGTTGCGCTAAGTTTCCGCGATCACAAGCATTTCAAAATCCTTTGTGGTTAATTTGTGTTCTCTTGAATATGCGCCAAGTTTTGCTCCGAATATATCTATGGTCTTGTATCCCAACGATTTCAGCAGCCATGTTATTTCGCAAGGCACATGATATCTTTCGTTGCATTCGAGGCTCTTTTTATTGCCGGAGTCGTCCTCAAATTCCACGACGTTATGGTCACGAAATGTCATGAAATCGAAACCGCTACTTCTACATGTTGAGTTGCCTTCTTCTGTTGTAGAATCATAAAAATCGTTCACCGAATGAAATAATGGAAACAGTCCGTTCAGCGTGGTAAATATGAATTTCGCATGAAGTTTGAGTGCTTCCGTAACGTTTTTGAGTATTCCATAATTCATTTCATCGGTTTCCATCAACGGGAAACCGCCCTCGCACAGCATGATTGCAGCGTCAAATTCTCTATCAAACGGCAAGTTTCGAGCATCCTGACGCTGAAAATCAATGGACAAATTGTCGGCTTTCGCTTTTTCTCTTGCCCTTTTTAACTGCGATGCCGATAAATCAATGCCGGTTACCCGGTATCCGCGTTTTGTCAATTCAATGGCATGCCGACCTGTGCCGCAACCGACATCCAGTATTTTCAAGGACTTGTCGCAGTTGATTTCGTTTTCGATAAAATCACACTCTCCGACTGTCCCGTGAGTATAACTCTCACTGTCGTACTTTCGTCCGTAGTTTTCAAATAATGATTCGTACCATTGCTTTTTCATATACGTCTGCTCCTCGTTATTGCGATTCACGCCTTGCCTAGTAGGGCGAACAATTTCCATAATTTTTTGAAGGACAAAAGCGTCGCGTTCGCCATTGTACTTGGTCGTCAGGTAATTTCTAAATCCAACAGTTGCCGTTTGAGAGCCAAACCGGCACTGAAGCCAGTGAGCGAGCCGTTCGCTCCAATCACACGATGACACGGTACAATGATCGCGATCGGATTCCAATGATTAGCCATTCCTACCGCCCGGCATGCCTTGCCGTTGCCGATTTGTTCGGCAATCTCCCCATACGACCGGGTTTCGCCGTAAGGAATCGTAAGAAGTGCCTTCCAAACCGAGCGTTGAAAGTCCGTGCCGAAAAGTTTTATCGGCAGTTCAAACTCTTTTCGCTTGCCAGCAAGATATTCTTTGATTTGCTTTGCCACCCCGCGTAAAAAGGGAGTACATTGCTCAACGGCATCGACGGGAGATTTTTCGTTATGAAAAAACAGATGGGTCAAAAAGTGATCCTCTTCTGCGATGCCAATACGTCCGACGGTCGTGTCGAGAAAAGTTTTGTAAATCATTTTTTGCGTGACCCGGTGGATGTATATCCATCGTTCTTGGGTTCAAAATGGTCTTTCTCGGATTCTACCCTATCGGCAACAGTACTGCAACGCCGCAATCCGGGAATACAAAATGCAAATGACTTTTTCAGCGACGACTACTGTACGTGAACCGTCTTGATCGATGCTTTGCCATCGGGAGCAACGACGAGTTCGACAATCACGCCTTCACGATTGCGACGCATGGCATCTTCAATCGCTTTTCCTGTGCCTTCCTGTACGAAATAGGATTCAATGCCAAAGACGGTTTCAGCACCATAGGGTTTCATCACGCCGCGAAGGAAAACTGCCTCCTTCGGTTTCTCCAGACTGAAGTTAACTGCCTTCCAAAGTTCCCCTTCCTGCTTCATCGTTACGTAAACCGTTTGCTCCGATTTGTTATGAACCATCGAAGGCTGTTGTCCCACCCACGGGATTCTACTCGCATTGCAGAACTCGTATCTCAAAATCACATAATCGCCGCGAAACATGTCACGAGGATCAATAGGAACAGTCGTTACCCGAATCGTCGTGCCAGAAACATGTGGTCGCATCTCATTGACCATCATCGCACCGAGAATGCCGAATTGCACAAGCGCAACAATTACAATTCCCGTCATAATGTTCTGTTCCGATTGCCAAAAACGTGAAAGTTTATCGCCCATCGTTGCCAACCAAGTGGGTACGGTGAATTCCGTCGGACTTATCGTAACCGGTTCGATAAAGCGGAATCTGTGTCGGCGAGTCGTCCAAACATAAACGATTCCGAACATAAAGAGTCCGCAGAACATGAAAATTACCGAAGCACCGAGCATGCCGCCGACCGCTGAAAAGAGATCGACGTATCGGACAATCGCCCAAAGCAAAAAGAACAGTACGCCGCTCCAAAACCAGTCGTTCCGGTTCCGTCGCAAACCGCCGACAATCAGTCCTATCGTCTGCCAAACGATGAGTACGTTGACCGCAAACATTCCGACGACGACCAACGGATTGTTGAGAAGTTCGGCTCGATGATGATGACTGTAATAATGGTAACTTCTGCCGCCCGGATTCATGAGCAATGAAATCGCATAAGAGCCGATCCATATCACCAGAATTGCGGTTGCTAATGCAATGACCGTCTGATGGCTTCGCGCGAATTCGGCAAGGCTTGCCTTGCGGTCGCGAAGCCGAATAAGACCGAACAGTATCAAAAAATTGATCGCAGGCAGCGCAAAAACCCAGAACAGATGGACGAGGTAGTCATCGGCGATTCGCTGATGATTCCAAACATGCTCTGTCAGCAGCCAGCCCCAGTAGTCGAGAAAACTTGGCGCAATCAACCCACCGGCAATCAACATGACACCGACTCGTTGCAGAGCGGTATTGCTGATGCTCTTGAACTGCCAAGAGGCAATGACAATACAAATGAGTCCTGTGAGAACGATGTGGAACGTCAAATGCGGTCCCAGCCCGCAACAGGAGCCTTGCATAATCCCCCAGAAGACGAGGAGAAAGACGTACAGTGTGGCGGCAAACCTCTTTTCGTTCAAAATACTGGCACCGATGCCAACGGCGGCGATGAGCGGCAGCGACAAAGCAGAGAACGGCACGAGACCGAAAAAGAACAACCGATGCAATTCAAAGAAACCATCCCACGCGGCAATCACCCAAACAACCAATAGTGCAACGGACAACAAATGGAGCGGTGTGCTGGCGAGTATCAGTGCTAACAGAAACGCACCGAAAGCCCAGAGCCACATTCCCATCGGAAAGTCGGCAGGAAGATGAAACACTTGACCGATTTGCCAGATCCCCACGCCGTACATAATACCGGCAAAGAAAAAGGTGCCGTCCGCCCAATTTTTCCAACTGGTCTTTCGCAACCAAAATCCGCCGCCATGAGCGACAGCAAGGACGGCACCAACAATTGTCAGTTTAGAAGCACCGTCAAGATGTTGCCAGTTGAAACTGACGAGCAACAACACCGCCATCCCGACAAGCACAACCGCCAGGGCAAGAACGACCCGAATGAAAAGCGGAAATTCCTTGACCGATTCCGTTTCCGCCGACAACGTCGGCGGTGTTTCATAACGTTGTAAAATTGTGTCTCGTTGTTCCGGCGAGAGCAGATTCTCTTCCGTCCAGCGTTGGGACTCTTCACGTAACTTTTGGCGAAACAGTGCCAAAAGATTTTCGTCGGACTGCGATTTACCCATAGGTTTGTTTGAGGGAGTTGATTTTTTACCGTGTAATCAACGACACCATTTCGTCGCTCAACGGCATAATGTAGAAATCATTGAACAAGCACCCCTGATTTCCGCCGCCGTGCAACTGCAAACCGATTTTTCCCACTTTGCCGTGTCGCGGTTCCGGGTCGATAATGTTCATCACCATCCAACCGTTCAGAAAGGATACTAAATGGTCGTTGATGGCAACGGTTCCGATATGATTCCAATCGCCCTGTTTGGTTGCTTTTGTGGCGGTGGCTTCTGTTTCCGGGGTCCTTTGAACCCAACCACGTCCCTCAACTTCCCAAAAATTCGCATTCGCGTTGGCTTCCTCGGCGATTTCACACTGGAATCCTTTGAGCCAATAGGGCTTATCCACATCCGAAGCCCGGAAGTACAAACCGCTGTTCCCCTTTTCCATTTTGAAGGAAACTTTGGCAGCAAAATTGTTGTACGTCTTTCTTGTTAGAACCATTCCGTCCCGCTTTTCTCCTTCGGGCGTTTTTCCGCAAAGCACTCCATCGTCTTGGATTGTCCATTCGCCGACAGGTTTGATTTCGATGTCAGCATCGAATTTCTTATCGGCGTACATCGGCACCCAGGGCGTTGCAGGCAGTTCCTTCACCCGAATGTTGCGCCATCGCACTTGTCCCGGATTGTTCGACGAGTGAACCTGCAAGCCGAAGAAGCCGCGCATCGTCTCTATATCGAAAATATCCGTGATCGGCTGTCCGTTGAGCCAAGTACGAATGGATGGTCCCACGCATTGAATTTCGAGTTCGTTCCATTCTCCCTGCTTGAATGCAGTCTTGGTCTTTTCCGTGAATTCATCAGTCACGACATTGAGCCAGCGACCGCGTCGACCTTCGTCGTAAATGGCGGCGGTCATTCCATTGGCTTCCATTTCGCATTGATAGCCGTACACTCGTTCCCGTCTGCCGTCGGGACGTGCGTTGCTCCGAAATTGGATGCCGGAATTGACGTTCTTGTCGAACTTGAACTCGGCTTTGAAAATGAAGTTTTCGTATTCCTTGTCGCTACACAGGAACGAGTTGGGACCGGGACCGACGACTCCGACGATGGTGCCGTCTTCGACGCGGTATTTAGCATCACCTCCTTTTTGGGACCAACCGGTTAGGTCTTTGCCGTTGAAGAGGGAAACGAAACCGTCTTGCGCCGCCGCGGAGCAAGCGAAGACCATACAGAGCAAAAGCGACAGAAAAATTGTACGCAACATAGAAAACTCCTGGGTTAATGGGTGTGAAAAAAACAACTCCTCCAGAGTATAAGAGAAGGTTCTGCACTTTTCAAGGGGCATGCGGATCCAATCCGCTATCGGGAAGCATAAACTTTTATGTACCCCTTGCCTATCTTTGACTTTCTCTTGCGAATGTAATGTTGTCGCATATTTTTCGGATTTGTCCTTCGTGCCCTTCACCGTTCACGGCAGTGATCGCTTGAATGAAATACTCGTAATGCAAATGCTCATCGGGGCACAACACGACCTCCAAATCCGGCTTCGTCAAACAGAGTACGGAAACACGTTGCCGCAAAAGATCGAAATTTTCGACATCCTCGTCGTTCAACTGAATGGACGAAAGCAAACCGTTTGCGTCGGCAACGAGCCGAACTCGCACCGCATCAATGTCGGGGGCTTCGACGGGTTGTGTTTGTCCCATCGGCGACATTCGGATATTGAAATCCCCTTCGGGAACGATGATCTTAAAGGTCAATACAAAGAACGTGAGCAACAGAAAGACCACGTCGATCATCGGAGTCATATTGATTTTCGGTTTTTCGAGAGGTCGTCGTGAGCGGCGCATAATAGGGTATTATACCATTTATAGAAAATTTTAAGTGCCGGTTTTTCCACAGAATCCGACGCGTAGCCGCCACACTTGTACGGCTGTATTCTTTTTCCGCAACTTGTTACAATGTTTTACATGCAAAAACTTATTGACACAACGAAATCTGCTTTCGTCAAGCAGTACGGAGTCGAACCGGTCTGGCTCGCAGTCGCACCGGGACGAGTGAATCTCATCGGCGAACACACCGACTATAACGACGGATTCGTCTTTCCGATGGCAATCGAACGCTACACCGTGATTGCGGCTGCGCCAAGCGAACAAAAGGAATCGAAAGTTTTTAGCGTCAACAAAAACCAGTCCGCCGTCATTCTGACCGACGGTTCTTCGCAACCGCCGGAACAGTTCAGTTGGTCGAATTATGTGCAAGGAACCGTCCAATATGCTTTTGAAGCCGGTTTCCGAGCGAAGCCTTTTCGGGCAGTGATGAACTCCAATGTACCGCTGGGCGGCGGCTTGTCGAGCAGTGCCTCGCTGGAAGTTGCCGTAGCGACGCTCATCGAAGCGATGACGGGACAACAGTTCGAACCAGTCGAAAAGGCACTGATTTGCCAAAAGGCGGAACACCGCTACGCCAAAATGCCCTGCGGCATCATGGATCAAATGATTGCCGTCATGGGACAGTCGGGACATGCCATGCTCCTCGATTGCCGAAGCAAACAACCAACGATGATACCGATGGCAGACCCTAATGTTTCTGTGCTGATCGTGAACAGTAATGTGAAACATCAACTCACCGGCAGTGAGTACCCGGAGCGCCGCCGCCAATGCGAAAAAGCCGCTAGACTGCTGAATGTTCCGATGCTCCGAGACGCAACCTTACTGCAACTTGAATCGGCACGTCGTCAATTCGATCAAGAATCGGATGGGGATTTGTGTTATCGCCGGGCAAGACATGTCATTACGGAGAATGACCGGACAATGGCGATGGCGGCGGCGATGACAACGGCACTTGCCGGAAAAGACTGGACGACATGTGGGCAACTGATGGGGGCGAGTCATCAGTCGATGAAGGATGACTTTGAAATTACCTGTTCGGAGATTGATTCTTTGGTGGAGATCGCCCAGTCGGTCGATGGAGTGTTCGGTTCTCGAATGACAGGTGGTGGTTTCGGAGGTTGTACGGTATCGCTCATTGAAACATCACGAACGGTAGAAATTTTGGAGACGATCACTCACCGTTATCAAATAGTAACGGGCATTGCGCCGACGGCGTTTGTGACTCAACCCGCCCACGGAGCAAGAGTCCTCATGTAAGACGACAAGACAAGAGCGGAGGACTTTTCACCCTCCGCTTCTTGTGCGAACACTGTTACACATCCTCATTTTATTGACGCTTTGCTCCATCAATAGGGGCGAAAAGGCGAACCATCTTATTCTCGAAGTCGAAGACAGCAATACGTCCATCGGACAAAACCGCAGCGGCAAAGTGACGTTGCTCCGGTTTCAGTGGGTGTAGCAATCCCGATGCCGTCAAGATGATGTCCAAAGTGTTGGGACCCGCTACGATACTGTCAAGGCTGCCGTCTTGCTTGAAAATTTTGATCCGTGACACCCCTTTTTCGATCGTGAGAATCCGTCCATCGTCGAGCACTGCCAGCCCTATCGGATTGCAACAACCGGCAAAACCTGTCAAACTTGCGGAAGCCTCGCCCCAGCTCAATTCCGGTCTGTAAGTACCGTCCTGGGTGAAAACCTCGACCCGATGCTTGCCCGGATTCGCAATGTACAACAAGTCGGTTTGCGACGAATACGTCATCGTGATCGGAGAAGCGTAAACGACGAAATTGAAGCCAAACTGTTCATGAAATGTTCCATCTGCATCAAAGCGGTAAATCGACCGTGTGCCCGTATCCGCAGCGAAAAGATATTTTGGCGTTAAAACGAGACTTCGGATGTCGGATTGTTCGTCGTTCAGTTTCAGGGAAGACACTTGCGCTCCTTCGGCATTATAGACGGCAATATGCTGATGATGTGCCACGACGGTTTTGTCCGAAAAGATGGTTTCCGATGTTCCGACGGCGATGGCTCTTGGTTCTTCCGGCAGTTCAATTTTTCGCCGTCGCATGCCGTTCTCGTCCAAAAACAACAGAGTGGGCGGTTCGGCAGTGCCGATGATGAATGTTGAATCATTCTGTACTGCAAAGCACGTCGGCTGACCGGAATCCAGATAGAACCGGAACAGTGTCGTTGACTGATAGGTAATTAAATGCGGCGGAATGTGTCGGTAGTCTGTTCGCTGTTGTCGGGGTAAGTGATTTTCCAAAGCCTGCGAGTCGATTCGTCCTGTTCGGTCAAGGAACCGAATGATGCCGAAGACGATACCCAAGATTCCAATCCCGCTCAAAAGCAGAGGGATAGCGAGCGACTGAAGTTTTTTAGAGGAATCATTGGGGAGCGGAGTCATGGCATTCGATTCTATCTTTCGTTGTAATAAAGTCAATGCGTTGGACGAATGGGGCGGGAACGCGGGAACGGAGGGCAGCGGACTATTCTTGTCATTTTGTGAATGACGTGATATACTGTGCGGCATTCCCTGTATTCCTAACGACCATGAACAGACGACATTTTTTACAGACATCGCTTGCTTTGGCAGGCACCGGCTTGGCAATGAGCAGACTTCGCGCTCAGGAAGCAAGAGTGGATCCGAAAAATTTCATCGCCAATGGTGGTGAAGGACCGCAGAAACACCTGACGTGCTATCCCGACACGGAAAATGGAAGACATCAGTTGCATCAACTCTGGGTGTCGCTGGACAATGCCACGCTCCTGTCGTATCGGGCTCATCCGAGTCAAAAATATCCGTTTTTCGCGCCGTTGGCAGGACCGATCAGCGGCTTGCCGTTGGTCACGGAAACGGGGCGACCGTGGCCTCACCATCGCGGAGTCTTTTTTGGGCTCGACAAAGTAAATGGCGGCAACTACTGGCAAGGCAATTTGAGTAGCGGACAGATCATTTCGCAGGGACCGTTGTTTGCCAAAGACGGAACACAATATAAAGTGTCCGAAACGGAAGTTACTATCGTTGACCGATGCCTTTGGAGACAGGGGGAACGCGAACCGATCATGGAGGATCAACGGAAGTTCGTGATCAAAGTTTTGGATGACCGACGGTACATTCTCGATGTAGACTTCGTGTTGAAGGCTTTGACGGAAATTAAAGTGGAACAGACGAATCATGGGCTTTTTGGGGTGCGATGTACTCATGACCTGTCTCCTGACGGCGGCGGCACGTTGGTGAGTTCAGAGGGGGCGAAGGGGATGGAGGCAACGCTCGGCAAGCCGGCGCGTTGGATGGCGTTTTATGGAAGACGTGCCAAGTTAAAGGAGGAAATTGTGGAGGGAATTGCTGTGTTCTGTCCTTCGAAGGCACCACATCAGGCGTTTAGGGATTGTCCTTGGTTCACTCGGGACTATGGCAACATTTCGCCGATGCCGATGCTTTGGTTACGGGAGCGTGGCGATGAGCCGTTGACGTTGGCGCAGGGCGAGGAGTTACGGTTGCGTTATCGAGTGGTAGCGTTTGGCGGCACTCCGGCGGAGGCGGATTTGAATGGTCTTTGGGAGGAGTTTGACAAAGCGGGTTGATTGCTTTTGTAATTATGGGTTGCTCTCGTAGCTCAGGGGATAGAGCGACGGTTTCCTAAACCGTAGGTCGTTGGTTCGAATCCAATCGGGGGTACTGATTGCGGCTTGTTTTCTAGCCACATGCGGAATCGGAAATTCGGAACGGACGTTCGCCGATAGCGATAAAACCTCCAATTTTGGAGGTTTTACCAACCCCGAATTTGCCATGCCAAAACTCTCTGACAGACACGTTCCGAAACTCTGCCGAGACGGTCGATACGCTGTCGTCTATGCCAACGGACAAAAGTACCGACTCGGAAAATGGAACAAGGATACCGACATTCCAACCGAGTCTGCCCTCACCGCTTACGGTCGATTCATCGCCGAGTGGATCGTCGCTCCCTACTCCGCCGGAAAGCACCGAAACGTTGAAGTCACTATCAACGAACTCGTCAAAGCCTTCTTGAATGAAAAGAAGGCATACATCGCACCGAGCGATTACTGGAGTTATACCATCGCACTGACGACCATCTTGCAACTCTACGATGGCATTCCGACAGACTCCTTTACTCCGAAATCATTGAAAGCCGTCCGGCAAGTCTTCGTCGAGAGAGGGTATAGCCGGAATTACTGTAACAAGTTAACAAGCATGATAAAAACTGCCTTCAAATGGGGAGTGGGAGAGGAACTTGTGCAAGAGGCAACCCATCGTTCATTGCTTTGTGTAACGCAGTTAGAGGCGGGACGGCAGTGGATATTCTTGTAACAGAAACATTGATTCCTTGATCGGCAAGTGCTCCCGCCGCATCGCTCATCGAACCGAGAGCGGCAGCACTCTTGGCAAGCAAGTCGAGGATTGCCGGAGAC
>Ga0123353_10018109_pt1 | contig 10397 bp, 6 predicted proteins | sample TergutLab28metaG_3_FD_92763 | JGI IMG/M metagenome (GOLD analysis project Ga0123353, IMG submission 92763) | Labiotermes labralis P3 segment gut microbial communities from Petit-Saut dam, French Guiana - Lab288 P3 | ecosystem: Host-associated > Arthropoda: Insects > Digestive system > Gut ...
CCACACACACACACACACACACACACACACACACACGACTACAATATTTTTATTGCATTTTAGAAATTGTTACATGTTTGTTTTTAAGAGGACTGCCAACAGATATCTCCTTTTTAAGTTAACTCTACACATAAGACGCAATACTTTCAATGTAATTAATTATTTTTTGAATGGAGATATCACGAAGTGCTTGGATACGTATTGTAATACTAATTTGTACGTCAGCACACCTCTTTTTATATAAAAACATTTGTGCTGAAGTACAAATTGGTATTAGAATATGTAATTCATTCGCTTACAGATTTCTTGTTAGTCAAGAATAAGACCTAGCCTGATATAAAATTGGTGTACATAATATTTACCTTTGTCACAATTTCTGTCACTACAGGTTTCTTATGTATCAGAGAAACCCTCCCTCGGAATTCAATATGTCTGACATTACATTATTTGGGACTAATGACATCTCACGTATGTTCAGGAACTGCATAAGACAAAACGGTAATGCTTCGCTTTGATTTTTACATAAGCATGTCTGTAATCAATGTATAAACGCGTGTTGTTGATAAACCTGCTCGCTATGCAGTAAGCCGGCCTACCTGGGGTGTCTATTTGAACGTGTTTATATGGGGTGGATACTGTACTGCATGTGTACACACACAAATTGCATGGTGTAATTTGCTTTCGGTGTCCTCAGCTTTGTGGTCACATGCAGTGGCCAATCATGTCCATGTCAGTTCTGGATAAGCCCATGTCAGTAATGTCCTCAGCAGCTGGCTCTTTGCGAAACGACCTCTCACCTCACCACGTGCTGTGTGGCGGGTGGCAGTTGTGACATTGCTAGGTGTCTCGTCGGTACAGTGTGAGGAGCTCACAATCAGTAGCTTTTGTGTGAAAAAGCAGTTTCTAAGGTTGTAACTAAATATTTGAGGGTCACAGTTCATCTATTCATAGAACTATGTATATATTTCAGTCAAATATAACAGTATGCCATATAATTTATCCATTTTGCTACACGCTGCGTTACGGCCGTACCATTCACTTGAGAACATGGGTAACCGCCTATTGCAATGCGTTAACTTGAGATAACTCTGCTAACAAAAGTCTAGAATTAATTAAATTATTAAGGTGTAAAATCATACATATAATTGCATATCTACCGTATCCTGTAGAACTTATAAATATTTGTTGATAATATTTATAGTTTTATTTTCTTGGATCCTAAACACATCGGCTTCAAAATACGTCAATGCAATGTCGTATAGGTGTTGAGCATTACTCTCTTCTTTCATCTGGGACATTCAGGATCACATATGTTTGAACACACGCCATAGAAAAATCTGTGTAGTTAATATGTTTTAAAACTGTGGTAAATTAAGTAATCAGCAATATCTGAAATATAAATATAGCGTCGGCGACTTGGATCTTCTTAAGACGCGTGGTGAAATGCTGTAAGCTGCTGTACAAAACTCCTCCTGATGACGAACAATTACTTGTTTGAAATATGTCGAGGATAATTTAAGTGAAATAAATTACGAAGAAAAATGTGCATCTTGTTGGCCTTTCTCACGTATGTGTATCACGATGCACGGTTCAGAGAATGCAAAATCAGGGAAAACATTTTATGTTAGGAAAATCCTAATCGCTGAGATAAAGTCCCCGCATTTTACGGAAACTATAAATTCATTTCTTCTTCCCAGAAGGCTCGCCATAGGTTTGTTCTAAGCCAGAAGAATTCAGGCTGTGCCGTTCTGATATTCCATTAGAATGCATTATCTTATCGTCCATGTATTTCGAAGTTCCGTTGTGATTTTTCCGCACCTTTGAAAATTACTAGAGTTTGCTATTTAGGTTAAACAACCCCTTACCAATTACTGCTTCCGTAGAGGTACGGCGCATTTGCTTATTAAATTCAGGGGCGTTTGTATAATTGCATTCCCGCTGAGGATCGAATTGTAGAGGCAAGAATCGTGGAAGTTAGTATCGTAAAGCTACGTCCGCTTGGAAGAGACACGCAACTTCCATTTTTGTTTGTGATATCTACATACAGACCCGAAAATATCGTAAATTCGAGATTCCTTGGGGACCGCTGCATAATTTCAGCACTCACTTTTGATTTTTCTGTAGGTTCAACAATTTCCAAGGAAAGCAGATGTCTTGGGGAATCGGTTAGTATTTTCAAGAATCTCGTTTTTTTTTATTTTTACGAAGCAGTTTAGTACTTTCCACAGAGCTCGCTTATTATTTTCGCGAAGTTTGCTTAATATTCTACCAAAAGGCTGGGTATTTTCTTCCTAAGGATCTCCATGTAGGAGCAAGAAGCGTCGTGTATCGCTACATAGCAGGTTCGGTATTCATTCTGTGTGGATTTTACAGTAGGTTCAGGTGTATCTGGAGATTATTTCGTTAATTCATTAAATTTTGGTGATCAATATCTATGTTTCATATTGCCTAGAATACAAGACCTCTGTGGATCATATACTCGTTTCAAAATCGATGGAGATGCCTTCTAACATTTATAAGTTTGGGGGTTCATATTATACATTCAGAAAGTAGTTGGGATCGCTAAATAAGCGAAGTGTTTGCTGTCTGCTATCGCTATTAAAATTCATGTTGACTGTAGGTTGATCGAGGTTCACACAAGTTTTGTGAAATTAAAAGACCATCAATGAATGTTAACTGTTTGAATCTCTCTACAAAGTCCAAGTTTTTGTGTTGTAAAACATAAATATCATATATCTGTCGTGTCGTTGCCTCCTTTGTTTTTGCACACTTGTCTGAAGTGATAAAGCGAGTCTTTGATATTGCCCGTGACGCAGAAATGGCTACTTCCGCCTGTGCATGTTGACTGTGCCAGTTAGCGTTAAACCAGGTGCATGGGCACGCGGTGTGTATTTTACATGAATCCCGTCACTTGTCTGACATGAGTCAGTGTCCGTTGTGCGGCAGTGTGCTAGCTTGTCATTTGAGTTGCACTGTACTGCACCAGGCAGGTGGTGTGGAAGAGGCGCCCATCTCGCGTGTCTCCACTGCGTCACAGGGACTACCACTGTGACACGGGCTTCATTTACCATCGTACTGCCTACTGCGTAGTTTATCCGTCAACGCTTTAGTTTCCTGTGAGGGTTAGCTCTATGCCTGTTCCAGTTGTACGGAAATTCCTGTGTTACTTGTCACAGGAGGCAAGGCGATGATGGTAAACATGTACGTAGAAATGGAAACGATTCTGAAGGAAGTTGCTGTACGTCACTTCGAGAACTGGTGGATCAGAGAAAGGCCTCAGAAATATAAGCCGGTATAATGTGCTCTGACTTGATCAAGGAAACCGGCGAATCGATTATTCTAGTTGGATACGATTTTGATAATTTTGGTTATGCTTTTGGCTACAATTTTCCTAATTTTTGGAACCCAGTCTGCTCTATAATGAAGTAAGTTACTGTTAGTGTTTTTGGTTTAAGTATTATCATAGTATCTGCATTTTTTGTCCTCAGTAAGGAGTCACCTATTTGTTTGGCCACTACCCTGCATCCATTTTATGTCGTTGTCCTAATATTGTCATTTCCCACCTACACTTTTGAGAGCTCTCTGACAATGTACGTACTTTTGTACGTCACGTTAATGTTTTGACAACCCTCTGAATACACGTGATTTCTCTAAAAAATTTAAAACTTATTTTTTTCCCACTTGAAGTTCATCATGCCCTCAATTCTACTACAGCTTCTTGAGCAGCATATCGCTCTGAGAACCTAAAGGAAAACAAATGACAAAAACGTGAAAAACACTTGCATAAGTTGACATTCTAATGGTGCTGTATATACCAACAGTGTGCGACGAAAGGAAATCTGAAAAAAAAATTCAGCAATATCACTTTACGATAATCTGTCATAGTAATTTATCTACACACCAAATAATATAACTGTAACTGACTGGCTAATCAACTAAAAAGAAACCTGATATATGGGGAGCGAGATACTTTAGACGATGGTCAGATAGAGTGTATAAAAATTTTACAAAACCTCTATATTCTAATTTTTACAAAACGTTCTCGTAAGTCTGTTAGATCAAATAAAAAACCACATACTTTAAGATATATTTGTAATATTATACTTCTATGTACGCGTAAATACCCTACTGTGTCTTACCCTTCAGGACTTCCTAATACATTTTTATATATTTCTTATCTCCTCACATTTCTTATCCCCCCTCATGCATATTAGGGGACATCGTTGCCTTCCCGTCTTCCTGCTTTTATCAACACTGCTTGTGACTATTCCGCTTGAAGGCACGAGACCTTCTAGTAAAATACACCTTGTCAGACTGGTAAATAATGAAGGCCGTCTCGGAAGATCGTATCATCTCTTTAGGGAGAAGCAGTAACAACAACAACACGACCCTTCTCCTTACAGTGCTTGACTCTGAATGTACAAATAATATGCTTCTCCGAAACGTCTGTACCTATAAACCAGTAGACACGGCGTAACATTCCAGAAGACTCGAATCTTCAACAATACCGCTGTGAGACATTCTAATGTTTTAATATTCCCATTGTTACGTTCCCTTACTTGGAAATTTGTATTCTCATCAGTGTCCTACTCATAATTGCCTTGATACTGCTTGCCTCCTTTGGGCTAATATGTCCTCTTTCGCATCCTCGCAAGCCAACAAGTAAAATTAAAAGTAGTAATGTTGTGGAGTTTAGCCAGAAGATAGGAAGATACAACAGTCATCTTGAATACAAGAATTATCCACAATTCCTTAGCACCTGCGTCCGGCGGAGACAAAGTGAAAGGTTTTTATTAATAGGACCATCAGTTTTCTTCCTCCCCTACCCAAATAAGCAAATATTCTATTCTTTGAATAAGTCTTAGTGTCAAGGACTGTCAAAACATTAACCGAAAATAAGTTAATGAATTATCCCACTCTTTCATGTTACAAAATACACGAACCGATTAGGTGTTTGTAACAGAACACGAAAAGAATATTTGTAGCATGCGACATTGATGTGAAACCTACCTACTTTCTGAATGACGTTTTTTAGTGTTCCTTGAGCAGTGATGCAGACAGATTGATGATGTTACTTCGAAACTGCTGGTGGCAAACTGTAACAGCAAACAGCGGGTGTAGCTATGTCCTACAATCCATGGGGATGGAGCGGGTGTGTAACCCCTCCTTTCGTCTCACTCACCTTCCATCTACATGCACATTTTTGGGTGTCTGAGTGACGGTTTCCCCATTACCTCGGTAGTCATGGTGACTGCGGAGTACAGACACCTGTCACCAAGTGTCGTCGTATTAGCTGACACCAGATCTCCCTACCATGCGCACAGTGTTTATAGGTGTAGCGTTCCTGCTTCCCCACAGTTAATCACACGAGACGTGTTCTGCAGTGCTAGGTATAAGGTTTCTTTCGTTCAGGAATGGTAGATTCTTCAAAGAATGCTTGTAAATCCGAATGGTGTACTGAGACTTGCTGTTTCTTAAGCGTCCATCGTACGGAATCCATAAAAATTGACACAAGATGTAAGGTCTTCTCTGTTTCACCTCATTTCTGAACCCCAATATGACGCAATTAATTTTAAATTCTTTTTGACGAAGAACTTCTGTAAAGTATTTCGTAACATGTCCAGGTTTCTAAGACTTCCTTACGTATTGAAACGTGATAACAGACGTATCTTTACTTTGGAGCTTAGAGAAGAATAAGTTGTCAAAATTAGGAATCGCCAGTATTACTGTATATAAAAGTAATGACTGCTGCTTTTCGGGTGCTGGTTCTATGATTTATGGTAGAATATTAGGGACGGTGCGTTTAACGTCAGAGGTTCATAATTACACAGTAGATCCGAAACTTTCCGGCTACACTCCTGAACTTTTACTTTTGCGACCTTTCTAATAGAAAAGTGACCTTTCAGAATGAACGACTAAAACACGTATTTACGACCAAATAATGTAGAAAATTCCTCCAAGACCAACATTTTCAACTGAATTTTTCCAGGTCTCATCCAGTTCTCTCCAAATCAAAACCTAGTCCCCGCAGGGTAGTTCTCCCTCTACGCTTGTAATAAGTGCAGATTTTGATAATTCTGAAGACGGATCACCCCATTCCCGTTAAAATTGCTTAAGTAAAAATCCCTCTTCTGAATTGCTGAAAATGAACTTCATGAATGATATTGTTTTGTCATACATGCTTAAAATGTTTCAAATATATTTCGTATAATTTGATTTTGTTTTAAGTGTTTCTTTTTAGTGAATACATGTTTGTAAAGGCGTGTATTTGTGATATATTTTTCATTTATATTCGTGATAAACAAGTATATTTATGGTACGAAATGTGTTTCCAGAACTAAAACCCAATTTATAACATTACACTTGTGGGGAAACAAGATTTTGACTCATCACGAGTCATTTTGGGGTCGTCGACCGGGAACTAGTTAGGACTGTGGGGAGTCGCTTGAGAACGACCGTCACAGATTCAAAACTCTTAGATAGGAGGAGTGACATAAGGCAAAGCAATTAAGTATCTACAGAACATTCACCCACACTTGGATTCTGGACGACGGCCTTGGGAATACTGACGTACGACGGGATTTCATTGCGACGACCAGGACGAAAGTCGACGTCATAAGTCGTCATACATCAACTGTCTCTAAGTAAACTACGAGCAGTATATCAGGCACTTCAAAAAGGGGGGGGGGAGACCAGACACTACATCAAATCTTACGCATGCGCGTTGCATCTGCCAGTCGTGAGGGTAAACTGCATCATGCTCGTATGAGTGGTCGTATATGGATCGCGATTTAATGTGGCTAGTGTCCGTACCATTTTCAGAATGACTGCGATATCCATTTATTTTGATGCTCAGATAAAGTTTATGTAGTGTTATAAGGTATAGAAATGAGGGGGCTTCGTAAGCTCCTTCATGTAGTCTCGAAATTATATGTCTCATGTCCGTTCCTAATGGTCGGGGCTTCACGACATGTTGTTTAAATGCAGCTTGTGATGATGTCATTAAATGCATGGGATTTATGCGAGTTTATTCGTCTTGTGTGGATAGTGAATCTCAGAAGTAGTAGATTTGAATAAAAAATAAGGAAAATATTGTATGTCATAATTACTTCCCCATCATTTATAATTCTTACTGGCCTTGATGTTTAATTTCATCTGGAATCACAATAACATAGGCTGACCTCGTGATATATTCGTAAAATAATTTGCCTAATATGAAGGCTGACCATAAATTGTGCTCGGCCTACTCTGATTGTATAACAGCCATTTCTGCCCAATATAGAGACAAGCGACAAACAGGTGGTTTGTAGGAATGAGGGTCTTCTGAAGTAATTGCTCCGATTTTAACATATATAATGAATCCAGCATGTCAGTGGAGATCACTCGAAAATACACAAACAGCTGTTTCTGTTCAGAAATGATTGAATTAGGTGAGTGAATTCTAGAATGTAAACATTCACTCGTGTATTAAAGTGCTTGACAATTATTGTCTGGAGTAAATTTGACGGAGTTATCGTGTTAGCAACAACACAATTATTGTTATTATTATTATTTTAAATTAATTCTCGCCTATTAGTTATTAGGTGGCCGTCTTCTAGTAAGTCCAGATCTCAACAACAGATCAGAGTGTGTTACCCCAGCACTTTACGGATGATTGTTGCAGTGTTCATTAGTGTAATCTTGTGTAGATCTACGGCCGACTGGTGACCTGGGTGCAACTGAAGGTTCTGATCTAATCCCTTCTTAGTTGTTCCTAATGCTCCAACTATAACTGACACAAATGTTGTCCTCTCTTTTCACAAGTGTTGTGATGGTGAGGTCACAGTCACTTGTAACTGTATAATGAAATTCATGATCTTTGCAAGAAGAACCGGTAAGCCTACCTACCGGCATTACTACTGCTAGGTCTAACACTTTCCGAATTGCGTGACTGAGTAGCTTGATTTTTCTTACCAACTTTTAATAAGGCTAATAAATCATTTGACTAAAGAGTTTAAACTTTTACAAGGAAATCGTGATTTTTTCAACGTCGTTTCTTGCTGCTGAAGTCCCTGTCGGTGTATTTGGAACTTTTGCGAACAGAATCACCCTAAGAGCAGATGCTGGATGTAGAGATGTCTGATAGGCTGCAGACATCATAAGGCATTAGATCGTTGTGACGCTTATCGGGACACAAAAAGAAGGACGTCACAAAAGTTCTCAGTTGTATAGAAGCAGCACCGACCCACATTCACACGTGATAAGCCGTGAAACCGCTAAATGGATTGGAAGCAGCGGCACACTATCATCACTACAAGCTTTGTGCTCCAAGCTCACATTGTTGTTTTTACGTTCGCTTCCGTATATTTTTCTCGTCTCCCATCTCTCTCCCTTTTAAAAAATCTCTCTGTTCCTCTATCACACGCTCAGTTCGTTAGTAACCGGGAAGCTTAATGAATGGAACGTTTCCTGCTGCGATAAACAAAGAGAATCCGTCCTGGTTGTGCAACAACAAACCGCGGTTCATGCTGAAGATCACACGGACTTCAAACAGTGTGAGGGTGTCGGGGCACATAGGGGGACAATGGGTCAATTGGAAACTAACTGTTCCTTTATACAGAATCCAATCTTCACAGAGTAGAAACTAATTAATTAGCTTAACCAATTTCGTTGGCCGAATGTTTGTCGTGCAAAGGGATGAGTTTTAAAAACTCTTCTCCATTATTTGACTTCGTTGCAAATGATACATCAAAGTGAAAAATGCCCGTTGTTTAGTTGTAGAAACTGTACGGTCAGCGCAGTAAAATGTGTCATGATTACAAAAACGTATAGGTTTCTGTTTTTTTGTCTTACATTTGCAAGACTTACCAAGAACTTAGTTTTAGAAAGTTGTTTTTGCAATGACAAGTACCACGGTTAAGAGAAAATGTAGTTATGTCTCAGTATGCAGGGGTAAAACAACATAGTTTGTAATTACAGGTTCAAGATTCAGTGTAGTAATTGTGCTACAATCCATATAAACGTCAACTTCTCACTGACCTGTCTTGTGGAATACAGATGAAACCGAATTTTGAACAGTGTTATCGCAGTGTTCTGTCGGTGGTTCATTCTTATAGTTTTTTATAAAGTTGTATTATGTGATTCTGATTTTAATCGAAATTTTAAAATTAGATATTTCTTCAAGGTGATTTCAGGTTTGTACCCACATAATGTTGGCAGCCTCATTATAAAAAGCCCCTCTGCCTGGCTGACTTTGTACAGTTTAAAGTTCTTAAATTAATGTATTTAGGTAGCATGCATTAGGGTAAAATTTTCTATAGTCTGTGTGCTTTTGGCGTCGGTTATATTTGTTTTGAATACAAAATATTTATTTTATAAATGTTAGCAAAAACTTTTCGGTGAAATTCAAGTTATTCAGTAGTTACTGTTATAATTGCTGCTCTGTTTATTTCGATTAATTTTACGGTAATTATATGAATATTTACTTAATTTAGGGTTTCTTTAATAGATGTCTGTTTTAGGGGCCGTTAACCCACTGCGTTCGCTTCCATTTCCTGCGGCTTGCAGAAACTACTCGTTAGTTAAGAACCTTTGATTAAGACGAGTGAAAAATTGAGAAAACACGCTTTAGAAATTACTGAATTGTTTAGTCTTAAGCAGCACACTGACAATTCCACAAAAGTCCCTTAAAAATTAAATACGAAATAGCTACGTATTTCCTGATTGCGTCCATAATATTCCGTGTAATAAAAACAAGGTATCAGGCCTTTGTTGAGTGGTCTGTATATAAATGTGAATTATACGTCATTGTATAGCGTTACCATAATGCAGCTACAAAAAATAGTTGAAACGTGTCATCGAGGAAGCAGAAAGCTGACGGTGTCGGAATAATTTTTGATTTGAAATGGAAGAGAAAATACTTTGTTATTCAGTACGCCAGTAAATTTTCTTGTCTTGTCTCTCGGAAAAGCATTTCTATTATGAAAGGATGTATCAGACCTCATTATGGTAAAGAGCATGAAAGTATATAGAAAATATAATTAGCCGGATGAAAGCTTCTTCAGCCGGTCAATAAAACCTAGTAAAACAAAGAGAAAAACCTAATGACTCTCTTATTTAAGCTATTTATTTTGTAGCGGAAGTAACTGCAGCAGAAGTAGGGCCTTTTGGATAAGCAGAATTTATGACGAGTTTCTATGAGCAGTATTTGAATAGTTTTTTTCGGTGTAGAAAGTGAGTAGGGCCTTTGGGATACGCAGAATTTATGAGGAGTTTCTATGGCTGTTGCTGAACAGTTTTGTTCAGTGAAGAAAATGATTAGGGCCTTTGGGATACGCAGAATTTATGAGGAGTTTCTATGAGCTGTTGCTGAACAGTTTTGTTCAGTGAAGAAAATGAGTAGGGCCTTTGGGATACGC
>Ga0123353_10018111_pt1 | contig 10397 bp, 11 predicted proteins | sample TergutLab28metaG_3_FD_92763 | JGI IMG/M metagenome (GOLD analysis project Ga0123353, IMG submission 92763) | Labiotermes labralis P3 segment gut microbial communities from Petit-Saut dam, French Guiana - Lab288 P3 | ecosystem: Host-associated > Arthropoda: Insects > Digestive system > Gut ...
AGCCAAGGATCCATCCCTGGTTGGAGCAGGACATAACGTCAGTATGTTCGGAACCGAAGTCGCCGGGGGGGTCATACGCGCGGTTGGCAACTGCCATCTGGCACGGATACCGACCACCGGAGATCGGGGAATAAACTTCCATCGCGTAGGCAACACCGACGCCTGAAGAGCCGGTGTAAGCGCGGGCACCCGAAGCGGACGCGCCCTGGGTAACTGACAACTGTGCGTGCTCGCCTTCGCCGTGCACGAACTCGGCATCAAGCTCACCCGCCGCTACCATTCTTGACAACTCCATGATGATACCAGTGTACGGACGAATCGGATACGAGGTGATGACCTCAACTCTTGCTAATTTCGCGCCGTTTGCAGTCGCGGCGCAACCAGCCATATAAGCTTCTTTCGGCATTTGAATTTCCTCCTGATGATCTAGTAAGGCTTATCAAGACGGGCAACGCCGCCTTTGAAATTCAGTTCGTTCTCGGTGCGAAGCGCATCGGCCGGGCACTCGACGACACAGATGTGGCAGCCTTTGCAGTAAATGGAATTCCACACCATTTTCTCGGACTTCGGATCCAGGTGCCAGCAGGCATCCGGGCAATAGATGAAGCAGTTCAAGCAGGAGGTGCATTTCTCTTGATCAATGACCGGACGCTCAATACGCCAGTTGCCGGTCTTCATCATCGGCTGCTCACCAACCGGGGCCGGAACCACAGCGCCGTCAGCGATTTCAAGGTGCTTGGGGATCCGGAACTTTTCGCAATACAGTGGACTCATTTTCTTCTCCTTCCAGACCTTATAAAGTTTTCACTACGGCGGTTTTCTCGCCTTCCTTCACGCCCGCCTTGTTCGCCGCGGTAGCAACCACGTTGTCCAGCTTGAACAGCTTGCAAACCTTGGTGGCAGCGCCAGCCAACGGAGCGGAGATGGACACGCCGACCGCAACGGCTTCCACACCACCTTCAGAACCCATCAAGTCGATAGCTTCGAGACCCGTGCCACCCGCGATGCCGGTAGCATCTACGGTAACGATAGCGGACAGAAGGTCTTTGTTCGGGATCAGCGCAAGAATTTCATCAGCCGACCGCTTAGTATTAACGACAAGCGCGGTTCCCTTGGTGGCTCCGCGGAGGATGTCGATACCCTTAACAATAACTTCTTCCATAACGATAACTAAGGACGGATTGTTGTTCTCATAAACATACCGCATTTCGATTTCTTCATCGCTGATACGGCAATACTTGCGAAGCGGAACCAGCACGCGGTCCGGAAGATCCGCGTAGTTATCCCAAGCCTGAACGAACTTGCCGTCTTTTGCCGCCGCATTGGCAAGAACCAGCGAAAGGTGACGCCCTTCCATGTCCTGGGTCACGCCACGGCACCAAATCGTTACTTCAAACACGTCTGCCATTGTGTCCTTCCTCCTTCGGTTGTCTACAACAGATAATTGATTACGAACTGCTCAAACGACCGACCAGTTCACCTCCTTTCATGTCGTCCTTACGAAACTTGCTTGTTGCCTTCAGTCTTTTCCACTGCGATTTCGAACAAGCAATCTTCTATATCCAACAAGTGCTCTCGCATGGCCTGCGCTGCGCCTTCCATATCGCGGGCCCCTATTGCATCAAGCAACTCCCTGTGACGCAAGACAGACTTTTCCGGTCTGCCATCCACCTGCAGAAAGTTGTCTCGGCTTTCCATGAAGAAGTTCATGTTGCTGTCGACAATCTGCATAAGAAACCGGTTTCGGGCCGCGCTTGCCAAGAGATAGTGAAACTGCTTATCGGCTTCCGCTCCCGACTCTCCCCGGAGAACCTGCTGCTTTTGGAGACTCAAAGCTTTTTCCATCTGCATAATTTCTTCGTCGGTTGCCCGCTCGGCGGCAAGAAAAGCCAGCTGAGGTTCGATCAACCGCCGCATTTCAAAGAGCTCTTTCTGGCCGTCCTTCTGGGAACAAATTACAGAAGCCAGCGGATTTACCAACAACTCCACAGGATGCTTGGCAGTAATAATATAAGTGCCATTGCCTTGCCTGCTCTCAAGAAGTCCCCGGCTTTCCAAAGAACGAATCGCTTCCCTGACAGACGACCTGCTAACCCGAAACACTTCCGCCAATTCTCTTTCAACGGGCAGTTGATCTCCTGATTTAAACCTGCCCTTGTCGATCATTTCCTTGATCTTTGCGACAATCTCTTCGTACACTCTTACTTTTTTGACCGGCTTGAAAAACGTTACCTTCTTTTTTTCCTTTTGCGACGCCACCGTGTAAGCGCTCTATCCCTTCACAATGCGAGCCCGAATCGTCGCGGCGGCTCCCGACTGATCAGTGGCTTGCTCAAAGTGCTTCGAGGAAATCACAAGATGGCTTAAATCAATCTTGTCTTCCTTGAGGCCACCTTCTTCGAGTACTTGCATGACTGCCTTCTTGCAAAGGGTCTCAAGATCCGCGCCGGTCCATCCATCGGTGGTACCCGCAAGCGCGTCGATATCGACCTCGGAGCGGAACGGCAGGTTCTGCAGGAACATCTTCAGAATCTCCACCCGCTCTTCTTTCGAGGGCATCGGGAAATCGATGATGGAATCGAAACGACCGGCCCGCAGCAACGCAGGCTCCATAAGGTCGATCCGGTTGGTGGCGGCCAGAATCATGACGCCCAGAGAGCTTTGCAGGCTGTCGAGCTCACGGAACAACTGGCTTACGATTCTCTGGGAAATCTGGCCCGCGTCTTCGGCGCTACGTGCCGGAGCCATCGCCTCGATTTCGTCGAAGAAGAGAATGCACGGCGAAGCCTGCTTGGCCCGCTTGAATACTTCGCGTAGTCCTTTTTCAGATTCGCCGACCCACTTCGACAGCAACGTGGGAGGATCGACGGTGAACAGCGTCATGCCCATTTCGCCCGCGACAGCTTTTGCCAGGAGAGTCTTGCCGGTACCGGACGGACCGGAGAAGATCACGCCGCGGGGAGGGGTCAGACGGGAATCGGCAAACAGCGAATGTCCACGCAGGGGGAGCTTCAACATGGACATGAGGTTCTTCTTTATTTGGGTCAGGCCGCCCACATCTTTAAGGGAGATGTTCGGCCGCTCGCTCATGAACTCACGGGTGGAGGTCGGCTCGACTTCCTTGTAGGCGGTCATGAAATCATCCATGGTGACTTTGATTTCCGCGCCTTCTTCCAGGGTCGGCTTCTGGTCCACTTCGAACTTGACAGAGGGCAGGAGACGCCGCAGCGCCGCCATGCCTGCTTCGGTACACAGAGCCGAGATATCGGCTCCGACGTATCCATGGGAGATATCGGCCAGACGCAGCAGGTCGACATCTTCGGCCAGCGGCATCTTGCGGGAATGGATCTTCAGAATTGAGAGGCGCTCATGCCGCTTCGGCACACCGATCGTGATTTCACGGTCGAACCGGCCAGGACGCCGGAGAGCGTAGTCCACAAGCTCCGGCATATTGGTCGCGCCGATAATGACGATCTCGCCACGGGACACAAGGCCGTCCATCAGGGCGAGCAACTGGGCGACAACACGCTTTTCAACATCGCCTACGACCGTGGCGCGCTTCGGAGCAAGGGCGTCCATCTCGTCGAAGAAGATGATGGCGGGGGCGTTTCTGCGGGCTTCCTCGAACACCGCGCGAAGCTTGGCTTCGCTTTCCCCGTAGAACTTGTGAATGAGTTCCGGCCCGTTCACGTGCAGGAAGTGAGCGCGAACCTCATTGGAAATGGCGCGAGCGATGAGAGTCTTACCGGTTCCCGGAGGCCCCGACAGGAGAACTCCCTTGGGAGGATCAATACCAAGCTGGGCGAACATATCGGGGAATTTCAGGGGAAGCTCGATCATTTCACGTACGTGGCTGAGTTCCCTCTCCAGACCGCCGATGTCTTCATAAGACGTGCGGGTCGCCTTCTCGGAGGTAAAATCGGTGCCGCGGAAAGTGATGTCCGTGTGAGCGGTAATCCGGAGCGCGCCGCGGGGGCTTGCGCCTTCGATCATATAGAACTGCGGCCGCGTACCAAACAGGGTGATCTGGATGCGGTCGCCAATGGTGACATGGAGACCCGACAGCAAATGCCGGATGTGCGGAATTTCCTGTTCCTTCGGCAACGGGCTGCGTACATCGACCGGCGAAAGGATCACACTGTCGGCCTGCTTGTAGGGAACCTTCTGGACCGTGCATTCCTCGTCGACCGAAACCTGCGCGTTGTCGCGAGTGATGCCTTCCATAATGATCAAGCCCTGACCGCAGAACTGCTGCGGAGCATGGGCAGCTTTGGCCACTGTGGAACGGCGGCCAGTGATCAGAATCGCATCGCCGGGCACCGCGCGCAATGCATTGAGGTCATCGGGATCCAGGCGAACCAGCCCTTTCCCTTCGTCCTCGATAAAAGACTTCATGACTTTCAGCGATAATTTGTCTTTAGGGGCCACCGTCGTTGCCTCAGCGTGGGATGTTTGCCATGTTCAAGTTGTATACAGAATACAAACCGATGGTCGGACCAAAGTCTAATTTAGCTTCGCCACGGCTGTCAAGCGAAAACTGAATCAGCCTTATTGAGTAACGTTTCCGATTAGATATATTGCCGAAAAGCAGAGAATCCGAAAACGCGTAACCGGCGCTGGAAGCCAGCTGGAAGCGGAAAACGCGGCGAAAGCACGCCAGGAAGCGTACGCACTGTTCCGCGATTTTGGAAATCGTAACCTTCATCACAATTTCCTTAAATCCGCCGAGCCGCGCCCGGCGGCGTTTTTTCGTTCGTAATAGAAACGCGCCGCTTAGGAGAACAAGAGGTTGCGGACGCCGATGCCCGCAACCCCGCTTGCTTGAACATGGTCGGGATGACTGGATTTGAACCAGCGACCCCCTGGTCCCGAACCAGGTGCTCTACCAGGCTGAGCCACATCCCGTCAAAGACAGTCATCCTATCAACGGCGGCGACAAATCGTCAATAGAGAGTTTTAGCGCAAGCAACGAAAAAACAGGCGACCCGCTTCTCAAGCCTGTATTTCCAGGGCCGCGAAGATATTTTTACGCATGAGCCGAATCGTTTCCTTGTAGTCCGGCGAGCCGAAAATCTCCGAGCCGGCCACGATAACGTTGGCGCCGGCGGCGGCAACATCTCCGACGTTATCCACCTTGATGCCGCCGTCGACCTGAATATCCACATCAAGCTTCGCCATGCGTATCCGCTTGCGAAGCAGCTCTATCTTGGCCAGAGAAGCCTGAAGAAACGTCTGCCCGCCGAAGCCAGGATTGACGCTCATGATCAGAACCATGTCGATGTCCTGCAGAACCCATTTGACGGCGGAGAGCGGCGTAGAGGGATTCAGCGACACGCCCGCCTTTTTCCCCAGATCCCGTATGCGCGCCACGGCGCGCTGCAGATGGGCGGTGGCCTCCGCATGCACCGTTATGATGTCGGCGCCCGCTTCCGCGAACGCATCGATATACTTTTCAGGCTCAACGATCATCAGGTGGACATCCAACGGGATGGAGGCATACTTCTTTATCGCCTTTACGACGACAGGCCCAACCGTGATATTCGGGACGAACCGGCCGTCCATCACATCCACGTGAAGCAGGTCGGCGCCCGCCTCCTCGATGGACCGAACCTCTTCCGCAAGCTTTCCAAAATCCGCCGACAACAGCGACGGAGCGATGTAATGCTTCATGGCGTTCCCCATTTCACCGGCATTTGCAGTGTCAGCCCCAACTTTACCTTTTTTTCAAAAGCGCGGCGAAAAAGCCGTCCGTTCCATGCCGGTGCGGATACAGCCGCATGAACCCCTCTGAAGACCATGCGTCGGCAGGGCCTGTCCAGCCCGGCGGAGGCTCCGAAAGCGCCGCATCCGCCGCAAAGGATAGAAAGCTTCGGACTACATCTTCGTTTTCTTCCCGCAAAGGTGAGCAGGTGCAATACAGAAGCGTTCCCCCCGGGCGCACCGCCTCCCACGCGTTGCGCAGGATCGACGCCTGTATACGGGCAATTCCCGGCGGCGCGTCGGGGCGAAACCGCCATTTTGCGTCCGGATTCCTCCGGATCACGCCCATCCCGGTACAGGGCGCGTCCACGAGAACCTTGTCGTACGCCTGACGCGAGGAAGGAAGCGGAGCGCGGGAGAAATCGTTCAATGCGGTATCGATACCCGGCGCAGCCGTCCTTGCCACCGTATCCCGCAACATCCGCAGACGAGCCGCGGAAACATCCGCCGCGACGATGGAGGCCTTACCGCCCGCGAGAGCGCACAGGTGCGTCGTCTTTCCCCCGGGCGCCGAGCATACATCGAGAATCATGTCGCCTGGAGCGGGAGAAAGAAGCGGGGCGATCAGTTGGGCTCCCTCGTCCATAACAAGATAAGCCCCCTGCCGAAACGCAAGGTCCGCATGGATCGCCGGAGGCTTCCCGAGAAAAAGCCCATCGGAGGCGAAACGGCAGAGGGAAGGCTCCATCCCCTCTTCGGCAAGCCGTGAAGCCAACTCAGTAACGGTGGCGCGGAACGGGTTCGCCCTTACGGCGAAAGGCGGCTTCTCGAGCGCCGCCAATAAAAACGCGCGTGCCTCTTCCCCTCCCATCGTCCGTTCCAACGCCGCAATAAGCTCCGCCGGAGCGGAAAGCTCGGCCGCGAGCCGACGCGGGTCCTCAGGTTTTGGGAGAACGGGAGCCTTGCCCGCGCGAAGAATCCCACGGAGAACGGCATTCACAAACCCCGCCGCCCCGCCGCCTCGGGCAACCTTGACCGCCGCAACCGTCTCGTTCAGCGCCGCCCGGTCCTGAATCCTGGTGTAAAAAAGCTGGTACGCCCCCACCCGCAGGGCGTTACGCACATACACATCGGTTTTTTCGAGAGGACGGGAGAGAAACGGCAGAAGAGCGAAATCAATGGTTCCGCGCCGACGCAAGACGCCCATGACGATCTCCGTCAGCAGGGCGCGATCTCTTGGATCGGGGAAAGCGGACTCGCGAAGCGCGCGATCCAGCACGATGTCGGCAAAGGCTTCGTCCCGATCCACCCTTGCAAGGACCGAGACCGCCGCGTCTCTTACGATAGCCGGTCCCTCTTTTCCAGGCGGCGCCCCTGCGCGTAAGCCCAGGCATCCATCACTTTCCCGCCTTCCGGTTGAACGGTCACAAGAAGCAAAACTCCGCTGCCGCACGCAACAGAGATCCCTTCCCGGCCCACGGAAAGAATCTCGCCTGGCTCCCACTGAGTGACATCTTCCGAAACGACGGCGCAAGAATCAACCTTCAGTATCCTGCCGTCGTGAATCGTGGTCGCGGACGGCCACGGCGTCATCCCCCGGACAAGATTGCGGATCTTGCGCGCCGGGCTCCCCCAGTCGATCTTCCCGTGTTCTTTTTTGAGCATCGGCGCATATGTCGCCGCCGCGTTGTCCTGCGGTGTCTCCGCCGGAGCGCCTTCCCGTATTACCTTGAGCGTCTCGGCCAGCGCTTCGGCTCCAAGGGCGGCGAGTTTGCCGAACATGGTTTCAGCCGTATCCTCATCAGCTATCGGCATCCTGCGTAAATGAAGCATCGGCCCCGTGTCCATTCCCTCGTCCATCTTCATGATGGTGACGCCCGTCTCCTTTTCTCCGTTTGCCACAGCCCAATTGATGGGGGCGGCGCCCCGGTACTTCGGCAGAATGGACGCGTGGACGTTGACGCACATCGTCCGGGGGATGTCGAGGATGGATTTCGGGAGGATATGGCCGTAGGCGACCACCACGATAAGGTCCGGGGCTTCGGCGGCAACACGCGCCGCCACATCCGGCAGGCGCGCCTTTTCCGGCTGAAAGACAGGAATCCCAAGCCGGACCGCTTCGTTTTTAACCGGTGGGGAAGCCACTACCCGGCCGCGACCGACCGGCCGGTCCGGATTGCACATGACAAGCGTAACGTCCTCGGTCGCCGCCAGGGCAGTGAGGGACGGAACGGCAAATTCCGGCGTCCCCATGAATACAGTTCGCAAAGGACCGGTCTCCGGAGATGCCAGGTTCACTCCTCGGTCGCCGACGCCGGCGGAATCCGGTCGATAAACAAGACTCCATTGAGGTGATCGATCTCGTGCTGAATCGCGCGTCCCAGGATCCCGCCGGCGCGCAGCATCACCGGCTCGCCATTTTCGTTCAAACCACGGACTATCACGGTTTCCGAACGAATGACCTCCCCCTGGACACCGGGAACGCTCAGGCAGCCTTCCTCGGCGGCTACAGACGACCCTTCGCACCCGACAATCTCCGGGTTTATCAGCGCAATAGGAGCGCTGCTCTCGTCGGACGGAGAAACATCCAGAACAATTATGCGCTTGTCCACGCCAATCTGCGTGGCGGCCAACCCAATGCCGTTGGACTCATACATGATGTCGAACATTTCCCCGATGAACTCTCTTAGCTGATCGTCTATTTTCGATACCGGAGCCGCACTCTTGGACAAAAAGGAGTTCGGGTATACAAGGATATCTCTAACCATCTGGCTCACCCTTTCCAGCGGACAACACCAAACCGCGTTCCTGCCCTGCCGCTTTACCTTATATATATATCCTCAAAACAGCGCACGGACGGCATTCTATAAGCAATAGAGCAATTCTTCCATCATTCGCCCCGCTGCGTCCAGTCGCGGAGAACGTTCGCGTTGCGCAACACCACCCCCGCCACATGCCCGAACGCGGTGAGCATATCGAGATCCTCTTCCTGGAACCCGTCCACCTCGTTATGGTCGAGATTTATGACGCCCATGACCTCGGGGCCCCACTTGATCGGAACGGCCATCTCGCACCCCACGAGAGGATGCGCTTCGATATACCTCGAATCGGCCCGCACATCGGATACCAGGAGCGGAACACCCTCCTTCGCCACCCATCCGGTGATCCCCTCCCCGATCCGCAACTGCAGAGCGGATTTGATATCTCCGCCCAATCCCCGTTCAGCTTCGATATGGAGCAGGCCAGACGAGTGATCCACCCGGATAACGGAACCGGAGGAAGCGCCCAGCAACTCCACCGCCCGGTCGATTATGAGTTGGAACAGGTCCGCCTGGCCGGATTCCTCGTTCAATGCCTTGCTGATCTCGAAGATGGCCGACAATTTCCGGGCCCTTTGGTTCAACCGGGCGACCAGGGCCGAGTTCCCATGGGCGACCGACGCAAAATTCGCCATGACGGTCAGTAATTTCAAATCGTCGTCGCCAAACTCCCGGCGATCAAGAGGGGACGCGGCTATAACCAGGCCGATGACGGAAGCGCCGCTCTTGATCGGGGCAATGATGAACCCCTGGATGTCCAGGCGGCGCATCAGACGCAGAAGGTTGCGGTCAACCCCCGGACGCCCCTCGGATATGATGATCCCCTCGCCGGAGGACAAGACCGGTCGGGCAATCTGGAGCAGCTGTTCGAGCCTGTATTTTTTTTCCGAAGGTTTTCCCCGAGAGATTCCCGCCGCAGAACGGATTTGCGGGATTTCCTCTTCCGGCTCCAGGAAAAGCAGCATGCAACGCTCGACGCGCAGAATCGACGCGGAGGCGGAGGTTATCAGGTCGAAGCTTGGCTGGACATCTTCCGCCGGTCGGCTCAACGCCTGGGAAATCTCGTACAGGCCGGACGTAAGAGCCGCCGCGAAGGACACTCCCTTTGTTTCTTCCTCGCCGGAATGCCGTTCACCCCGTAACGCCTCCAGAAGGATCGAAATGACGCCCAATTTTTACCTCCTGTTCACCCGATCCGGTGGTGTCGTAACGCTTGGACCGCCATACTCTTCCCCCCATCGGGGAAACGCTCCCGTGTCTATGCCGATGCGGGAAAGCGCCCTGGCGGCGACGAAATCCACCAGGTCGGACACCGATTCCGGACGATGGTAGAAACCCGGACACGCGGGAAAGATGTCGGCTCCCGCGCGGGCAAGGCTCAACATGTTTTCAAGGTGAATGACGGACAGCGGAGTCTCACGGGTCACAAGCACAAGCGGCCTGCGCTCCTTGATAACGACATCGGCGCACCGTGTCAGCACGGAAGAGGAGACACCGGAAGCGATCCGGCCGACAGTCCCCATGGAACATGGCGCGACGATCATCGCGTCGGGAGGATTCGACCCGGAAGCAAACGGAATCCTGAAATCGTCGTCGGCGTACAGCCGGAACGGGCGGGAAGCGGAGATGATTTCGGCAAGCCACCGATGTCTGTCTTCGAGCGCGACGGGCGCTTTCCCGTCCCCGACTTCATCGGACAGTATCCCCCAGGCCGTCTTCGTGGCCACGATATGCAGTTCCACCTCCCGCGACAGGAGCAGGGAAGCGCATCGCACCCCGTAGACGGCGCCGCTTGCGCCGGATATCCCAAGCAGAACTCTCATGGACCGCGCCATATCGTGAGGTCAAAGTAGGTAAACAAGCAATACGCGATGCTTA
>Ga0123353_10018112_pt1 | contig 10397 bp, 5 predicted proteins | sample TergutLab28metaG_3_FD_92763 | JGI IMG/M metagenome (GOLD analysis project Ga0123353, IMG submission 92763) | Labiotermes labralis P3 segment gut microbial communities from Petit-Saut dam, French Guiana - Lab288 P3 | ecosystem: Host-associated > Arthropoda: Insects > Digestive system > Gut ...
CCTCTCCGGGTATTTCCATTCTCTCTCCCTACCACATGACCCCACCCAAGCATATCCCAAATCCTCAACGGCACAAGAATTCAGCTAATTTGTATGCGCACCTGCAGTTAATTGTTGTCTGAGCACAGTGTATACACCACCCGGCATAACCATGTATCACAGAGCCTACCCATTACATAGCTTGACTATGTACACAGCGCATTATAAGACCTGCAACAACAAGACAAGAAGATATACCACATTCAGTATCACACGTCAGAGGAAAGGAATTCACACAAAATTCTGTGTAAGTTATGGCACCCCTTTATCTTGAGAGAAACAATGGCTACAATGTCGGATCATATAATACGTACAGTAAATAACGGCTCATAATTTGGTACATATATTTGGTATTAGCGAGTAGTGACGAACAGCAAGCATTCGTACAATTTTATCACGGATTAAGTTCTTCTTCACTTCCGGATTAAAGCTCTTTCATACATGATGGATCTGAGGTTCTGACGGTAGAGAGATCGAAACCAAAGTCTGCTGCAATAAGACGTCGCCTTCGCAGATACTAATGTTTCCTGCTGTACCCAAGCAGCAGGATCTTCCGAAAAGTTGGTACATATCTAAAAAATTATACGACGTCGTACCACAAATCTCCATTGCCACGAAAACATCATATCTTACATAAGGAAGAAACGACACACGGCAGAACCCTTTCAGAAAAATCTATATTTTAAGTCAGTCAAGAAGGCACTTGAAGTTCCATTACCGCCTACATTGCAGCTAGCCACAGGTTCATATTCTGAACAAGATACATCATATTAATCAGATAAACGTTATTGTATCTATACAGTTACAACAAACGTATCTTAATATTATCGATCATCAATGCTTCAATCTTCCAAGCTGTCTCTTTCCGCCAAGACTTCCTACATTTGTCTTCTCTCCCATGGCTTTCCCATATATCCGCCCGCCCCCCTTCCCACCCCATACATCTTCACTTCATTAAGGTAATGTTTTTTTGTAGGGAGTACAGATCATGAGGCTCGTAATTGCATAATTTTCTTCACCCTCATGTCTTTTAACGACCGTTAGTAGCAAATCTTCTCCGCAGCACCCTGGTATTGAAGGCGCTCTATCTGTGTTCTTTCCTTACTATGACATGTCCAGACTTGACCTACCAAAAACAAGAAAAACGAATGTCCACGTCACTTGAATCAGCTTCGCCATGATCTATGACGTAATGATCAGCAATATGACAGGTAAATCTTTCTGTAACTCAATTGTAATCTTACGGCACGAAAAAAATATTGATTAGGCAGTAAATATCCATAGAAGAATATAAGTATACTGAACTACTCTTCGAATGATCTCCGTTGTAGTGTTACACATTTATCAAGCAAAAGTTCAAACTCAATGCTACGACTTCAAATCATTTTAATATCTTATCATGATGGTTAGATGCAACACATATATATTATGGGACAGTTAAAACACTTGGCTTATAAACTGCCATTATAAAATGCGATATTAGAAGAATATGTAACTCTTAGGGCAATGTTTGCACGTATCCCTAAGTTCTAAACTTATATTCTACAAAAGGCCTAAATGCCTAATAAATATTTCTGTTCCAGGGGCGTGATTGCCTTTCTGGCAGTGCTGCTGCGGAACTGCACATGGGCATGGCCGTATAGTGGATGTACGTTTTGTAAGTGTTGAATATGTCCCTTTCTTAACATTCGGCACACAAATATTGGATTTCAGACTGTAGTGGATATTTGCTAATAATAAAACCTTTTAAATTAATGTGTCAAAGCGGAAGCCGAATTTTCGTAATTAGAGTATAAAGAAGTGACACATTACAAGCATTCTAATTAGTTTTATATCCTTATTCTTCTTCTTCAGCTGTGCGTAATGATGGCCGACGTTGCCCAAGGTTTTCTATTGATTCGGATCTTATAACTAAGTAATTAATCAACTATGAATCCTGTTGCCTAGGCCTAGGATTTGGGTTTCCTAGGGTAATAAGTTTCCAGATTAAAGGGGTAAGGGTGAAGGGAGAACCCTTCAATTTATAGCTTGGCGCTGAGGGGATCGATACGTAACTGTAAAGAATTTTTGCATTCAATGTGGACGCCATATACTGTTTATCAAATTAAAGAACTATTGTAAACAATTAGGTAAAAGGCTTAATTTGTTTCCAATTAGGGACCTGTTTTCTACGTATCAGACCTTCCATCTTGTTTTCCTCTTATTTTAGTACTTTATTCGTCGAAACATTGTGTAGGCTGTAAATGGAATGTAGTCACAAAATGGAAGAATTTAATGTAATATAATGTAAAGTCATTGCTCTTCTTCTTCTTCTTCTTCTTTTTCTCCTTCTCCTCCTTCTTCTTCTCCTTATTATTCTTCTTCTTCTTCTCCTTCTCCTCCTCCTCCTTCTTCTTCTTCTTCTTCTTCTTATTTTTCTTCTTCTCCTTCCTCTTCTTCTTCTTCTTCAATTGGCGCTACACCCCTTGGTGGGTTTTGGCCTGTTTTACGACTTCGTTCCACAGTCTTCTATCTTTACACTTCTCTCTCCAGTTTCTCACTTTCATTTAAAGTCATTGCTCACTTTGATAAATGTCTGAAGATCTTATTCCATATATCGTTTGGGACTATGGCATTGCAGACCTTGAGGCCCTGAGCGGAGATGGTTAACTAGGGGGTCACTTGTAGGGGAAGACATATGTTTATACAGTCTCGCTAACCGTCTAAATTACTGTTATTTCCGACGGGTCGATTACCAGCTGAAACTGAGCCTCATTACTGAGCCAACATATCTGCTTCCTCAGAGTCCGAGAGGTCGTATCCTCATGGTGTAAGCCAAGGGTACAAGGGCAGTCGCGTCCGACATCATCCTCGTCTTCGTCTTCCCTCGTGCCTGGTCCTCTGTGGCTAAGGTTTCTAGATTATGCTCAACTGGTCATTTTCTTCACTTGCTCAGACACTTGGTCAGCGACCTATGGATGTGAGTGTCCTAGAGGTTCTGCTGCCTTCCCATTGCTTCCATAGCGTCTTTAGTCATGAATATCGGAGGGCAGATAAGTACGCGTGCTATCACCGGACGGCTAAGCCGTCGGGATGACTCTGGACAGCTCCTTAACATATTTTTTTACTGTCATATCTTTACATATTGTCAAATTTCCAGGGATTCTGTCCTGGAAGCAAGCCTCGAATGCGGCCTAGTCTTCCTGTGAAAATCGGGGCGACTGAGGTGTCTGAATGATGCCCATAACGAGTGGCAAGTGATCCGAACTGAGTAAGAAACGTACAGTCATTTTTACAATTCGGGCAAAGTCATTAGTCACAACTATATCGACTACATCGGGGTTGTTGACGGATCCGTAAGGAGCAGTGTTCGGGCGAATGTCTATCGGTGCGGGAAAACGACGCAGATACACATGGCGAAATTCTTCCCAATTAATTATTATTTCTTCAATTATTCAACACCACATAATGTGAGCTACCAACGGCACAGGTAGGTAGACCACAAATAGACACATCAATTCTGTGAATATTTTTCTAATTTACAACATTCCTTACCTCACATACAGCGAAAAAGCGTCACGTCTCAAAATTTATTGAAACAGGAGAGGGTGCACTCTTATCAATTTACGGTAGACTAAAATTATCGTGGCACTGTACAGTTTCAGTTCGTACTCGCTGGGAAAGAAGCCGACACCTGGTCCATAAATAGACTAACGATATTTATCGATGAATTTTTTATGAGATAGAGTACTATCTTATGAAGAGTTAATCGATAAATATTTTACTGCTAGAATTAAAAGAATATTTAATTATTGGTGCAACATAATCGCTTAAAACAGGAATCTATAGTGGTTAAGCGGTGAAATCTCTAATAATAACCTTACGCAATAGGTCCTCTCGGTTTGGTATTCTTATATTAACTTGAAAGATCGATCATTAACAGAAGTCTGGGCTTCAGACGATTCAGCTAATGGACGAAACAACATTGCATTAATAATATGGCACACATATACAAGAGAGCATTACTAGTTTGTAAGCTCAGGGAAATGAATAAATACTTGTACTTGGAAAGTGCATAGTTCAAAACTCGACAGGGACAATCACTATTGAAGCTGAAGTTCTCCTTAGTCCCTCGAGGTAAATTCCACGACAGCACCTCAGATATGGCAACAGAGAACCCTTTAAATTATTTCCAGTGCATTCTACATCAATCAACGTAACCTTCAACGCTATTGACCTTCGGTACTGATAGCGTTATTAAATAACCTACAAAAACATACCAATTCAGTTCACATCCGCATGTATTAATTACACTGTACCTGTATCTCTCGTAGTACGCATTCATTTCAGGGTCCCCGACAGAATATGTGTAAGAGGTTACTTCTTGCGTGTTACATGAAGTGGACAATATAATCTTGTTTAATAATTGTCCAACAAGGTGCGACTTTTTCAGTTTATTACATTTCTGTAGGCAGCTCTACATATTTCGGGTGATGACACCCATAATCAGGAGCTCGTACAGCTGTAATGACAGCTTCTGGCACTGGTCAACCGGATCTACTACCATCCGCTCTCGTTGTTGAGTTCCAATTCAACAACGAGAGCGGATGGTAGTAATTCCGGTTAATCAATAACAGAAGCTGTATTTACAGTTGTACGAGCTCCTGATGATGGGTGTCAACACCCGAAATATGTAGAGCTGCCTACAGAAATGTAATAAACTGAATAAGTCGCACCTTGTTGGACAATTATTAAATTCGATTCACAATGCACGGACCCATGTACATAAAAAAATATAATCTTCCCCTGAATTACTGTACTGTCCTAAACCTGGCAAACATTAAACATAACAATGCTCCCCATTATAAACTTCTCATTTCCTCTTGTTACTCCTCCTTCTTAGCTCTAAATATTCCTCCAGTTTCCTCTTATGAACAATCTCAGGCTGGGCTCTTTCCTTAAGGTAAGAAACCAAGTTTCACATTCATGCAAAGAAATCTGTGAATATTTTGCTTTCGTAAAACTTATTTTCGTACTTCCATTTTAGATACTCGTAGAAGGTGGGAAGACGAAAAATATTCCGGACGGAACTGTAGCGAAGATCCGATACGCTCTGTAGACAGTCTTAAGGTGATTCATCCCTGCTGGGGTTTATTCAAATTTGATATAAAAACACATTTTTAGTAAACACATATATAGGTTTACCTGCAGGCATCTGTACCCAACTCTGCGCACACAACAAATATTGAACTCTGAATGTTTAGATTACACTGACCTACCATAGACGCATAACACGGAATGACAGCACCAGCATAACATAAACACAAGTCAAGGGTGGTTTGTTTGCTTTTGTCTGTTTTTGGCGCGAGAGCCCCACAGTAGGCCATGGCCTCCTCATTCACGAGGTTTCCAGATCACACACAACGACGCACCACAGTCGGTAGGACTCATCTGGACAAGTGATCAGCTCGTAGCAGAGACCTCTACCTGACAACACACAACGGTCAAACATCCATGCCCCCGGTGGGATTCGAACCCACAATCTCAGCAAGCGAGCGGCCGAAGACCTACGCCTTAGACCGCGCGGCCACTGGAACCGGCAAGGGTGGTAATCACCATTATTATGAAGACAAACACCAAATAACAACACTTTTAATGAGTACCCAAGCATTAAAAGTGAATGTATTATAAAACCGGAGTAACTTACTTCTGTAAAACTAGAAATTCACAGAGGTTTTGCAGAATAAGATAGACACGTGCTTCAACACACCAGATTAATGTCCACTACTTTATTCATATTTATTTTTATGTTTATGTATTTATATTTAAACTACACCAGTACAAACCTTCCATGCTCCATATTAGTATCCATATTTTGTATATTTTTCGATAATTTCGTGACAAATAGTGTAAAGGAATGGCATCTCAATCCGATATGCAAAGATACGTTTTGCTGGCTTGGGAGACCCAGGCGTGGGTGGTAGGACAATATTAAGATGGATCTTCAGGAAGTGGGCTGTGGGGTTATGGACTGGATCGAGCCGGCTCAGGATAGGGACAGGTGCATGGCACTTGTGAATGCGGTAATAAACCTTCGGGTTTCAAAACTGCGGGGAAATTCTTGACTAGCCGAAGACCTGTTAGCTTCCCAAGATGGACTCTGCTCCATGGAGTAAGTTTCATTGGACGACTCTTGACAGAAAGGCCAGATAACACATTCCTGACGTGGCAGAAACTATTAAACAGGCAAACTTGTTTCTGTGTTGTATAAAACTGTGTTTTTTAATATAAAATTTCCTCTGTATAGAGTTAGGCTCTGTTTTAAAATTTGAAATTTATCTTACATTAAAAAACTCTTCTTTTTTGCATTACGACTGTTCCAGTCAAACCTTTACCCTTACCACTCTTTCGACACTGTTTAGCAAAACGTTCAGGAAGGTAGTTTACGAAATTCAGTCGCGAATTCTCAGTAAACATATTCCTATTTACAAAAGTCAATAAGATAATGTTGTATGGGGGTAATACTGGATACTTTTTTAGGAATAATGTGGAACACATACACAGAGTGAGACTTAATAAGGTGAAAACAACTGTCGTATATATATACCTATATATATGTATAGGTATAGGTAAAGGTAACGTTAAAGGTCTCCCGTTACAAGCCCGGTGTGGCCCAGAGGGTGGGTAGAAGTGTAGCTCTACTCTTCCTTGACCGCAGCACTAGAAGGGGGTGAGTGGTCAGCAGCACGCCCTGGCCGCACTTTACCCCCGGGAAAGACCCAGTACCCATTTTACAGGGGGCTGGGTGGGCCCCAGGAACGGTTTAGACGGGCGGAAAATTTCGTCTCCACCGGAATTCGATCCTGGATCGTCCAGCCCGTAGTCAGTTGCCATACTGACTGAGCTATCCGGCTCTCATACACACACACACACACACACACACACCACTATACTTAAATGTTCATTACATAAAATACTGATTTTAATATGGTGAACCATTCGTACAGATAAATTGGCTGTAACTTTTATCAGTTTAAGCTTACAACAATTTAGTTTCTCAGATTTATTCGTAAGGTTAGACAGTGTCATACTGCAGCCATTTTAAAAAGATAGCTAAACACGAAATGTATTTTTGATCTCACAGCTTCCAACGCGCCATAAACAGTCTTCATCCCTTCAAAGTGAAGTTCCCATTTCCTACCAAAATGTAAGTTACGACATTATGGTCCGACACGAGGCGCAGACCGTCGCTGAGTTTTTCTGTTGGGGAGTAACTGAAAGGAAGTGGGTCACCCTTCGCGTACAACAGTTTATTGAGTAACTACTATCGGTGTTGAAGAAGGGCCGAAAAATGTAGCTTCACTTGTAACGTGTAATTATAATTTAAGACAATAAACCGCATGGCTTATCCTTCTTCATCTTCAGGAAGACTTACGGCCGGAGGGCAGACAGACGGCGTGGATTTGAAGAACTAACTAAATTAGTAACCAACCAACCAACCAATCAACCGAACAAGTCCATGAAGCGTATTCACTCTACAGAAGCTGATATTTGTTCAGCCGATCAAGAAGCTGTTGGCTTTTTTTTTTGTAGAACCTGAAGTTCATTACCGTGTTCACAAAAGGCGGCCACTGTTTCCTACCTTGACCCGAATTCCTCCAGTCTATGCCTTCTCATCCCACTTCTATATTATCCATTTTAATATTATCTTTCCACCCACGTCTAGGTCTTCCAAGCAGCTACTCTTCTTCAGATTTTTCCACCAAAATCCTCTAAGCATTTGATTTATTTTCCGTTTGTGTCATATTCCCTGTCCATCTTACCCTCCTTTAACACCCCAATGACATTTCGCGATTAATACCAATCACTAAGCTCCCCTTTCTGTCATTTAGGGGGTTTATTGACTAATAGCACCTTGAAATTCTAAAGCCAGCATTGGAACAGCTGAGGGCAAGGACGAGCGTCCTACGAACGTATTTAAATTGGAAATATTTTAGACCTCTTAAGAACTGTATTACCGTTTTAATTAAGCGTGTGTGCTCGGGATCGCAGTTAGAAGTTTTTATTTCGATTCTAGACCGACATTCTGAGGAGCCTCCTGGTTTGCGACAGCCCTGTATAGCATACGCTGCTAAAGTACCTTAAAAATAGGAATATCACGTTACATATCGTTCACTGTCTGAGGTACCTTCATATACACAACATTTCCTATGTTGGTTGCTTCCGTCGTCATGATAACATTACACATATCAAGTGCAGTCAGCTAGTGGGCAACGTAGTATTCTTGTAACAAGACAATCATCATCGTCACAAATGTTCATGACCGCTAGTTTGCAAGTCCTTCCACATTTAGCATTTAGTATCAACATTTCGATCACAGTTATGTTTCGAGGGCAGCTGAGCAAATTCTGTCCGATTAATCCAGCAACATACATAAGGAGGGCATTCTGACACCGTTTGTTCAGCCTAATTTGCACAACTAAGTACCATTTCGTTTTACTGTCATACTTATCGTCAAAGCGAACACCTTCCTGTTGCCTATTTTTTATATTCTCTTTTTCCTGTGGCGCTGCGGCCCAACGCAGGCCATGGCCTCCTCATTCTTAAGGTTTCTAGATCACACACAGCGACGCATCACAGTCGGTAGGACTCCTCTTGACGCATGATCAGTGCGTCGCAGAGACCTCTACCCGACAACACACAACAATCACAACAGACACACATCCATGTCCCTGATGGGATTCGAACCCACAATCTCAATAGGCGAGCGGCCGTAGACCTACGCCTTAGACCGCGCGGCCACTGGGAGCGGCTCCTGTAGCCTATATTCATGAATAAATATATTAATTAGGAAATTGGCACACCAGTTCAGCTACAGAGATAAAAATCTTGTGTAGTTTTCGATTCTTATAGAAGTATGTAGATAATGGTATTTTGGTGCATGATACCGTGTAGATGGATGCTTTTAAAACTTGAAGATGGAGACAGAAATCTTTTCCGAAAGTATTTTTACCTACCTACCTACCCACTTATCTACATACGTACCAAAATATATGGTGTTACAAATTTAAAGACCACAATCATAATAACAGCAACGTGGAACTTGCACAATGATGTCACAAAACATGTTTGTAAAATTATACAAAATTAGAAAAGAAAAAGAGAGAGAAAAGTAGAAAAAGAAATAATGGAAGAGATTAACAAAAGAAGAACAATGAAATGGGGTCTAAGTATACGAAAAAGAAGGACTAAGAAAAGAAAGAGAGAAAGAAAGAAAGACACAAAGAAATACAGACACAAGGAATGAAAGGAAGACACAAATTAGGAAAATAAGAAAAAAGAGAGAAAGACGGCCCGCACCGTACGTGATGAGCCGAGACTCTGTCTCTGTGGAAATGTGGCATCCAGTAGATCCACTGTCCACTCTTTGGGCAGAAGAATGAATATGAAGCAATGGTGCGGTGGTACTTGATATGGAGCCACCGACCTGCTCCGAGTGCTACCTGATCTGTCGCCAATCACACAGAGACTGTCCCGGCAATGAGTTCCGACTTCGGAGGTAAGAAGCCGAAAACTAACGGTCAGTGATTAGGTATAACTGACCGAGACTATCAGTTAGGTATTCTCACAAGAACGACACAAAAGTCTACGAACGGATATACGTATGTATCGCTCGTCAGATGGCTTGGCTCCAAGCCAGTATCGTCGTTTTCGAGTGATGTAGTTATGCTAATTTTGTCGGGAAGCAAACTCAAATAAGCCATTATTCTTCCATAAGGGATATTAAGAAAAACGAGCTGTTTCATAAGCTGTCTATATTTAGCTTCTAACCGACTGGCTGCTATCTCTATTCGGATCGTAGACCGGTGCGTCAGATAAGGTAAAGTAACGGTAAGTGAAGCACGGAGATGTAATCAGCTGAAGACACGTCAACATGTAACATCAGGGTGGATAAACGGTGAATAAAAACAGTTCATATAGATTTTTCAGATGATGAAAGGAAACATGTTGTAGTGTTATGAAACATAATATTACGAAAACACGCGGAGAGTAAGGCGGCGATAGCTACACCCTTGACCGTTGAAGAAAGGCCCAATAGGTCGCCCCGAAACGTCAGTAAGATATTACCACTACTCGCTGCGTAATAAACCAGAAGAGCGCAGTTCTCACCTACACCACAAAAAATTACGACACAATTTGCAAAGTTATCGTTTAAAGTTCTCTTTTAACCTTTCCAAGTATGCTGTTAAATCTAGGTGTGTGGATATACGAGGTATATGCATGTACAGGGCGTTTCATAATGTTCTCCGTGATTACAAATATTTATAACAAGAAAACCAAAGGACCTACCTTAATGGAATTGTTCACAGCCACAAAAA
>Ga0123353_10018113_pt1 | contig 10397 bp, 5 predicted proteins | sample TergutLab28metaG_3_FD_92763 | JGI IMG/M metagenome (GOLD analysis project Ga0123353, IMG submission 92763) | Labiotermes labralis P3 segment gut microbial communities from Petit-Saut dam, French Guiana - Lab288 P3 | ecosystem: Host-associated > Arthropoda: Insects > Digestive system > Gut ...
TAAAAAGGTGTCTATCATTTTAATTTAATAACTGTCCAACAAGATGCGACTTATTCAGTTTATTACATTTCTGTAGGCAGCTCTACATGTTTCGGGTGTTGACACCCAACATCAGGAGCTCGTACAGCTGTAATGACAGCTTCTGGTATTGATAACAGGATCTAAGAACGAGAGCGGATGGTAGTAGATCCGGTTAATCAATACCAGGAGCTGTAATTACAGTTTACGAGCTCCTGATGATGGGTGTCAACACCCGAAACATGTAGAGCTCCCTACAGAAAAGTAATAAACTGAATAAGTCGCATCTTGTTGGACAGCTATTAAATTCGATTCACGATGCACCGACCCATGTATATAAAGAAAGTGTCTATCATTATTAGAAGATATATATATATATATATCATATGACATTTGCTGCTTAACAGCTGTTTAACACTTTTTTCACATTCTTTTCGTTCGATTTCGTATCATTGAATATATGGTTGTATGTTTTGTATGCTTCTGTTTAATCTGTAAATGATGTACTCTTACTGTTATGTTATGTATTCTTTTTGTTGTGTTTGCGTGTACTTATTGTAATATATGTTCCGTTGTTGGTATTCTGTTTCATTGTGTTGTTCTGTGTATTGTGTCTCTGTGTGTACATATGTACTGTACCTCTGTCACCGGGTGTCAATCCAATTGCAGTTAAATATATCAGATCATAACATGAAGGCGGTAAGGTTGTCAGTCCTATGCACTGGCCACGTTTAACCTCAGGATATACCCCTGGTACTCATTTCTGTTAGAAACTGAGTCGATCTCAGGGCCATAGTGAGGCCGGAAGAGTTACGTCAATGAAATTTCTCAGTGACTCCATCGGGGATCGAACCCAAGACCTTCCTTCTTGTGGCGCTGTGCCTCAAAAAGCCGCACCACTGCTTGCCCCCACCTGAACGTGGAGGCACTATATTTATACAAGCATTTTAACTTACTATTATACATGACGTCAATAATATCAAACAGGATGGCGATTTCTGTAGTTGTCGTTGGAGCATTAGATAATATCTTTAAGGTTTGACGTGATTGACCAGGCTAGACGTCTGTATACGCTGTTCATTTGAAGTAACCTAGCTCGGCCATTAATCCGGGGTAACTCAGTCAGTATAGTCACTGCGCTACGGACTGGACAGTTTCGCAGTCGAATCCAGGCACGAGCAACTGTCCTGTTGAATGGGTACCGAGGTTATTTCATGGGGTTAAGGCGGGCCTTGGCTTGATATGGATCAACAAATTGCTTCTATCAATGGGGTTAAAATAAGCAGAGCTGTGCCCATTCTCCCCCCTGTGTGCTTTCGTGTTGTGGACAGAGGCTTTATGTATTTTATTTTTTTTGTGCCATACGTATACCGATGTAACAAAGTTATTTGAAAACCGTCAAGCTATAAAGATACGTGGCAGTTTCCAAAGGAGAATTCCTAAGTTATGAGTTATACCTTGATTATATCTGATTTAATACGACATTTCGGAAGTTCATACTACTGGTTGTGGTTAGGTCGACAGTTTGATTATATTTTATTTCGATAATAATGGCGATATTTGGAATTAAACGATTCATTCCTTGTTCCTTTGAATATGAGAAGGGTGTGCTGATGTAATTCTGTGTTTTGTGTTTCTCCTTGGAAACCTGTGGAATGGGTTTCGTGGTCCTAATCGAATTCGTTTTGCTGTTTTTCGCAATCTGTATCTGAGAGATACAGCACTACCGTCCGTGTTACTGGTTGCTGAGTTAGTTTCTGGCGGCCGTTGTGTATCTCTTATATCGACGTAATGCAGAGGACGCCTAGCGTATTCGTATAATGATGTCGTCTGATGATGTAAATGATGATGACAGCATTGACGACGGGATGGAATTCGATGGAGGTTATGTGGAACCCAGAGGTGACTTGGAGAGCGTGTAATACGCTACGTCAGATGATAATTGCAACAATGAAATGGACGCTACTAATAATCGTTTTCATTAGAAAGGAAAAGACGAAGTGGGGCAAGGTAAAACGTTCTACACAGATTCGATACAGGTGGCAAAATATTCTGAAGAAAGTACCTGGGATTATTGGACAAGTAGGGAAAGCTATTCCGCCCTTCGAAATATGGAACTGCCTCATTACAGATTAAATTTTAAATACATTTTCAACGCACGTATCAATATCTTCTCTCACCCAACCTAACTTCAGTCGCCAGAGTGACGCGAAATTCGCAAACAAAATTGAGATGAAAGCCTCCATCGGTCTTCTTTGTTCAGCTGGAGCGCTTCGGACTAACAAGTAGAGTCTGGAAGAATTGTGGGGCTGTGACAGAAATGACATAAAAAAACTATTCGCTTAATGATGAATCAGAGAAGCTTCAAGTTCCCAATCGGATACATTCTTGAATGAACCAGAGATGTATCCTTAAAATTCTTTACCTTTTATTAGCACAAACCTATTATATATCTCAGAGATTTTGCAACCAACTAAGTTCGTATTTTAGGCGCGACCGGCGGAGGTTTAAATCCCAAACGACACCATTACTCTTTAAAAAAAAAAAGGACATTGCAGTCTCTAAGTAAATTAAAAAAACTAGTTATCTAAAGACTACAGTAGATTCAGCTACCGAAATACCGTGTGTATGAAACAAGTATGGTGCAAGGTTTCCGTAGAACGTTACGTAATCGTGAACCTCCCGGGCGGCCGAGCCAATCCGTACGTTCCATCACGTAGGTCAGTAGTCTTAGCAACTTCACTATCTGTGGAAGTAAAGTGCTCAGAGGGATGTCTGCCCCAATGCCATTCCGACCACCGGAGTGGTTAGGGATCGAGCCATGCCCTTCACGGTGACAGACCGGCTACTTTCGACTTTAACCAATTCGAACCATGAAGTCTATTAAAATTATGCCTTAAATATTCAGTTTCTACCTCACAGCAAACGACCTGAAACTCCATTATAGGAGCTATATATACTTAATGCTGTTTAGTGAAATGATGGCTGTTGGTTGCGAGAAACAGATAAGCTATTTGTTATTTTTATATGAAAAGCACAAACTTGAATGCACTGCGTGGAAGAATGCAAAGATTCCTGCTGCTGTTCAGATGACACATTATAGCAATCACCATTTTAAAGGGTTAACGAGCTAAACGTATTATTTTATGTTTGTTAACCTCTTTTATTGACATCACTGATTATATCTGTACTGATGCTGAATGACGATATATTACGTAGTTAAACTAATTAGTGAGTAATTGGTGTAATCATTTAGTTCGTATGCTGTAGATCACGTGTTTGTGTAGTTAATTTAATGGTTGTATCAATTTTAGTTTATCGCCATAGCCCCATATAATGCAAGGCTCTTCTGGATTATTTAAATGAACATAAATTCGGCAACAGAAAATCTCTTGTTGCAGATGTCAAAAGGTAACAATACAGACACTCGTGGTAGGTGTTTATTTGGTTGCATTTATGTGACAAACATGGTATAAATTTAGATTTGTTGGCTCTAATTCATTATGCCATAAACATTATATTTTTTTGTAGCTGGATGAAATACTTTGTAAGAAATTAACAGTTCTAATTAATCCTTCGTACAATGATCTTCGTCTAATTTTAGTATTAAACGTTATTTCTTTTTTGCCTTACAGAAAACGTAGCCCGTGTTCACTAGAAATAAAATTCAACAAATGCTGTTCAGCGAAATAGTCGCTGTTTATACTCAGTATTACACGAAACACATAAATACAGAGAGTTTTAAAGGATGCTAAATTAGGAATGTTGTCACTGTCATCACTGAAATTTTGAACAATGTCCATCTTCTGAAGCTAAGACCTCATAGGGTCTAGTCTAAATCCTTAGACTGAGGCTACATAAGTATAAAGTTCTCATTACAGTTACGTTCTTCCTTTTTTCCATTCGACGTGAAGAAGGCAGCAGTTCCAGCCTCTGAATCTTCATCGGCCTTTCAGCCTGAACAATGGACAGTCTCAAATACGAAATTAATACTTTGTGTGGCAGGATGTCGATTTCCGTACTGTTGCAGAAAGTCGTACGCTTATTTGCCATTGGACGACATTAAGTGGTGAGAAGTAAACATGATACATTGAAAGCAGGAGCGCTCAAATCCCAGGTGCCAGACAGCCCCTTGCGAGTAAATATTGTGTTGCGGCACGTAACATGTGTGGACCTCAGTGCGGATGCTGCCGTCTGCACCCTCCTGGCGCGTATAATATTGAGGTCGTTTTTAAATATTTGATGTGATGCCGCAGTAGGTTGAGGCAGACTTCATACCTCAGCACATGGTGTCACTTCCCAGAAAAGTGCAGTCGTCTTGAAGTCTGGATGACTGTTTAAGCGTTGCCAATTTAAGTCCCAATGTGTCACTTCACACTACAGTGACCAGTAAGTCAAATTGAACTCACCGTCACAAGGACCCAATTTTAAAACAGTGTATAGTTAATATAGCATATCTGCTGAGATTTACCACTATACAACATTCCATGGCTCTACACGAGGAACATTAGCGTGTCCCTACGTACGATTTCGCGCGTACGCTACTTTATTATTACCGATTTCATAAATAAAAAACTGTGGTTTTGGGCAGGCATCAGATGGAATAATTTTCATCAGTTATTTCGTGAATAATGGTCAACTGCCTCAAAAATTTAACAGGGAGACACACAGACACACATATATGTAGACAAACTGGTGATTTTAAAAGCCCGTATTTTTTCCTTTGGGGTATGCGGTGGTGCAGTTGGTTGAGGCACTGCGTTTCAAGAAGGAAGGTCCCGGGTTCCATCCGTGATGAAGTAATTGGGATTTTTCATTGACTTAATCTTTAAGGCGGCACTGTACTCCTGGGTTCGACTCTGCAATAAAATGAGTACCAACAACGTTTCCTGGGGGGTTAGAAAGGACCGGTGCGTAGGATTGACAACCTTACCACTTTAATACGTGATTTTTTATAAATTCTGAGAGTCCCAAGCTCGTACAGCCCTCAAGGTCTGTCCAGGCCCGTACTGGGATTGTTTTGCCTTTACGCTTTCCTATAAGGGAAAAGTAACCTAATGATTAAAAACCGTCTGCCTGTAGTCGACCATTCGAATATGTAACCTCTTACAATAAGCATAGATGCGGGACTGCTTTAAAGCACTTCCACACCTTCGGCTATATTACGCCAATTCAATGTACAATAGTTACTGAAATTTGGGGGAGGGTCCTAGTGTCAAACCTTAGGTCAAGTAATGTAAGAAGAGCTGTGCTGCTTGTCACCACAATAATTCAGATTACAAATATAACCTGCTTCTGTAGTAACAGCTGCCTTTGTGGTTAACGACAGCTACTTGGTAACTATGGCCGAAAGTATACTGATAAACCCAAGAAGTATGAAGTAGGAGGAATATTTAGCTCGTATGGAGTGCTTGCTGGATTTTGGTGAGGAAACCTGAGGGAAAGAGACCGTTTGGAAGAACTCGGCATAGATGGGAGAATAATATTAAGATTTTATCTTAAAGATATAGGTTGGGACATTACGGACTGGACTGATCTGGCTCGGGTTAGGGACACGTGGCGTAATCCTGTCAACACGAAAATAAACGTTCTGATTTCACTAAATTCAGGGAATTTCTCCACCAGCTGAGAAACTGCTAACTTTTCGAGAAGCGCTCCGCTCCGTGGAATTAATATTAAGGTGTGACAACGCCGGTGTGCTTGTAGAACACGCAATATGGAGGACGTAGTCTGTCAACACACAAATTTTATTATAGCAAATCCAATAGCAACTACATGTTTCGGCTGCACACAGCAGGCATAATCAGGAATTATGTGTGAGAAAATGTAATAACGAAATTATACAGCTGTAACCGTACATTTACGCTGCTTTGTGTGGCCGAAATATGTCACTGCTTTTGGATTTGCTATAATAAATATGTGTCGACGGGCTACATCCTGGTTATTGCGGGAATTAGTAGTTAATTAGGCAGTCAGTTAATTAGTAGTAGTCTGAGTCACGAATAGCGTCGGTAGGTAAGAAATGGCACAAAAACATTCATAGCAATGGAACTGCGACTGGGCAGCCCTTGAACCACTTTATTAGTTTGCAGACCTGCGCACCCAGTCCCTGTGAGTGCACTGAGATTTCGGTCGAGGGTACGGAAGGAGAGCTAACGGTCTCACTGATAACAGTGAGACTGGTGATTGATTGGCCAGCTAGATCTTTCAGGGTTCTCGTGGTCTTTACTTCTCCTTCTTCTATGTTTGTCACAAAAGCTTTCTCTTTGCTACGTACAGATACCGAAGTATTTCACCCGCGAGAGGCTTCGATGGCAGCACCGTGTGCTTTCAGAGATGATGGATATTTGTAGAGCCACCAGCCGTTGAGCTCTACATGCTGAGCAACTTCAAATGAAAACATTGTGAGCTGCACTAAAAAGGTGTCCGGTTCGAATCCGGTTTGGCATCCTGTGGGATCCTGCTATGCCCTCTCAGGGATTGCGACAGTTTTCCGCAGTCACGCCGCCCCACAGAAGAACTGTGCCTTAATTTAATTCAGATCTGGAGCGCTTCTTATCGCATCCTTTCCAGTTCATTATCCGATAGTCATTCGACATTACTCAGAGTAACTGGGAGGCCTATTATATAAATTACAAATAGTAAACCTATGCCCGCAGACTGCTAATTACACATTCAGAACTAACCATATTTGTACCTTTGTTTTCCTGTAATATTAATATCACCCTGAAGATGGCAGCATATGCGGCCGAAACACGTTGTGAGAAAACTGTGAATAAAATAAACCATAAATTTGGAGTACATTTTGTTGGTTATTTATATATTATGGATCTGATTAATGCAAGGAAAATGGAACATAGTGAAATGCTTACTGTTGTTTAATAAGTAGGCAAAGTCGCTTCTGACAGAGCAATAATTCAGTCTTTTCAGTTCAGCAGTAAATCAAGTGCCATATATATTTTAACATTAGAATACACACCACTTCCCTGACAATGTAATCGATTTTGTTGATTCTCAGAACAAACCGGTCATTTCCCCTATATAACATTAAATGATTAAACCTTTTAACGCACACAAAAATGTTTCATGGAAGGTAGGAAACACACCTTTAAGAGGCCATATTAACAGTGCATCTTGTAATGAATTAACGACGTTCCCTACTTTGGTTATCTATTGTTTATTTTTGGTTTATTTAATGACGGTGTAGGAGGCAAGATTAGATTTATATTCTAGGAAGTGTGTCATCCCCGTCGTGTGTGTGAAAATTGGAAATGGTATGTAGTCCAACACAACTATATCATTAAGGTGTATTTGATGGCTATACTGGACAACTAAATGTTTCGGCCTATACTGGCCATCTTCAGTTTGTCTTAAGAGAACTTAACTTGAGGTCCTACTATATACATTGAGCGCGCACGTGGTGCAGAGATCTCTACATACGGGCCTTATTGCTTAAAGTAATTCTATAGTGTGTTCCCAGCTCGTTCCGGGTAAAACCGGAACGAGCTGTGAACACACTAACACCCGTATCGTAGGTAAATACTAAGCTATTCATATTTCCCAATACAGCAAATTTTCCAATGTGTAACTAGACGAGCAATTCACCACCCTACTCACACACATCTCTGTCCCCATAGACAAGGGACCACGCATCCAAGGCCATTCGGGGCTCCCCGCAACGCAACCCAATTAAGAGGAAGGAAGGAGAACAGGCCTCCATACAACTCCAGAACCTTTAAAACTTGACACCAGCTACTAGCAGCACCGTGCCTCTAGTCAGAGCACACCTCCACATATAGAATTACTTTAAGCAATAAGGTCCGTGTGTAGAGATCTCTGCACCACGTGCGCGCTCAATGTATATAGTTGGACCTTAAGTTCTCTTAAGACAACCTGAAGATGGCCAATGTAGGCCGAAACATGTAGTTGTCCAGTATAGACATTAAATACACCCTAAGTGATATAGTTGTGTTTGAATGCATACCATTTTCAATTTAGATTTATACTGCACAGCATAGCAGGATGGTTGGAATAATTTGAAAGGATTTGGAAGGATACCGTTACGACCTAGTCCGGGATACTGCTACCAAAGACACGTGGCGCGGCTGATGAAGACCAGGAGAAGCGTCAATCAGGATTGTCGCTGGGTTGATATTCGAACCCGTGCTCTCTTGAATACGAAGCAAGGTGCACTACACCCTCGGCAATAATATTCGGTAATATTTTGTATTTCAATCTACCAACGGTCTGTATGTTCCGAACAGAATTAAGGGAGGTCATTTCTCTATTAGGAGATGCATATCAGTCGCTTGTACCATGAAATATGAAACTCGTTCGTGGCGTCAGCTTGAATATTCACCTCTGATACCGCCTATTAAAGGGTGCAGTAGTTCCAAACAGCTTTTTAAGCGTCAAACCACGTTAATGTGGCGCGGTGGTGTGGGGGAAAGGGTCAACGGCAGAATGTATGACGTCATGACACAGCAACTCTGACGCACGTTGGTACAGTAATTGTGTCTGCTCTCGCACCCAATACACAACAAAGCGGGCGCCGAAGGGAGGACTGAGGTGGGACAAAATAAATCCAGAAATGTCTTATATTTGTCGCTTTCTCTTCTTTTGTTATGTGATACCAGCCTGTAGTTCGTCTTCTTTTATCCAATGCTTTTACTCAGCATCTTAAATGGAACCTTACAGGAAAGAATATATTTGCTAGCTGCCCTTGCGTATGGCTCTTCTCTGAAACCAACTAACGCATCCACTGTCATTGACGTATAATGTTTTTGAAGGCATTTATCAACTGATCCATTTATTGCGATATTGTAGTTTCTCGAAGCGGTGTTGCTGAATAATGAAATCTTTTGGGATGTAAATACGTCATGTTGTTGCTTGTTCATCAAAATACACGGAATGAAGAATGTAAAAGTGATAAACGCTCTTCTGATGTGGTATTCCGTGTTTGCTGGTAAATAATTACCGACGTTTACATCATATTACCCCCATACTCAGGTTACGTTATCCATGAAAAATTTTCTTGGGTCTCAAGTCGCCAATAATAAAGGAACTGCTATCCTTCAAAGTTCCACTTCTTTGTCAACCGACATCATAATATCCCAGATAGATAGGCAATGGATATATTTTTCAGTATTCCGTCATACAGAAAGCAATTTTGCTTCCAAGGTAATTAGTTTCGGCCTATTTAGGGCCATCATCAGACCGCGGGTGGTTGGAAGATTATTTGCTTTCCCAACTCTGTATGTAAATAACCCTGTATAGAAAGAGAAATTTTTATTTTTTTGCGCGGTTTATCTCTTAGCAATCAGTTTCAGGCAAATTAGATGAATTTCCGATGCCATCATGAGTTACGAATGTGACTTGGAAATGCAACACGACAGTGGATCTTACAGAAATAGGCAATGAAGGCGCAGTGGCTGGCCTTTACCAATAAAACGAATCTGTGGATTGTGTTAATGGCGAGGAAGACTTGACTAGCTAATTCATAAGACGAAGCACCCTACTAGAATTCAACTGAAGATACATGGAAAAGGAAAATAACCCATTCGAGACAATTCCTATCGCCTTTCTGAGATTAGACCTAACGACCTCAGTAAACAAACTGAACATTCAACGACTTAGGAAGGGCTACGTCAATTAATATTTGAATTTTACAGAATTCCGTCAATCAGACGATCGGATCGCCAATACAGACATTGCCAACCCTAATTCTGAGACGCAAAAAAATACTTTACACAGTATATGTACGCATGCACCATTGACTTACTCTATTTCCTAATTTTTCACATAGTCTTGGTCAGTTTTGTAAGCGATTATTCCGTGATATAGACGCAGCACCGTGTCTGTATAAAAGTATCACTTTCAATCTTAGCACGACAAATAATTAGTAACTTTTATGCTTTCGAAATGTACTTGAATGAAATTTATCTCGTAAGCAAAGCAACACAAAAAAATTCTTAACTTACGCCTGACAAAATTTATGTCTGGGACTTTTTAAAATACGTACATTAGTCCTCTTGAATACTGAAACATCAATTCAGAAATTCAACAAGACTCTCTTTTAAGAGGAAGCAAATAAAGGAAGAGAGTGTCACAATAATTATTCCACTTTTGTTTACATTTCATGAAAAATATTAAAATGTGGCCACTGGAATTCTCGTAAATTTGATGGACTTCTTTTGAAGGAAGCCATCCCGTTGTGTACTTATAACCATTTGTTAAATTAAGCCGTCGTTACACAACATATAAAACAGTTGCACTATTACAACTGGTTACATTCGGCTACATGTTTCGGCCGTTGCCCGGCCATCGTCAGGCCAACAAGGAACATCGTTAATTAAGGTACATTCACTGTAGTGAATGTA
>Ga0123353_10018117_pt1 | contig 10396 bp, 7 predicted proteins | sample TergutLab28metaG_3_FD_92763 | JGI IMG/M metagenome (GOLD analysis project Ga0123353, IMG submission 92763) | Labiotermes labralis P3 segment gut microbial communities from Petit-Saut dam, French Guiana - Lab288 P3 | ecosystem: Host-associated > Arthropoda: Insects > Digestive system > Gut ...
AGCGCAGCCGGAGAAGGTTATTGCGGAACAGATACAGAGAATTATAGCGGAGGTTTAGCCGGTACTCCGGCTGCGCCCAATCTTTTACACATACCCTGCATTTATTCTCCGCCCAACAATTTTTGGCTCACTTTGTCAAGCAGGTCTCCCAAATCCTTATATGCGAAGTCGAGCATCGCCAATTCTTCGCCGTATTTTTTCGATGTTTCGTAGTCCTTCATATCAAAAGCCAGTTTCGCAGTTAGATACAGTGCTTTCTTCTTTTCGTCTCCGTTTTCCGTTATCGCTTTTACCGCCTCCTGATAATGTTTCATCGCAAGCGTGTGCTGCTGTATTTGCTGAAAACACTGTCCAATCGCCAATAGACATTCGCCCTTCTTCGTCACATCCTGCTGGGCTATCTGAAACTCGGCTATTGCTTCTCTGAAAAGTTTTTGCTTCCGCAGCAGCATTCCATACTCGAAACGATAACCGGAATGACTCGGATGATGCTTAATCCGGTGCTTCACCAATTCCAGATTCTTTTCCTCGTACTCTGCTTTCGTTTCATTGAACGGCTGGACTAATTCCTTGTTGCGGGTTGTTTCGAATTCTTCCTTGAGTTTCAAAACCTTAGCAAGGAGTTTCTGTTTTTGAGCATCCAGCAGCCGCTCCTGCATATCCGGTGCCTGTTTGGATTTTTCAACGCATTTCACTAAGTACTCTTCGGCTTTATCATAATCGCTCTGCTGATAGTAATACTGCGCCAATGTAAGGTAATTTGAAATATCTTCGGGATTCTTTTTAATTTGCCTTTCAACTTGCTCGATGTAGGTTAATTTTCTTCCCATTACATCTTCGTCTTCTGCGATTCCGCCTCTTGCTTGAGCCGCAGCATCCCGAAGTTGGCTGCCGTCGCCGGTCGCTACTTTCGATTTGTGAATGGTCTTTTCGACATCCAAATTGCCCCGAAATCTTAATGCGTCTTTATCCTGCGGTCTTGTTTTTATGTATCTGTTCATGCAAGTGATTGCGCCGTCATAGTCGGCAATGTCCCTAAGAGCGTGAGCGCAAGCCCAATTCGCATCGGCATCCATCGGTTCGGCATCGCAAGCCGCACGATAGTATTCTAGAGCAACTTCGGCGTATCCCATTTCCGAGCAGGCATCACCGCCGTCGAGGAATGCTCTTACGTCCCACGGATTAGCCCGAATAGCAGCAATCGCCGCTTTGAATTTCTCTTCCGGTTTCTTTGACGCGACTGCTTTCTTACTGGAACTCGCAACGGAGCCGAAAAATCCTTTCTTCTTTTTTTCGCCGAATTTCTTTTTCAGATTGGCAAGAAAGGTCTTGAAATAAAGTATATTTGCAGGGTCGCCGAGAACGCAGGGAGTCAAATATATGTCGTCGGCGTACTGGAAACCGCTTTTCATCATTTGCTTATTGCCTTCGGCAAAAAGTTTTTGCAGTTTTTCCCGCTCCGCAGGAGAAATGGTTGATTCAGTTGGAGGATTACTCATTGGAATAGTGGAAAATACAAGTAAATTTTGTGTATAATCATTAAAATTGTACTGCGATTGTACATTATTACAACAACGTTTTCAAGTCCTGTCCATGAATAATCGGTTTCGACTCCGAAAAAACATGATGAACTGATTCCTGTAATTAAAAATACCCATTCGGCGTAGTGCCGGACGAGATAAAGTTTGAGTTTCGTCAACATTCACGAGCCGTTTTACGAGCCGCCGACTATAGTCGGCGGTTAAAAAAGCGGATTGGTTGACTTCACGGTCGAAACGGTGAAAGCCGAGTGAAGGTTTGCCAATAGCAACAGTTTAGCGATACTCCCGTAGAGGGAGTGCCGTGTCGTTGCTATTGGGAATCTTCGGCGTTCCTGTCTTGAAAGCAGTTATGCACCGCCTTCGACCGCGGGAAGAAATCCTATCTTGTGAACACGCCGCTCCCGTTCTAGAGTGGTTTCTGTTGCCGTTGCTCGGCTTGATTTCCGGTATGGTGCCGGGAAAGATTTTTTAATGTGTTCCTTTAACCAATGGAGGTAATTATGCCCGAAGCGGTTCAATGTCCTTATTACAGCGGCAGCGGATACTGCAACATTTCCGGATGCTCACAATCGGAGTATCAGAGAGCAAACTATTGCTGCACCGAAAAGAGCAAGGAAAATTGGCAATCCTGTGCAAACTATCAGGGTGCCGGCGAAGTCACTCGCATTGAAAAACGAGTGAGATGAATGGTTTTACGAGCGGGAAACTATTGTTTCCCGCTTTCACAAAAAAACGTCTTTTCTAAAAGCGGAAATCGCAGATTTCCGCTCGTTACCCCACCGACGCAGTCGGCGGCTCTCTCACAACTCGCCCCGGCACTTTTTGCTCTTGCCAACTTTAACGAGTATGTTATTATTTGCGCAGATTATCGTTCTGCCGGTTGACACCGGCGGCTATTATTGAGAAATGTTAAAATGGGTAGAATAACGTTAAAATAGGTAGTCACTATGTGCAAAATGATACAGTTTACAGAAGTGTTTTGTTTTCAAGCGGTTACGTCGATAAAATTTTTTAATTTAGGGCTTGATGTTAGGTGGTTGTCAGTTGTTGTTCTGCTTTTTTTCACTGCCTGCGCTCCGCAGAAAGACGAACCTGTCTCGCAAAAAGAAATCCGGCGGGTTATTGCCGAAACGCCGAGTATCACCGAAATACTGTTCGACATCGGTGCCGGTGAAACCCTTGTCGGCACGTCAGCGTTCACGAAGTATCCGCCGGAGGCGGCTGACATCGAAAAAATCGGCGGTCTTTACGATGTCAGTTATGAAAAAATCCTGTCGCTGGAACCCGACCTTGTTTTCTGCTTGGAAGAAAACAGGGAAATGCGGTCGAAAATGAGGTCCTTCGGTATTCCGTTTAGAGCGGTAAATCATCGTTCTATTGAAGGGGTCTTGAATTCCTACGAAATTATCGGGGATTGTTTTTCGCAAGAAATTTATGAACGGGCTCTTGTCCGAAAAGCGGAATTGTCCGAAAAATTGACGAAACTGTGGGAACAGTACGGAAAGTTAAAGCCGGTGCGGGTGTTGCTTTGCGTTGACCGGTCGCGGGGATTGAACCGCCTTGAGAACGTTTTTATAGCGGCAAATAATCCTCATTACGAGGAAGTAATTCGGCTTGCAGGCGGCTTGAACGCTGCAAGCGGCGGGCAACTGCCGTTTATTAGTCCTTCGGCGGAAGGAATTATCGATTTGGCACCGGAAGTGATTGTCGAACTTTATATCGGTAATGCGCCGCCGGAAAATTTGCAGAACGATTGGAAAGCACTCGGCGATGTTGTACCGGCTGTTAAGAACAATCGGATTTATGTTATTACTGATGATTTTGCAACGGTTCCGGGACCGCGCATTCCGCTGTTTGTTGAGACGCTTGCGAAAATCCTGCATGGAGATAAGGAGTAATTTTCCGGCTCACGTTTTACGCATAAAAGGGTGTGTAAAAGTAATGTCCTTATTATTTCGATGCGATTTTCTTTATTTTTCATCATAAGGAGGTCCCGTGCCGATTGCCGACAAAACTATTCAAAAACTGTTATACACAAAGGCAACAGCCGCTATTCGCAATATCGACGCAACTATAGCGGCAGATGTTTACGCGCTTGCGATGGAAATCATCAGCAGTGCAGTTCCGAGGGAATTTCATGTCAACATAGCGTATAATACCTTGACACATTTCGAAAGTGCAAAAACGAGAGCAGACGATGAATATGAGGCAAAATGGCGGATACTCTACTGGCAATGCGACGATAAACCCGTTCTCGACTGTAATGACCCCAAGATAGAAGAATGGCTGCAATCACTCGGTTACGATTACAACAATCATGAGGTGTACGAGGACTTCCAAAAACACAGTGGATACTCGAAATACCATGATTTGTCAGAAAAATTTGGGAAGAAATACACCAAAATCATCATATCAATATGTAGGCAACTGCATACGGACGGTGTTATTGAGCAAAAATTCGGACGTGTTCTCCCGATTCTCATTTGCGACTCTATTCTTTCCTGCGGACCGTTAGAGTGGACGCAGCAGGGAAATCCTGTCGGACAAGCCGCCGAGTTTGAGCGATGGATGCTGCGGCCGCCGAAAACAGAGACACCGGAAGAGTTGCATGAACGCTTAAAGGAAGCGATGGACATCAACTGGGAACAGAAGAATTGGGATGAAATGTCTCCCGTCGAGTTCTACAAAGATTTTATCGACGAACTGGTTTTCGGTTATACTTCGACCAGTGTTTCCGCCAAGCGGCTGGTTGAACGCAATGAATTTCCGCCGCAAATGACGGGAAGCGGTGAATGGCATCGCCTTCTTTCCGGTTTAACCGAAGAGCAGATAGATTTGCTCGCGCTAAAACTTCTGGAAGAAAGACAGGGTGCCATTCATGATGTGCTTGCGCAACTGACCTATCGGGTTGACAGCGGAATGGAAATTATGTTCAACGGCAAACCGGTGCCGACGCAACTGAGCGGCATGGGTTTGCACGGTGATTACATCGGACGGCTTGACGAGAACGACAGATGGGAATGGCCGGAAACTTGAGCAATGAAGCTGCATTCCTTGGAATACATCGCTAGATAGAAAATGTTATAAATTATTTGCACAATGACCATGTAAGATGAAAAAGTTAGCCGAATGCCTATGAGTAATCTATGGGCGGATGGACTGCAAGAGATTAAAGCCGAGAGAGGGCGACACTTGACAATCTCTGATATTAAAACGCAAAGTTACTCCCAAAAAGGGATGTAACCAACTAAACCGACTGGCATCCTTCTGAATTTACTTTTCGTCAAATTGAATTGCATCTATTTCGATATTACGATGTTTAATAAACTAAATCTCAATTGAAATGTTTTTGATAACCAGCGGCGACACAGTCGCCAGCTCTCCGGTAATCAATACCACCGATAAGCATAATCGGCAAATCGCCGGAACGCAATATCCGCAGCGGTTCTATTGTCGAGATAGTAGGCAAGAACATCACGGTTCGCTTCCAGTTGCCGCAGCAGCAGAACATCCGCCGCCTGATACCGGGTCCAAGCGTATTCCCGTTTCGGCATGAAGCGTAGCGGGTCGTCAATATGAGGAAATGTCCGAAGGACTTGGTCGCGCCGCATCTCAAAAAGTTTGTTCGCCAGATGAGCGCGGATGCCTTCCCGAATGATTTCGTTTTCGCAGTTCATCAAAGGAAGGAACGTCAAGTATCCTTCGTTAGCGCAGGGATGAACGGTAATCTGAACCGACGGTGTCAAGTCGCCGCGCAGTATCCGGGCAACATTGTACCGGTGAACGAGGTAATCGACAGGCAACACACAGTAGAGAAACACCATTGCAAGAACCGTCCACGTAAAACGCGAAAGCAGCCAGCGGAACGATTTTCCCTTGGCAATTTTTCGGACGACAAAGATGAAGCCGATGAGAACCGCTGTCATTCCGAGCAGTCCGACAACACGCATTCGGGTCATGCCGTTGAAACCGATGTAAATGTAAAGGCGGTTATACACAGCAAGTGCAAGGATAATGTTGAGGAACGACCAAGTCCAAGCCAGTGTCCGCAGCGTTCCTATGCGCGGGTCACGCAGCATTTCGGTCTGGAAAATCAACGAGAGAATCACCGTACTTAGTGCAAGAGCGACGGTCAGCCATACCGCACCTTCGTGAGAATAGCCGGAGTAACAAAACCCTTCGGAAAACTCCTGAAACCACAGCGTTTTGAACTCAAAGACAAGATAGACCGCAAACAGAATTATCACAGTGAAAAGCGTGTTCCGGCAAGCGGCGTAGTATTGCGAGCGTTCCGCGGCAAGGTCGGCGGAAGGAGCGTCCGAAGATTCATTGTTGTCGTTGAGCAATCGCATCGGATTCAACAATCCGGCGGCGAGCCACGCACAAAGCACCCAGAACGGTATTTGGAGAACGTCCGGCAGATAACTCGTGATTTGGTTCAGGAAGTCGCCGATTCTTTCAAAAAATTCCCGCACCATTGTTACGAGAGCGGGATTCGCCAAAACGAAGAGCGTTCCGAAAACAAGCAGCGCACACAGCGGCAGGAAAACAGCGAGACACTTTATCCCGGACGGCATAGCGCGGTGAGAAAAGATGAAGCGTCCGTAGTCGTTCAATCGGGAACCGCCGGAAAAGAGCGACTCGAAAGAATAAGCACAGATTTCCGGTATCCGAAACTTCGTACCGCTTTGAATGGTTCCGAAAATCAATATGGCGGCAACACCGGCAGCGGCGGTTGATAGGAAACCGCACCAAACCAACTTTGCCGAAACGATGAGAAGCAAGACGGCAAAGGTAACAGCGGTTACGTTGAATCGCGGCTTGGCAGCACCGAACCAGAGCAGGAGAGTCAGACCGGTGAACAGGGCGGCAATACCTGCAAATCCGGCACCGTGATAGATAGTTGCATCGGCAAGTGCTACAGCGGCGGCGACTGTAAGCAGTTCCCGCCAGATAACCGGCTTGGGCGGAGGCGGAATCGGTTGCGGCGGCGCGTCCGCGTTCCAAAGGCGGGTTGGGTCTTTCGGTTTGGACGGCGGCGGAACATCCGCATTCCAACGGTTTGAAGGGGCATTGTCCGGCATGATATTTTTCTCCCATCAAATTTTCGGCTACACAATCGCCCGCTACCGCGGATACCACCTTTTGCCGGCAATAGTTAACGTCTTCTTTTCGCCCGGCTTGAGTTGCAGCACCCACACAAGCGATGTGGAATCATTCGGACCGCCGTCAGAAGCATTGAGCGTTTTTTTCTGCGGTTCAACTTCAATTTTCTCAATCTGTCCGTAAAACGCTGTGTCGAGATTCAACGTGATGTCTTCATTCCGCTGATTGCTGATTTCAAGAGTTCTGATTACTGAACGCTGAAAATACGTCCGTCCGAAAAATTCCGAACCGCGGCTGTCCTGCTGCGCTTCGGCAGTAAATTCTTCCTTGTAATTGACCCGAACATTCATTACCTTCGTAATTTTCACCGAAGCAAGTTGCGAAGGATTCACCCAGTACGACTTACACTGTCCGAGAAAGCGTCCGTTCTCCGTAATGGCTGCCGGTGCTGTCGTCATCGGAAACGGCAGCGGATTTTTGAATCGCACGACATCATATATTTCAATCGGTGTATGCCGATTATTGACATTGTTCTGTCCCGTAAATAGCACCGGAACACTGCACTCCAGAACCCTCTGATATTCCGCTTCGCCTTTTCCTGTTGAAAGCGAAAGCGTGTCGCCGGTACCCAAAGTCCGTTTGCCGATGGACTGATAATGTATATCGGGACCTTCGCCCGCTGCCGCAGCCGTGATGTCAAAATCGGGAGAGATCGAGATAGGCGAAGGTGCCATCTGTTGGGTCATCATCGAATTACCGACAAAACCATCAAACCGCTGCGAAGGCAGATTCAACTGCTGAAAGAATTGCGCTAATACCTGCGAAGGGTGCAGCAGCGAGCGGACGTTTGATGTTTCGATTTGCGGGAAACCGCTCACCAGCAGGACTTCGGCGTTCTCAATCGGCAGCCATTCATTGCGGATTTGAGCGGTTTGGTCGATGCTCAACTTTTGACCATCCAACAAGTTAATACGGTATGACGGCGACCACGCTGCACCTTTTACCAAATAAAACAGTTGGAGTTTTCCGCTGGTCTTGCCGTTGTTCGCTTTGACCGTGAAGAGCAGCACCGGCTTCTTTTCGGTGCGTTCCTTCAGCGGTGCTGCGGTCTCAACAGAAACGATTCCCTTTCCCGCGCCGGTTAGAAAGACGTATCGTCCTTCCTCGTCTTTTATGAGCATCTGCGAACCGATGCCGACCGGAACCGGTCCCATTGAAGACGAATAATACCGCCCCATTGCCGAACTTTCGGGCAGCAGCGAATTAGATACCTTTTCCGGCGGTGCAATAACAAGTTCACCCTGATACACGGAGTTATCTTCAAGCGTCACTTTAACTTTCACACCGTTCAAGTCGGCAAGCGTTGGAGCATTTACGCCGCTTTGAATCGGCGTTTTGACTTCCTGCTGTGTAGAACGGATTTCTACATTTAAATCGCTTTCGGCGAAAAAGGTGCCGTGAATAACTTGCGGCACCTCACTCCAGCGGTACACCCCTTCGGCTGGAATATCCGCTTCCTGCCGGATAACAGCCAGCCCGTTTTTGAACAGGGCAACGGTTTCGGTTTTGACAGTTAGGTCTTTCGGCACTTCCGCAAAACAAATGCTGGAAACGAGCAGCACGCAACATAAAGAAAACAGACGGGACATAATAATTCTCCTGATATAAGTGGGGGCTGAAGCCGCCCGCCTCTTTAGACGATATTGCTTTTACTTGAGCGATTTGCGGACATCTTCAAGTTGTCCGCTGCTGCCCAAAACCGAATTCTTGTGAATAATGTAAGCCGAATACGCTTCCATGAACACTTTGCCAGCCGGACGCAAATCGAAGTCCTCCGGTTTGTCACGGAAATGCTCTCGATGAATCGCACACCAGACCAAGCGTCCGTCGGTATCAATGTTAATCTTCGTGACCCCAAGTTTCGCTGCCGGCAAGTATTGCCCTTCGTCCACGCCGCTTGCGTCCTTGAGTTTTCCGCCAGCGTTATTGATGCGGGCAACCCACTCTTTCGGGACGCTGGACGAACCGTGCATCACCAGCGGGAAGTTCTTCGGAACCGCCTGTTGAATCTTTTCAAGAACGTCAAAGTGCAAACCCTGTTTTCCGCTGAACTTGAATGCGCCGTGCGAAGTGCCGATTGCGACCGCAAGAGAATCAACGCCGGTCTTTTCAATGAATTCCGCCGCTTGAGCGGGGTCGGTCAATTTCACTGAACCGACAATGTCTTCCTCGACACCACCGAGTTGTCCGAGTTCCGCTTCAACAACGATGCCTTTGGCGCGTGCTTTGTCAACAACGCGTTTGGTAATCTCAATGTTCTTGGCGAACTCTTCGTGTGAAGCGTCAATCATCACGGAAGAATAAAAGCCGCTGTCGATGCAGTCGTAGCAGGCATCTTCGGTTCCGTGGTCGAGATGAACGGCAAAAACCGCTTCGGGAAAGACAACATCGGCACTGCGAATGAGTCCTTCGAGAAACCGCTTGTCGGTATAACTTCTGGCACCGCGTGAAATCTGAATGATGAACGGGGCTGACTTGCCGCTGTCGGTAGGGTCTTCATTTTTTACGGTTTTACCGAGATTGCCGCGGAACAAACCTACGATTTGTTCGAGGTTGTTGATATTGTAAGCGCCAATGGCATATTTGCCATAAGCATGTTGGAACAGGTCTTTCGTTGTAACAATCATTACCATTTCTCCATTGAGAGGGTTGTATCTGACAGGAATCGTCCGACAGCCGAACTTCACCCGATTATAACACAGCGGAAACATTTTAACAAGGGGCAGAACTTTCCAGTCCCGGTTCTATGAAAAACAAGCATAAACCACCGAACAACAAGCCTCGACTCGAAAATTTTTTTGCGAAGCCAAACCCCTAAAAAACAAGGAGCAAATGTCTGCCAACGCCTTTGTTTTACCTGAACCACCTGACTTAACATTTTCTTTCCCATCTTAACATTTTGAGGTCGGTCGCTACATTGTGATAACAAGCACAAATTCTAGCACACCCGCTAAACTTGGCAAGAGCAAAAAGTGCCGCCGCGGCAGGCAGAGCGGCGGGGATACCCCCGCTGGTATTTATATTGCAGACATAATGTTTGGGAAGAATTTCACTATTTTTCTGTTTTTTCTTGCAAACACTGAAAAAGCATGCTATAAGATACGTAGTAAAAGACCAAGTTGGCTTCAGGCACTTCAGACCGGCTTAAGTGTATGAAATTGTCATTAACGTTTAAAATTTAAGAAATCCAGTCATATGTTAAACCGTTTCAAAATCGGACCTAAATTGTTCGGCGGATTCATCATCGTACTGCTTTTGCTCGTCGTTGTCTGGCAGGTGGGCAGAATGGCTATCAATCAAAAAACAGAAATGGCTGCCAAAGTTGCCAATGCCGAGGCTCTCATCACTGCCGGTTTGACGATGCAACGCGACATCCTCGATGCAATGAATGCCGTCAATCTGGAAACAATCACACTCGAGAAAGAACACGCCGACGAAGTCCGAAGAATCGCGAAGAAAATTGAAGACGAGCATGAAAAGGACTTCGACTTGATTGACGATGAAGGCATGAAAAAGAAGTACCGGGCAATTTTGAACAAAGTTCGCGAATTTGCCGCTACGGATGCGAAAGCGTGGGATACTGAAGTCGTACGGAAGAAAGCCGCCGATAAGCGACTCGAATTGGCGTTGGAATTGGTCGCTTGTGTCGGAAAAATGTCGGACGCTATCAACGCGGTAACGAGAGACCC
>Ga0123353_10018119_pt1 | contig 10396 bp, 9 predicted proteins | sample TergutLab28metaG_3_FD_92763 | JGI IMG/M metagenome (GOLD analysis project Ga0123353, IMG submission 92763) | Labiotermes labralis P3 segment gut microbial communities from Petit-Saut dam, French Guiana - Lab288 P3 | ecosystem: Host-associated > Arthropoda: Insects > Digestive system > Gut ...
AGAGAGAGAGAGAGAGAGAGAAACCTTTTAATGTGCTGCCCAAACAGAAGTAACGCTACAAATACCGGAAAAAAAAGGTCGCATTGAGGCAAAGCGATCAAGTTTGGTCTGTATGAATTGATTAAACGGCAAACATGAGCTTTTAAATTACATTTCAAACACGAATACTTTTGATACATATAATATTGCTCCTCATTACTTTAGAGTCATGTAGCAAACACGTGGGCTATACAGTCATGTATGGAACACGCGGACTATTAAAATTAATAGCATATTCGGAAACGTTATTACAATATTGCGAATGCAGCAATTACAATAGATTACATGACTGTAATTTCTGTAGTTGATGTTTTGGATGAATGTTTTGTAATCGCTTCTTTTTTCACGATACAGAATTATATGGAAAGGCCTTTGAGCAACTAGCTAAAACGGAAATATTTCGAAAACAAAATGTCAAAGTAGTATTAAAGCAAACGATCAAAATCTGAAACAAAGAAAATGTGCGAATTTTAGTATAAATCGATATATTATATCGACCAAACAAAGGGAAGAAATTTCGTGTCAAAAAACAACAGAAAAACAACAGACATTTATTTCAAATCCAATTTAGATTTTAATTTATTTCGAAGCAACAAAGCCTTGTGTAGATTTATTCAATAATTTTTCATAATTAAATTATATGACGATATGATTATAACGGGTTTTTTTACATACAATCTAAGGCAACAACTAAACATTATATTGTTATCCCTGCTTTGTCATTGTGCCGTGCCATTTATGTTTACGCGGTTTCGCAAAATGTGAAAAAAGATTATTATCTTCGTCGTGTCCGTCCATCTGCACTAGGCGGATTTTCATAAAATCTGATATTTGAGTATTTTTAAAAAATCTTTCGAGAAAATTCAAGTTTCATTACATTCTGGGAATAATAACCGACACCTTACACGGAGACCTATGTACATTTATGATAATAACTCAATGAATTTTCCTTAGAATGAGAAACGTTTCAGGCAAACGTTGTGTACGAAATAAATCACACATTTTATGTTTCAATAACTCCTTCCGAAAATCGTGTTGTTTATGACATAATGTGGAAAAATATGTTACAGCTGGAGATACAACTGACGACAATACAGTACACGCGCTTTGCATTTTGGTTAATTAAGGCTACAAACACACACTCAGAACATGTATTACGTAGTGCGTTTCCACAGCAACAATGGACAATCGAAGGCGTCTCATTGTTGCTTTATACGTACAATGCCCCTCTTGTTCGATTTACTGTCATTAAATTCAGTAGCTTTCAATAAGCCACATGAAAACTGCTTGGTTTCATGATTTTTTAAATTTGTACCTACAAGAAGACATTGTCTAACTACGGGTATTGTTCATCGCCAAATTCAACTGAATAAACTGCAAATTTAAACAATCTAACAGGCATACTATCCAGTACCTTTAAGGTGATGTCACGAGAGCCTCTCGCGATAAATTGGAACGTCACAAGCTGTCCAATCCATGCTCCTACGACATAAAGCTGCTTCGTTGTTTAATCCGTTACCGACGTTTATAAAGAACATGATGCATATATCCTCAAAGGTTTAGAGGTCTGAGAACAGGTTCCGAGTTATCAAAACTCTTGAACCTTGTAAAAATAGGCGTTAAATTCATTAGAAATGTCGGGAAAAAATAACCCACCGAAGCACTCTCAAATTCCAGAGGAATGGAATCCTCAAACACATATCTGTAATTTTTCATATTTTTCATTGCGTGCAATGACAGTTGATTTACACACACTATTAGCACCAACAAATGCACAATTATATATATTATGAATCTTACTACTGATTTGCTCCTACACATTGCGGCGCAATTGCTATCCTCAGGAAGATTATACCAGTGTTGTTAAAATGTGTAGCAATAAAGTAGTTTTACGATAATCATACATCCAACAAATATACATGCATGATATTTGCCACTGCGTGCGTGATTAATGTAAACTAATGTACTGCAGTACGTTCTAACAACATTGGTGTAAGCTCCCCGAGGATGGCAAATGCGCCGAAACACGTAGCAGAAAATTAATAATAAAACACAAAATATAGAATAGTGCATTTGTTGGTGATGACAGTGTTCGTAAATGAACATAGTTGTGAATTTTCAAAACGAAATATGTCCATGTTAAGAGAATATTCGGTTGGTTTCTCAGCCAATACACGGCCTATAATGACGGAGGGTTCACTTTTTCCTCAGTTCCTCCGGGTGTGTTCCTGTGTAATCCTTTGTGTATGCCACAACAGATTCATTCTACATCCTCCCACCGTTTGCATCGAAGATACAGTGAAATAGTAAGTTTCACAAAAGAAACCACCAAAATATTAAAGGTATTACCAAATATAGAAAATGATTTTTAAATATAACTCTTAAATACTGTGCACTGGATGATTCATACAACTTTAACTGTAAAATAAAATAAGCTCTTATCCGTATGGACTTCAAGATTCAGATACATAATAGTAACGACGCTTTTCGGTTTCCTACAGCATTACCACACACAGATTAAAAAACAGATAAACGGGCTGGGGATCAATTCTGCATTACAGCATGACATTTCCTTACACATATATTTCAATTATATTCCTATAACTAAATTGGATGATTTAAATAATGGAGTGACATATAACGCTGTATATAAACAGCAGGGTAGCGCAAAACTATACGGCTTGATATTTATGGACCCCAGGGCGCCCGGGATAAATATAAAACGCAACACAACAAGGCAGGTCTTTACGTTTATGATACTTGTGCACACATAACAGGTGCCCTCTCTCCATAAAATGACTCCGTGTAACTCCTACACATCTGCCTTTTCCTGTACACGGCATTGAAACTAACTTCCGTACACTAGAGCATGCCGGTTTAAATGAGTACATTTGAATTCGATTTTGTTGATTCTGTTAATTTTCAATATCGTGATTTTCTGGGTTATGTCATCATGCATTCTAGTAGGTGATTTACCAAAGATTCGGGGAAAATATTCTTCTTCAGTCCTCGCAGAAGGTGAAAGACACTCCCCGAATCTTCAATGGTGACATCCCATTGTGACCGGAGTTTCAATTGAAAGTATTATTTTTTTTACAGAGAGTATCCCGTTGTGTTTTCAAACTAAAAAACAGTAAAATAAGTTTTGGTTTACGTCAAAAACAACAACATTGGTTTATTTTATTTTATTATGGCCACATGCTTCCGTCAATTGTCCATCATCAGGACATCTCTACAAAACTCAGTACAAGGTGCAAAGCAGTACCAATATTTATTTTCATTGTTACACCGTGCATGTTGTCGAGTCACTCAATTATTATACCAACCAATGCACTTATATAAAATTTACACAGTAAAACACTAAAACTGCTCCGACATGTTTCGGTCCTAAGACCGTCATCAGGGAGCTGTATTTCTTTGCTTTGTTAAAGTCACATTAAAAGCCATATTAAAACCAGTCATAAATTAACTTCGTTGTGTTAGTAGGGTATTGTAGCAGCATGCCATGTTGTGTAATGTTATGTTGCGAAGAATGCCCTGCTATGGATGTGCATTCTTTGCTTCGCTACGCACATAGCGAAGCACAGAATGCACATCCATAGCAGGGCATTCTTCGCAACATAACATTACACAATATGGCATGCTGCCACAATACCCTACTAGCACAACGAAGTTAATTTATGACTGGTTTTATAATGTGGCTTTTAATGTGACTTTAACAAAGCAAAGAAATACAGCTCCCTGATGACGGTCTTAGGACCGAAACATGTCGGAGCAGTTTTAGTGTTTTAATGTGTAAATTTTATATAAGTGCATTAGTTGGTATAATAGTTGAGTGACAATATTATTTGCATTGCGTTTCGTAGAGACGGTCTGATGACGTCAGTTGACCGCAACATATTATCATAATAAAATGCAATAAATAATTATCTTTGTCTTTGAAGGAAAACAAAAAATCTTTTACTGTCTTGTATTGAAAATACCAGGTTACCTTTCGTCAACACAAAAATAATTTTTATTTTATTATGTATACTTACATTTTATTGCAAGATGTCTGGACTAACACACGTCGAAATATGTTGTAATAAGTTTAATAAGATAAGATTTTCAAATTAAACTCATACACCCCGAAGACTGAAGCACGTTTCTCCGAAACATCAGTACCCATGAAAGAGGGTGCACGATACCATAACGTAGACATGAATCTCCACTGTAATGAAAATCTCATATCTCTATCCATTTTTTTCGGCGTATATTTGCACGATGCAAATAAAAAACGTAAACTCATTACAGATTACTCTCTGTCCGCCTGTCTGTATGTCGTAGCTTAGAAAGTATATTAGGTGTTTCCATTACAAGTGTCATTGATGATCTAAGCAAATTTTGTGTAACTAAATTAATTCCCGTGCTTGTGATTGGCACTTCTAACCCTACTGACAGGTTAAACAGTATCAATTATTATTTATTTGGCGCAAAAGCCCCCAGTGGACCAGTACTTCCTCATTCACAAGGTTTCTATATCACACAAAACGACGCACCACATTCAGTAGGATTTTTCTGGGCAAGTGATAAGCTCATCACAGAGACCTGTACCTGACAACACAAAACACTCAAAACAGACAGACAAAGAGACGCGCTCCCAGTGGGATTCGAACTCATAATCTCAGCAAGCGACCGGCCGCAGACCGCGCGGCCACTGGGACTGGAATGAATTATTATTAAGTGTATCAAATTATCGACGGAAAGACTCAACACTTCCATTCTTCTTTGCCTTTATATTCTAACTCTGGAAAAGTATTTGTTTTATCTGGCGACTGTTTAATACCTCGGGTAAATAAACTTGCCGCAGTGGGAGACAGCGCGGTCAAACACATGTACTGTCTGCTCTCGCTAAGACACTCCGAACGTGGGTTGAGAATACCACTCGAGGCACGGATTTATGTCTATGTCCTCTATGTGTGTGTTTCTTCTACCATACAAGTATGTAGCCTGCAGGTTTGCCAGAAACCGAACCCTCTTCCAAAGAGACTTACCCTACTCATATAAATATCAAATTATAACCACCACGGCATCAAAACCCAGAAGACTACCAATTCAATACCATCCACAACTCAAAATCTGAAAACTTATAACGTAGAAACTGTATCGAAACTATTGAAATCAGTATTATTGAACGTTTCGAGGAACGAATATTCTGTAGGAAATACTTGAAATTTCATCCTTACCTCACAGGAAATATTTCTTTTCGCCATTAGAGACACCAGTGTGATAATATTTTTAGGGAAATTAGTGATGTTTACTGTGGCAGGAACGTAAACAAATAAATATATAATGTGGACAAAATGTACAGCTTTCAGTGTTTCGTTTGTTTAATTATCTAAAGTGCCAGTATCTACGCTGTGTATCGTCAAAGATTTATGGCAGATGGAGGACTGCTGGACAACGGTATCTCTACAGTAGCGACTGTGTGTTGAAGGGTGAAACATTACGAAAAAAATGACGTTTCTGAACCAAAAATAAAAGACAAGTGTTATCGAAAATATGTATATTTAAATTTTTTAAAATTTATGTTGGCAAACAATAGCGTCCGCGTGTCTGTTTCTCCCTCCAAAAAAATTATGAATCACCTGACGTATTTTCACGATAAATGGTAGAAATATTCTGGCACTATAAATAACTCCAGCTCTATAAATTTTAATTTTTGACCATCAGTAATGTGAACAAGACGGCCGTTCAAACAGCCTGCGGTCGAAAAATGCTACAGGCTCGCTGGCAATGTGGCTAGCTTTGAAGAATAAAATCTTGGCTCCTCAGAGATACGTCACGCTGTTGACCGTATAACTACAGGACGAAAACTATATATCTAGGTCAGAGGTGTACAAATTTTCCAAAACCTAGGAACCATCTCAAAATTCTAGGCACCAGAATATTGACATGAAGCAAGCTTTACTTTAGGTGCCACAGTTCATAATTTAGTGACAAAAGCGACCTGAAATCTGGTATTTGTGCACCCCTGATCCAGATTACAATAACTGATAAAAATCTTTGAGCTACAAGCGTGAGTATTTACATAAAGTTACCTAATAAATATATAAACAAATTACCAGACTTCACGTTCTTGTATGTAAATATTCACAATTATGGCGATACTCAGCAACTTTGGGACTAAATTTATGAAACTTTACGTAGTGAACATCCGTACTAATGGAAAGTGTGCGTTTATTAAGTGAGTTTTACGGCTTTACTCTCTGTACCTGAATAGGAATACGCACAGTCATGTGTAATGTTATAAGATTGTGACCGACACACAAACATGACCAGTTCACACCAACGAAAACACAAAATATATAAATATTAAGAGTAAATACTGCCGTTTGTTTTAACAAAACTGGCAAAATAAGTCACTTAATCACGAATTATATTCAGAGACATTTAGGTGAGTGCCCCACTAAAAGTGCATTTTGTCGCCTTGTAGATTTCGTAATTCAATAAGACAGTACACCGTCATGTCCGACGTTATAAGATTATTCGTGACTTTTCAGCTGCTTTCAGCGTTAGTCGTGAACAGTTCTGTCGGACGGAGCTTTGCTCTTCACACTCTCTATCAGTTTTTTAGTTATTTCTGGCCTCATCAGCAGAGAAGCACGCTTCACGTCATTTCAAGCACTTCCTACCTTGTGCTGTTTTCTTCGACCTACTCCTACTGTGAACTGAGGTAAATTCACCCCGTTGCCAATTTCCTTTCTTCTTTCCTTTCTTCTTCTTTATTTTTTTCCTTCCTTCCCTTTTTCCTTCCCTCTTTACTTTGATGCTTTTTTCCTGATACAGCTCTGAACTGAAATGTCCAGTTTCAACGCAGGAACTTCATAGACTGTACTAAGCAAAAAAAAAAAAGTCATTTAACAAAACCATTATAGCGATCAGGCCGAGAGTTGTAAGATCTGGTACTCGTGGTTCAGTTCCAGAAAGGGACACGGTTCTGTATCTTCGCTACTGTGTCCACAAAGCCCTGGTGTCAATAAAGTACTAGAGCGACTTGAAAGATAACCATTCACCAACAATGAGCGCTAAATCTGAAAACTGTGGACTTCTACCTACATTGCCCGTTAAAGGCACGATGCACAATTAACGCAGACCACAGTACCTTCACTACGCTTCTACCTACTTTTCGAGTAAAGTAACGAGATAACAGGTAATTCCTTTAGCACGTTTAGACGCAACAGACTGGATGGTTAGATAACGAACACTGTTCAGGGTTAACTGCCTATACTGTTGGTGCCAATCCTGTTGTCCTGATTTACAGCTGGCCACTCTTACGCTTCTATTATCTGCGTTTAACCCTTCATTTCCCGTGAAGACGTTAATAAAGAGAAAACATAAAATCCGGTATAAAGCATCACTATCTACTGCATTTTTCTTCCAATGGTAACAAAAGACAGAAGAATCGTACTGTTTCTAGAAGACATAAATCTGTAATATCATAAGTTCTGGTAACATTATGTATGAGAGTAAAACCATTGGAGGTTCATCAACAACAGAATAGCTGTCACTAGTGACACAGTTGTTGGGATCTGAACTAGGGGCTGCAAACTACGGACTACAAAATGACTAAACCGGTTTGGTTTCCAACTATTTTAACTTTCAATTAAAGGTAATTTTGTCTATTAAAATTAATTTCTGGTGCATTTTGCATAGAAATTATTTTAATTAAAAGGGGTAAAATTTTAAAAACTAATATCTTGATGGAAATCAAAATTATGAAGAACTCACTGCTAGAATTTTGTTTAATTATACTCGTATTTAGACGTACAGTAAGAGAAACTTGGGCATTTTCTTTCACGTTTCCACTTCGCCTTGGCAGTAGATGGAATTTCATTTCTGGTTAAATTCCCTGTTTAAATGTTCAGCGTTTTCAGTCAAGGGTTACAGTGCTTTACAGTGCTTTACAGTGCTTTACGTGGTGTAAAAGCCTAACTGCTCCTTGACCGCCTTATTGCTAAGGTTTCCAGACCACACACCATTAGAAACACGCAAGGCAGCACATCTCTGAGTGAGTGGTCATCTCGTCTCGGGGGCCACTGCTCTCACAACGCACAAAAAACACGAGACAAACTTCCATTCCTTCAGCAGGATTCGAACCTACAATCCCCTCAATCGAAAGCCAAAGACCTATTCCTGCGACCGCAGACCACCTGGAACGGTAAGAGTCAAATATATCCTGTAGGAATTATTACTAATTAAAATGCGAGTAAAAAGGTAAATCAGTCCCATTACAGGCCCGAGGTGCCCAGAGGGTTTCAGTAAGTTAAGGTTCCCAGATTACGTGACAATGGCCCAGAATGGTGGTAAGGTTTTCAGCCTTACCCACCGGCCGCCTTTACCCCCAGGAAATTCTCCTAGTACTCGTTTATGTTAGAGGCTGAGTCGACCCCAGGGCCATAGTGCGATCGGAAGGAATTTAGGTCAATAAAAAATTCCAATGACACCATCTGCAATCAAACCAGTGACCTTCCGATTTGTAACACAGCGCCTTAACCACTGTGCTACCGCAAAATGTGAGTAGTAGCTTCAAAATGTTCCCGGAATTCGCTGAAATACGATGGGGATAGCAGCAGTTTATATTACTCTACAGATATCTGACATATGGTCACGTTACACAGTTTTAACCCCAAGATTACAGCGTGTGTGCATATCTCATAAGACAGGACTGTATAAAGTGCAAATGAATAAATGTAGCTTCAAAGGCACGTGTCTGCTTCAGATTGTTGATATGCGTCACAATGCCGGCGACAGAAAGCAGGCGACACACAACCCTGAATTCTGCACCGTGAATAGCCTGTCTGTATTCCTAATTGAATTTGGTTTCTGTGTGGAAACTCGCAGCAACATGCAGGACAATCTGGCATTAAATGAAACAGAGTCGCCTTGAAATGCAGTCCAGCAGACGATAAATTTACATTTGCGAGGCTACAACATTTCCTAAAAATAATATTTCAGAATTTTTAAGAAAAATAAAACAAACAAAATGAAATTACACGAAAAAATCAAGATTCTTTAATCTCTTATAACATAAAACTTATTTATTTACGAAAACTCACTTAACGATTTTAAATAACAATAAAAAACTACGTATAAAATTCCTTAATTTTCACAAATAGTTCTTTATGTGTTAATCTTATAATCAATGGCGATTATTTCACTGCACATCAACAACAATTTGGTCTTATTAAATGATATTTTTAAACGTTACATAAATGAATATCGTTTTTCAAAGGGTTAGCTCTACATCGGTAGAAGTCAGTGGCATTTCGTATTACCGCATTTGTACCAGTCAATGTCCTTTTATCACTATAACTAAAAACCGAGGAGCACACAAAGAAAATTCGCCAAGCCCAAAAAAAGTTTTGAGAAAAATTAATGTAAAATTCTGATATGCAAGCAAGCTTAACAAAAACTATTTTATCACCGTAAATAATTCCTAAATGGAAATGATAGTATTGTCAAGGTCAAGGAGGTAACAGATAAGGACTTTTGTTCGGAGTTTTCCTTTTACGTCCACGACATAAAATTCTCAAGAAGCGATTAGCCGATCAGCTGACCGAAGACGTTACCGCCCTTTACGGAACTCGAAATCCGTCATTTCAAGCTAAGTGTCGTATAGCGTCAGAGAGTGTGTATTATAAAGTTGGAAGTTACATAAAGCTGAGGGGATGAATTTCACGGATTTCAATACAACAAGGTCAAAAAACTAAACGATTTTAAATTTCATGCGAAAAAGTCCGTTCACTTCTAATAATCTACAGTTATATTCCGTGCCCTTACTTGATCAAGAAAATAAGGTGTCTTTTAAACAAAAGATCTTTAAAATTTACGTTAAAACTCACTTTGATTTGCTGCTACATGTTTCGGTCTTTAAACACGAACATCGTCAGGGAGCCTTCATTACAGCCTAGCTAAAGTTATGTTCAGATTAAAATTCCGTAAAATACCACGTCGTTATGTTATGCGGTGATGTGGCAGCATGTCATAGGTATGGTGTGTGTACTGTGAGCTGTGTTGGGTGCGACTGTATGGTGTGTGTGCTGTGAGCGGTGTTGGGTGCGACTGTATGGTGTGTTTGCTTTGAGCTGTGTTGAGTGTGACTGTATGGTGTGTGTACTGTGAGCTGTGTTGAGTGTGACTGTATGGTGTGTGTACTGTGAGCTGTGTTGGGTGCGACTGTATGGTGTGTGTACTGTGGGCTGTGTTGGGTGCGACTGTATGGTGTGTGTACTGTGGGCTGTGTTGGGTGCGACTGTATGGTGTGTGTACTGTGGGCTGTGTTGGGTGCGACTGTATGGTGTGTGTACTGTGGGCT
>Ga0123353_10018120_pt1 | contig 10396 bp, 8 predicted proteins | sample TergutLab28metaG_3_FD_92763 | JGI IMG/M metagenome (GOLD analysis project Ga0123353, IMG submission 92763) | Labiotermes labralis P3 segment gut microbial communities from Petit-Saut dam, French Guiana - Lab288 P3 | ecosystem: Host-associated > Arthropoda: Insects > Digestive system > Gut ...
GAAGCCAAGCACCCCGAGGTTCGCGGCATCCCTGGCATAGTCGAACTCGTTGTACCCCGTGATGATGATGACCCTGACGAGCGGATAGACTTCGCGCACCTTCTTCGATAGGTCGATCCCGTTGATGTAAGGGATCTTTATGTCGGTCAGTATCAGGTCCGGGTTATCGGATATTATGCCGTCATACGCGTCGATACCCGTCTCATACTCGCCGACGATATCAAAATTGCATCCGGCTTTCCCGATCAAACTGATCAGCCGCTTCCGGACATCCCTCTCATCTTCAACAACAACCAGCCTGTACATCCCAACTCCCTCATTTCATATAATGTGAGGCTCCGCCCCACAGCCCGCATAACTAACTCATAACCCCCGTATAAATAACCAGAACTTCCCGAAAATCCCATTCACATAATACACCTCTGTGGCCTGTTCCTTAGCGAAGGCAACCATCTTATCGCGTTCATCCTCTGATATGGTATGCTGGCTGAACCGCGCCTTGAACGCCAGTTCTTCCATATCCTCCGGTTGCTCCCGCTTTCGGTCAAGCCGCTTGATGTAACGCCATGCGCGTATAACCGCCATGTTGGTATCCTGCTGAGCGAAACGCCTCTTTCTGATTTCCCCCGCCAGTATCCAGTGCAAGACGATTGCCAGGCATGCGGCCAGTATGCATACAGCCACTATAGTTACCTGGCGCGGTACTGCTATCCCTATCCCATCCGGCGAACCGGCGCCCGCGCCTGTTGGCGTACTCGTCGGCGTCGTCCGGTTGGGGTCATTTTCCCGTTCATATTCCCGCACCCAGTCGGGGGGAGTGGCGGGCTGCCTTTCATCCGGGGCATCAACGCTGTTGCCGGGCGAGTGCGGCCTCGCGTCCGGGATAGTCTCGTCCGAGGACGCGGGCGTCACCTCCAGGGGCAGCCATCCCGCCTCTTCGTAGAATACCTCGACCCATGCGTGCGCGTTCCTGTCGGTCAGCGTAACGGGCAAGCCGATGCTGCTGTGCGGGACTCTCGCGACAAACCCGCTCGTAAACCGCGCGGGAATGCCCAGAGCGCGAAGCATCAACGTCGCGGCAGTCGCGAAGTGGATGCAGTAACCCTGTTGCGAAGTCTCAAGGAAATAGAGCGCAAAATCCTCTTGTTCCGGAATAACATAAGGCGTCAGCGTGTAACGTCCCGCCGATCTTATATACCCGGAGACCTGATCGACGACCGTAGCCCGGTCGGCAGCCGGATCGATACCCGCATCATAAGCGAGCCGACGCAGCCCATCGGCGGTCGACGCATCGATCTCCGTATATTTCTCATAACTGTTCGCGGCATAAATATCCAGCCAGGGGCGGGTGAAGTCATCGACACCGATTTCCCGGGCAAGCTTCAGGATACTGGTATCCGTGTAGACGAATGAATCATCGTGTTCGATATAATACTCGCGAAAACTGAACCCATAATACGGGGTGAGCGTAACAGTACTGGAGACATCGCTGAGCCTCTCGATAGACATGTTCACATTCTTCATGAACGTCAACGCGTTGTAAGGGTGATCTTCCATGTAGACACTGGCGATCATCCTGGGGTAAGCCCTCGCTACCACTTCTTCCCTGGTGAACAACATGTTTGCGTTGACCAGCCATCTGCGCCCGTCGAAGCGTTGCATTGAGTAGGCCCTTATGTAAAACGTTCCCGCTTCGGAGGCCGTGACCTTGAGTATTCCCTGATCCGTTATGACACGCGTGCCGGCGTCTGATATCGACACGCTGTTCGTATCGAAGCTCCATTCCCCGAGAGATACAAACGGCCAGCCGACGCCGTACCTGATTTTGGCAAGGCCCAGCCGCGAGGCGATGTTCCGTATATGAAAGTCGATCGGCTCAATGCTCCCCTCGCGCTCGAAGTTCTTCGGCGAAGCCAAAATGTATGTAAATCCCATAAGCAGCACCGCCAGCGCGAGCGCTGGAAGGACCGCCATCCCCCGCTTCTTGAAGTCATCGCTGTGCAGCGACCCGCTTATCAGCACCGTGAGGATGACAGCGAGCAGCCCCAACAGGTATCGCGTATCCGGCTGGTTATATATGATGACAAACGTTAAGAATACTATCGGCACGGTGAATAAAACCGTCAGCATAGTGCTTCGCCGCAAACAAATAGCGATGGTTAGCAGGAACGCGAGCGCGACGCCCGCGGCTGAGAAAAAGAGCGTCACGGACAGCACGTCCGCCGTGGCGTCGGGAAAGCGGACTGCCACGATAAGCCATTTGTTATATTCCGTACTGATAGAGAAGATGACCCACTTGGCGCCTTCGACGATCTCATCCATTCCCCACAGGAACATCGCCAGGGCGGGCGCCATAAGCGCAAGGATTCCCTTACCTCGCCAGAAAGCGGCAATGACGACCAGCGCGAGAACGGCGATGGTCAGTATGACGAACATCATACCAACATTCACTACGAAAGAAAACGCGCTGAGAAGCGCGCCAATAACGCAGACTATGGCAGCCAGGATCAAAACAAAGTTTCCGCTTATTATCAAAGGATGCTTCATCTGCAAGTTCATTCCCTTTTACACCACGGGGCACAGCCACCGCCTTCAGGCCACTGACGTTATCCCGGCGACTTCCTGGCATCCACGCGAAACGTCCAGGTGAAGCGCGCGGGCACATTCGGGTGCGGGCGCAAGGTGCGCGCCTTACCGTCCAGAACGCGGTAAAGATAGTCAGTCAAATCTCCGGTTTCGGTGATCTCCATGATTGGCCCGTCATTGCCGAACTTGACGAAATAAGGCAGCTCCCACTTAAGTAAGTAATCGGAGATCCACATCAGGCGCCCCAGAATCAAATCGCGCTGTTCCGCCTCGTCCCATTTCATGATGTGAACGAGCCTGCTGTGAGAGGGAGGCACGAGCGGTTCGCGGATGACAATCGAATCAAATTTCGCCGACACCTTCCAATGTATGCTCCGCACCGGATCGCCCGGCCTGTAATGCCGCAGGTCGTAATCCTCCGCAAACCCGCCGCCCGGCTTCGGACGCAAAACGACGCCGCGCGGCAGCGCCACGATATCGGGCGGTTTCACCGGCGCCGGGAGAACCAGCGTCGCGGCCCTGCAACTGACGGACGCGGGTATGGAAAACAACCCTATCAGGCTCACAGGCCATATCCGCGTTATCTCGAACACGGTTATGCCGCTGCGCGACGTATCGATCTCGACCTGTGTCCTGCTGCCCCGCTCCGCGCCGCAAATGAGCCGGTACCAAACAGAAACGCCGTCGCCGTATATCCGCATCCACGCCCTGATGCATCTTGCGGGAAACGGCATCTTCTGAAGCGTAGTAGCAGTGAGCATCCTGTCCTCGCCCTGCCCCACCACCTTCGGCGCCGCGACCGCGACCCTTCTGGTCAGCATACCGGGCAGGCTGAGCACCAGATCGAACGGCAGCAGCATCAGCATCAAGACAAGGAGATACCATGAAAACCAGAACGGATAGAGTATATAAAAGAGCGCCGCCCCGATAAGCGCGCAAACATAAGTAACAAGCCGTGAAACCACAGTGTACGCCCCTTACAAATCTTACTTTCCCTCTATGCTCCGCCGCTATACCCTCGGCACCTGGACCGAACTGAGGATGTTGTCCAGTATCTTAGCCGGGGTCAGGTTTTCGTTCTCCGCCCCCGGGCGCAGTATCAGCCGGTGCGCGAGCGTATCGATAAACAACGGGACTATATCCTTCGGCGTAACGTAATCCCGCCCCTGCAGATAAGCCGTCGCCTTCGCGATCCCGTTTAGCGCGATAGAGGCGCGCGGACTCGCGCCCAGAAGGATATCGGGGTGGTTGCGCGTCACTTCGACGAGGGAAACGATATAATTCTGGAGATATGGATCCACATGTATCTTATCCACTTCCCCGCGCATCTTCTCAAGCTGATCGCTCGTAAGGACCGGCTCCACCAGGTCAATAAGGTTGCTCACGCGTTTGCGCTTGAGCAGTAGCAGCTCGTCATCGTGAGACGGATACCCGAGAGAAAGCCGCACCATAAAACGGTCCATCTGAGAATCCGGCAGAAGCTGTGTCCCCGCCGCGCCGACGGGGTTTTGCGTCGCTATGACTATGAACGGCTGCGGTATGGCATAAGAAACGCCGTCGACGGTCACCTGCCCCTCCTCCATAGCCTCGAGCAGGGCTGACTGCGTACGGCTTGTCGCGCGGTTGAGTTCATCCGCAAGGAACAGATTGCACATGACGGCGCCCGGAGAATACTCCATGCGCCCGGTTTCCTTGTTAAAAATCGAAAAGCCCGTTACGTCCGATGGCAGGACGTCAGGCGTGAACTGCACGCGGCTGTAATCCAGGTTCAGCGCTTTTGAAAAAGCGATCGCGAGCGTCGTCTTACCGACTCCCGGTATGTCCTCTATAAGTATATGCCCCCTGGCCAGGATCGCCAGAAAAACACGCAGTATGACCTGCTCTTTACCGACGATCGCGTTGGCCACGCTCTTGAGCACCTGCCGCCCCGAGTGCTCATCTTTTTTCAACAACTCCACTCTCTACCCTTCTGCCTCCTGTCTCCCTGTCTCCCGGTCCCCGGTTTAATATTAGTCAGCTTTCCAAATCATTGCACCATCTCACCGAAGATATATACGCGTCGTTGACAAAAGAGGCGCTGATCTGGAGTTCTTCTATAAACTGAGACACCAACTCCCAGTTCGAATACTCATAATTTTCAAAGAAACGAAGCAAATCAGAGTATATGCCAGTCTTCGTAAGCAGTGAATCCCTTATATCGTCAGCGACCGGAATCTCCTCGAGCAACTGCTCCCTCGTTTTCTCGACCGCGATATGCAGCAGCGACAGCATCCCGACCATGAACACCTGCTGCGGATTACTCTTGATCCGGAAATGCGGCGCAAGCAACTCGCCAAACCGCGCCCTCACCAGAGACATGCGGACGAGTTCAAGAGGTTTATCCTCCGCTATGCCCCGCAGCGCCAGCACCGCGATCCATTTCTTTAAGCTCTCTTCGCCCAGGTAGGCTACGGCGCTGGAAATCGAAGACACATTACGCAAGCCCACGGCGGCGGAGTTCAGTATGCGCAGCAGCTTATACGACAGCGCCACATCGGAGCTGATGATCGTGCTGATCTCGCGGAAATCCATATAGTCGTCCGCGCTGGATAACTTGAGCAGACGTAAATAGTTGAGCTTAAGAGGGCTGATTTCCTTGGTTTTCCGCCCCAGCACGGGCTGGCTGAAGTGATACCCCTGAAACAGATGGAATCCGGTAGCCTGGGCTTTAATGAAGCCCTCATAAGTATCGACTTTGGTCGCGATGAACTTGATTTGGCTGTTAGCTGCTATGACGCATTTTTGCCTGACAAGGTTCCTGTCCTCAGGGCTGAACTTACAAAAGTCGGCAAGGGTCAGTATCTCCGGCATAGGATGCCCGCTGTGTACACCGTTAAGCGCCAGCTTATAACCATTTTCCCTCAACTCTTTGCACGTCTGGAAATTACTCGCCAGCTCGTCCCTCGGCGTTTTATACGATACATCGACCTGTACGATGAACTTATCCCTCGGCAGGTTCCGGATCACCGCGGGGGTCAGCAACTGCCTCGAGTAAGTGATGAAATAATACAGCTCATCCTCCAGTTCGTTGAGGCCCAGCGCGTCAAGAGTCCTGTTGAACTCATTGAGGCTGACAGTCGCGTCGCCAAGCTTCTCGCCGTTCCCCTTGTCTATGAGCTCATAACCGAAGGTCTTCCCGTCTCTTAAAAGGATCGGCTGGATAATGATGAACAAATCTTTGAACTTCTGCGCCTTGTCATACTTTTCTGAGAAAAAGATTATCCGGTTGCGGCCCGATTCTTTAGCCTGATAGAGCGAGATGTCGGCTTTCCGCAGGACCTCCGACAGATTGGTCCCGTGTCTGGGGAATACAGAAACGCCAATGCTGATCGTACACTTGACATCGATATTAGGCAGCGTATACGCCAGCAGGGCGTTTGCCAGGACACCCCTGTAGTGGTTAACCAGCTCCTCATGCGACTCATATGTGTCCGGGGGGTCGGAATAAAGCAATACGAACTCATCCCCGCCCAGCCGGTACAGATGCCCGGAAAACGCGCTTTCCCCCTGCATATGCTCCGTCAAACGGCGAAGGACGATGTCGCCGGTATTGTGTCCATACGTGTCGTTTACAGTTTTGAAATGATCGAGATCGAACAACGCGACTATCCCGCACAGTTCGTTATTCCCGATCCTCTCTTCCATCGCGCTGAAATCATCCTTTAGCCTCTGCCTGTTCGGGACTCCGGTCAGTTGGTCGGTATATGCCAGCTCGTACAGCTTATTTTTGAGCTTAACATCATCGGTAATATCGCGCAGCATGAGTATTGCGGCGGGTTTACCATCGATCCAGCTTATGGTGTTGCATTTGGCGCTATATACCCTGTCATCGGTATCCCTGATCTCAAACGCCTCATGCTCCTTCTCCCCCTGGACCATTCCATAAGGGCAATAACCGCAAATACCCGGAAACTGCCCGGCGTAACCCGTTTTACAGCAGCCGGTGTAACCCTCGTCAGTCTGCATCCGCGCATGTGCTCTGGCGTTGGAGAACTCCACCGCGCACTTTTTTTCCCGTACTACCACGATCTCCATATCCTGCAGATCGAGCACCCCGCAAATGTCTCCCAACAGGTTTCTCATATCTGCTTTCCTGGATAGGGATCTAAAAACCCCTCCGTTGTTATCGTGAGTCTTCTTCAAAGTACCCTTAACGCCCATAAACATATCTCCAGCCGTGTACGCACATTACCTTTTAAATATGAGTTTGCACCCGAAGCTGTACGTACCATCGTCATTGATGCACTCCCTTACGACCCGGACATTGAGGATGATCCTGTTGCCATGGTAGTAAAACTCGATATGAACCGCGGCGTCAATAATAAGGCGCAGCCCATGAGATTTGAACCGCATCCCGGTTTTGCTGATGTCTTCCACGATCACATCAGCCGGATCGGAAAGCACATAAGTCTGGGAGTTGACAGTGATTTCATATATTATCGCAGCGGTGTTCAGTTTGTATCGCGACGCCCCTCGCACACCGCGCCTGCGCTCACCGTATATGGGTATCTCATATACGCCCTGGCGCACGCTCTTTAACAGCCCGCCAAACTCGCTTGCGCCTTTTTCGTGTATGATCAAAAGATTCAGATGGGTCCCGGGCCTGACATTCTCCAAGCCCTCCATAACCTCTATGTACATCTCGCCCCTGTCATGCCCCGTAACAGTCGTTTGGGTCATGTAGTTGTTATCGCCGTCGTAAATCACGACAAGAGCATCTGTAAATTGGCCTGCGAGTTTTGCCATATCACTATCCACCCATGCTTAGTTTTCTCGACGCTATACAGAGACATTGTATCACAACATCATCCGATAAGCAAATAAAACCATAACAATGCATATGTAAAAAAACAAACTTTGCCCGATTTACGAGACTCATGGGTCATTATTCGGGCATTAACGCAACTATTGAGTATTTATTCTTGTAATAAACGGATTTTGATGGTACGATAGCGAATAACGGCACATGGGCGTCAAAGACCGATGCGCTTTGATGTGCCTATATGTTATGGAGGATGATAAAAAGATGAAAAAAATGAGAAAGACGCTCACAATTCTGCTCGCTTTGCTGCTTGCGTTGTCGTTATTCGCGGGGTGCGGCGGCGAAGTCAACCCGGCGGGGAGCTCGCAAGTCGACGATGCGGAGGATACCGGCGACCCCGTTGAAGTCAGTGAGGAAGCGAAAGTGCTCCGCGTGGGCATGGAATGCGCGTATGCCCCGTACAACTGGATGCAGCCGACAGACGCCAACGGCGCGGTACCGATAAAAGACAGCCGGGATTACGCATACGGCTACGACGTGATGATGGCCAAATACCTCGCCGATAAGATCGGATACACGCTCGAAATACATATGATGGACTGGGACAGCCTGCCTCCCGCCGTGCAGTCCGGCGCGATCGACTGCGCCATCGCGGGGCAATCGATCACGGAAGACCGCAAGCTGACGCTGGACTTCACCACCCCGTACTACTACGCCTCCATCGTAGGCCTTGTCAAAGCGGACTCGGCCTTCGCCGGCGCCACTGGCATATCGGGGCTGTCCGGCGCGTCGGCGACATCCCAGCTCAACACGGTGTGGTATGACGTGTGCCTGCCGCAGATACCAGGCGTCAGCATCCTGTCCCCCATGGATTCCGCGCCGGCGATGCTGGCCTCGCTCACCTCGGGCGCGTGCGACCTGGTAGTCACGGACATGCCGACCGCAATGGCTGCTGTGTCGGTGTACCCCGACCTCAAACTGCTCGATTTTACCGATTCCCCCGATAACTTCACAGTGTCCGAAGAAGAGATCAACATAGGTATATCCCTGCAAAAGGGCAACACTGAGCTGCTCGATCTGCTAAACGGCGCCCTGAGCGGGCTTACCGTAGCGGACTTTGAAAGAATGATGGACGAAGCGATCAGAGTGCAGCCTCTGGAAGTAGGCTGACGCAATGGGCATACCTTCTACATTCTTTGGATGGATCACGTATATCGTCAGGAACTCCGGCCCGTCGATGCTGATGGGCGCGGGCAGCACGCTGCTCATCGCCTTCATATCCACGGCTGTCGGCTGCGTGATAGGGCTGGTTATCGGCATCCTCAACACGATCCCCATCGAGAAGAATGACCATCCCGTGAAAAAAACCATCCTGCACGCCATAAGGATCATATTAAGCGCATATATTGAAGTATTCCGCGGAACGCCCATGATGGTGCAGGGCGCTTTCATCTACTTCGGCCTGATTAGTTTCGGCGTCAATATAGACAGGTTCGCCGCCGCGCTCCTCATTGTCTCGATCAATACCGGCGCATACATGGCCGAGACCGTGCGCGGGGGCATCCTGTCCATAGACCCGGGCCAGACCGAGGGCGCCAAAGCCATAGGCATGACGCACTTCCAGTCCATGCTGAACGTGATCCTGCCGCAGGCGCTGCGCAACATCATGCCGCAAATCGGCAACAACCTTATCATCAACATCAAGGACACCTGCGTACTGTCGATGATAGGCGTGTTTGAACTCATGCTCGCGTCTCGCAGCGCGGCCGGCGCCAATTACCGCTTCTTTGAAACCTATACGGTCACGATGATAATGTACCTTGCGATGACGCTGTTCTTCTCGAGGGTATTACGCATGGTCGAGAAGAAAATGGACGGCAACAAGAGTTATGACCTCGCGACCCACGACACTCTTGCCCATACCAGCGGGATGATCCACTATATGGAGGAGAAGGGGCGAAGATGAGCGATAATAATAGAGATGAACGCCAAAACCCGCCGGGTCCAGGCGGCAGCGAAGCCCCGGACGGGAATATTCTCGAAGTACGCGAACTCGTCAAGAGTTTCGGCGGCAACGAAGTCCTCAAGGGCATCAGTTTTACGGTAAAAAAGGGCGACGTCACATGCGTGATAGGAGCGTCGGGTTCAGGCAAATCCACGCTCCTGCGCTGCGTCAACTTGCTCGAAGCGCCGTCCGGCGGCGAGATCCTGTTTTGCGGCCAGGATATAATATCGCGTAAAATGAGTATTCCGGAATACCGTGCCAAGGTCGGCATGGTATTCCAGAATTTCAATCTTTTCTTCAACATGACGGCGCTGCGCAATTGCATGGTCGGCACCCGCCGTGTCCTGAAAAAAGACAAGGAAACCTCCCGCGCGATCGCCATGAACTATCTCGATAAGGTGGGGATGTCGCCGTTTATTAACGCGCGCCCGAGGCAACTGTCAGGCGGTCAGCAGCAGCGTGTCGCGATAGCGCGCGCCCTGTCGATGGAGCCTGAGATACTCCTGTTCGACGAACCGACCTCCGCGCTCGACCCACAGATGGTCGGCGAAGTGCTGGCAGTCATACGAAAGCTCGCCGCCGAAGGCCTGACGATGGTCATCGTAACGCACGAAATGGCTTTCGCGCGCGACGTCTCGAACCATGTAGTATACATGCAAGACGGTGTGATCTGGGAAGAAGGCCCCCCGGAGCAAATCTTCCAAAACCCCCAAAAGCAGGAGACCAAAGACTTCCTTGCCAGATTCCTCGACGGCTGAGTATAGGTGGTTTTATGGAGCGGACTGCGTTACGGTTATGCTTCTGGTTATTCCACCGCCGGTTATCGTTATCGTTCCGGTTCTGGCCGCGCCAGTATTTGCCCTTACGTCTATGAAGATCGTTCCGTTGCCGGTTCCGGAGGACGGCGAAACTGTCAGCCACGGCGCGTTGCTGGATACTGTCCAGGATACGTTCGCTGTAATCTTCGCGTTAGTGCCACCGGCGAGCGCGGGCGGATTCCAGGA
>Ga0123353_10018121_pt1 | contig 10396 bp, 7 predicted proteins | sample TergutLab28metaG_3_FD_92763 | JGI IMG/M metagenome (GOLD analysis project Ga0123353, IMG submission 92763) | Labiotermes labralis P3 segment gut microbial communities from Petit-Saut dam, French Guiana - Lab288 P3 | ecosystem: Host-associated > Arthropoda: Insects > Digestive system > Gut ...
CCCCCCCCCCCCCCCCCCATTGTATATAACCCCAGTTCACGCGCGGCCTGTGTACGCCGCGGCGTAAACGTGGCGGCGTGCGTTTTGGGCGTCAGGAACGAAGTCCATCGGGAAATTTTCGACAGAAAGGAAGAAGGCACCATGTCCATTCAACACGATTGCGGCCGACACGGCCACGGCGGTGGCACGAAACTGGGCTGGCGAAGCGTTTTTCTTGTTCCGGCCATGATCGTGACGGTGCTCGTGGCTGGGGCGGTGTTGCCGGCGTGTCAGCCGAGCACCACGTCGATGGCGGCCAATCAGTCGGACAGCCTGCTGCCGGCGGGGGTCAAACTGCCGGAGCCGAAGCAGTTGGAGCAGTTCGTCGACGCCATCGAGCGAGGCCAGGTTGATACGGTCAAGGCCATGCTCGCGACGAATCCCGAACTGGCCTGGGGGCGGGTGACGGTGCCCTGGCTGGGCATCCGCAAGGTGACGCCGCTGCACGTGGCCGCCGGCGCGTACGCCCGCAAAACCACCGGCCCGTTGGGCGCCGACCGCTGGGAGGACATGACGCCGGAATTCCAAACGCAGTTGGTGGAGATCGCGAAGGCACTTCTGGATGCCGGCGCGGACATCGACGCCTGCACGGACTTCTACATCACGCCGCTAGGCGATGCCGTCGAGCACCAGGCGACAGCCGGCTGGACGGGCGTGGCCGAGCTGCTGCTCCAGCGCGGCGCCAATCCGGACGGCGGTTACCGGTGCGAGGCAAGCACATCCACACCGCTGCACCGCGCCGTCTGGTTATCCGATGGCGATTCGCAGATTCCAGCCCGCCTGCGCCTCATCGAACTGCTGCTCAAACACGGCGCGAATCCCTGTGTGGCGTCGGCCTGCTATCCCGACCCTGCCGCCATCTCGCCCTACGAACTTGCGGTGAGGCAGAAGGCGGACGCACTCGCCGCCGCCCTGCGCGAGCCCACCGAAGCCCGTGCTACGGCTGAGGCGGCGGCGATTCGCGCCGTCGTCGTGGACTGGGCCAAGGCCGTCGTGGGCAAGGATGAGCAAGCCCTGGCGGCCGTCACGAATGACGCGAATTCCCACCCGTTCCCGCCGGACTGGATCGGCCGGGCGGAAAAACTTCGCGAAACCTACGCCGACAACCCCGCCGCCCTGGCAACCATCGTCTCCCAGGACTATCGCGAACCCTGGGCCTTCGTGCAGATCGCCGGGTCCGACGAAGGCACCTCGCTCCTGCTGGCGATGATGCGCTTCCCCGACGGCCGATGGCGAATCTTCCACAGCGAGGAGGTCGCGTCCGACGCGACGGACCTGGCCGTCACCTACGGAAAGGACAACTTGTACGGTTCCCGCCGCCGCACCCATTTCGATGCCTACCGCAACGGCGTGTTCGACCGCGCGGGCGTCCTGCCCATGTTCGACGCGGCCTTGAAACGCCAATACACCGGAACCCGCGTCCTGTCGGGGCTGGGCCGCATGGACGTGCTCGTCCGGGACGGGCGGCTGGTTTTGATCGAGCGGAAACCCTGCGGCGACGTCGAGTTGGAACTGGACAAGGCCTGGATCAAGTACCGCTCCGGTTATGCTCGATCCGGCCCCGGCCTGTATGACCTGGAGATTTTCCACAAGATCGAGCGGCAATGGCGGCCTCAGATCGGCACCGCGGTGACCCTGACGGCCGCCGACGGTGAAGCCACCCTCACGCAGGGCGGCAGAATCATGACGTTGCAGCGCGACGGCGACCACGTTCGCGTGGCCGTGAACGGGGAGACGACCTACCTCAACCACTACTCCCACATCGCCATCGACGGCACCGACCTGACGGTCTCCCACATCGTCCATCCCGACGGCACGGAAGAGACGACCGCCGAGATCAGCATCGAGGTCTCCACCGCCACCTGGTTCAAGGAACATCCGAACCGGTGAATGCGCCACCGCCGCCAAAAACATCGTGGTTCGCCGCCTCCGGAGAATTGGCGGCGAACCACGAATTGCGGACCACGATCGCCGACGAGGCGGCCGCTGTCGTTGTTGTGTTTACGTCCGCCGACGCAGCATCGCCAAGCCGCCCAGGGTCAGCAGGCTCATCGTCAGCGGCTCGGGGAGGCCGCCCACGCCCGAAGTTCCGAAGGCCTGGAACTCGACCAGACCGCACCCGGCGCCGCCGTACCAGTCGTTGGCATTGTCGGTCGACGGGAAGGTCAGTTTCAACCATTCGACGTCTTTGAGGACATCGGCGAACGAGGCAAACTCGCCAAGTTGGCCGTTGATGATGGCGTAGCCGCCGTCGTACCGATTGTACTGAATCTGCTCCGGGTCCAGTTCGACCCGATACTCGCCGACAACCTCATCGCCCACGCCGCCGCTGATGACGACCCACTTGGGAGCGGAATTGTCCCGGTAATGCCCGTCCAGCGCGATCCCGACGCTGGTGACGTTCTTTGAACCGTCATAGTTCACGAGCACCGAGTTTTCCCCGGCACCGCCGAAATTGACCCAGTTCTCCGCGGGTCTTGGCGTGATGTTCGGGCTCGGATCGACGCTGAGCAGGTCTCCGTCCACCAGGCGGTCGGCGATTCCACCGACCGTGGAAACGCCGCCGCTGGTGACGGTGACGCGGTCGGACGACAGACCGCCGTGGAGATTCATCGGCGCCGACTGCTGGCCGGACACTCCGTCAAACGAAAGACCCCTCGGATGCCAATCCTCGGGGGCCATATACCGGCCGGTGTAGGGTTGCAGCGACTGGATCACGCAGGTGATCCAGGTGGCTTCGATCGGCGTGGTCACCAGGTTCCCGCTACGGTCTCGCAGACTGTCGGCGAAACTGACCGTCTGCGTGAACGGGTTGGTCGTCCCGGCCGCCCAGGAGGACGTCTCCAGGGTGATGGTCCCGACGAATTTGCCGTTGGCATACACGTCGAGGTCCTTGACCAGGGCGGCTTCGCTGCCGTAGGCGTTGTAGAAAACCGCCTGCGAGAGGGTCATGGACTCCACGATGTACGATTCGGCGAATTCCACGCCAAACCGTCCGCCGTAGGGTCTGCCCGGCACGGCGATCACGCGGCTCCATGAAATGAACCCCGGCGGATCATTGGTAACGTAGGTTTGAAATCCGCCGGTCTTGCTGTTCACGTCCAGCATGGCGGCGTCCGCCACCGGAGTCACCAGCGACAACGCGGCAAGGGTCAATAATACAGTGCACTTCCTCATAGGTTCTCCTTTCTCCGGATTCGGCAAGCCCGCCGCCCAACGCCGGGCACCAACGAACTTCCTGCCGCGAAGTATCCCGACGCGACGAAAAGGCAACATGAAAACCATGTGAGGATTTCAATAATCCACTAAGGGAAAACCCTGATCGGGCACGCCAACGCCGAATTCGTCGCCTCGCCACCGAAATCCCGCCGAAAAATTCTTGACGCGCCTACGCTGGTAGCGTAACTACCACGTAAGGAAAACCCAAACATGGCCTCGGTCGTCTTTTATTTTCAGGTGCATCAGCCGTTCCGGCTGCGACGGTACACGATCTTCGATTCGGACCGGAATTACTTCGACGATTGGCACAACGAACAAACCTGCCGGAAAATCGCGGAAAAGTGCTACATTCCAGCCAACAAGCTCCTGCTGGATTTGATCGAACGGCACGCGGGCGAGTTTCGCGTCACGTTCAGCCTGACCGGGACGATCCTCGAACAACTCGCCGCCTGGGCGCCAGAAGCCCTCGACGGGTTCCGCCGGCTTGCCGACACCGGCTGTGCGGAGTTCATCGGCGAGACGTATTATCACAGCCTGTCCTTTCTCTACAACCGCAAGGAATTCATCGAGCAGACGCGGCGGCACCGGACGGCGATGGCCAGCCTGTTCGGGCAGCACCCGCGCGTCTTTCGCAACACGGAACTGACGTACAATAACGACGTCGCCAAGGTCGTCGAGGACATGGGTTTCGACGCCATCCTCACCGAAGGCGCCGACCACGTGCTCGAGTACCGAAGCCCCAACTACGTCTACGCGCCCCCCAACTGCCGGCGGCTGAAAATGCTGATGAAAAATTACCGCCTCAGCGACGACCTGGCCTTTCGTTTCGGCAACCGCACCTGGCCGGAATGGCCGCTGACGGCGGAACGATTCGCCGGCTGGATTGACGAAATCAACGGCAAGGGGCATCTGTGCAATCTGTTCATGGACTACGAGACGTTCGGCGAGCATCAATGGGCCGACACGGGGATTTTCGAATTTTTACGGACACTGCCGGCCCATGTGCTGAAAAAAGGCAGCGAGTTCCTCACCGTCGGCCAGGCCATTGACCGCCACCCGTCGGTCGGCGAGGTGGACGTTCCGCACATGATTTCGTGGGCCGACACGGAGCGCGATATCTCCGCCTGGCTGGGCAACTCCATGCAGGCCAACGCCCTGCACGACGTCTACGCCCTCGCCGACGACGTCCTGGCCACCGGTGACGAGGCCCTCATCGCCGACTGGCGGAAACTCCAGACCAGCGACCATTTCTATTACATGTGCACCAAGCGCGCCGACGACGGCGGAGTCCACAAATACTTCAACCCCTACGAAAGCCCCTACGACGCCTACATCAACTACATGAATATCCTCGACAGCGTGCGGGCCCGGGTAGCGAAGACCGGAAACGGAAATTTCTCCGCGAATTCCGCGAACGCCCGCGAACGTTCATAACATCAAAAAATTCGCGGGAATTCGCGGCGAAAAAGATTGGCCCTACGGTGTGGATTCGCCCCGCACGCCGGTGACGATGCGGACGTCGGTGATTTTTCCGGGCACCAGGCTGACGTTCTGGAAGACCACGTAGTGGAACTTTCGAATGTCAAACCGGATTTCAACCTGGTCCTTCCAGGCCGCAATGTCACTCCCTCTGGTGGACAGTTCAAGATCGTATCGTCGACGGGACGGCTGGCCTTCCTCGGTAACATTGCTCATGCCGCACATGTCCAGTTTTCTCGTCAGGCCGGCTTTGTCGACCGCCACGAACTGCCAACTGGCGGCATCCTCCAGCGAAAAATCCATGATGGCCGTCACATTCGTGCCCGTTGAGGCGCCCTGTGGCGGGGCCACCAGCCGAAGATCGCCGTGCCCGTCGTCAATCGCGAAGTTGCGAACGATGCCGTCGCCTTCGATGGTGCCCCGGCCGATCGTTGTCCAATCGCCTGCCGCCGTGGAGATGGTGATGTCCACCGTCTCCTGATCCCCGCGGAAAAGAATGGCCGTGGCCTGGTGAGAAAAGTCAACCAGGCCATTAATGCCCACCGGAGTCGCGCTCCCCACGCCCATGTTCTCGGACATGGAGATCATGGTGGCCGGGCCCCGCCGATCATCGCCAAGCAGGCGGGTGCGGTAGGCCATTTCGATGGTCTTTCGATTTTCCCACGTCTGGTCGCCGAACGGTGGGGACTTCGGTTTTTCGTACGGCCGTTCGGGGAGCGGTCGGCCGTCCGGGGTCCACCAGTCCTGGCCGTCGGAGGGGCATTGGGCAAAACCAATCAACTCGACAATGGTTCCGTTGGGCAGGAGGATGTCCCACGGTTTCCCCGCCCACGTCGGCACGGCCGGCTGCGTGGCCGGCGTCGCGGACTTGCGGGAGTCCTTGCAGGCGCTCACAGTCGTCAGCGGAGCGAGGAAAACAACGGCCAATAAAACCGCGGCGGCCATGCGTCGGACGGAACGACGGATTGGCGAACGTTTCATGTTGCGCTCCTCAAAAGACCTGGAGAAACGTGGCGACGTAAAAAATTTTATAGAGCTTTTTCCCGGCGTTGTCCAGCAAAAATCTGGGCGTCATTCGGCGAGGGGTGTGGTTGGATTTTCTGGCAGGACGGTTTTGCGCGGAAAACAGCCATGCTTCGCCTGCCAGAAAATCCAACCGCACCCTTCGGCGAGGGTGCACGTCATGTTTGTAGGCTGTCATCACAATTTGTTTCAGATTTCGTGCTTCGAATTTCGCGGCTCGCGGTACACTCACCTCCAAAAGCTACAGAGAGAAACCCATGCCCCAAAAATACATCGACGCCATTCTGAAATATCTCGCCGACCGCAGCTATCGACCGCTCAAATTGAAACCGTTCGCCAGGCAGATGGGCATTGCCGAGGACGAGTACGGCGCGTTTCGCGAAGCCGTCAAGCAGTTGCGCGATGAAGGCCGCATCGTGCTCGGGGCCCATAACGCGCTGACACTGCCGGAAATGGCCTCGCAAATCACGGGGTTTTACAGGCCGAATCCTCGCGGGTTCGGCTTTGTCGTGCCCGAGACGCCCAACGCGCACGGCGATTTGTTCATTCCCGAAGGGGCCGCCGGGGCGGCGATGGCGGGCGATCTGGTGCTTGCCCGCGTGTTTCCGCGGGGGCGGCGGGACGGTAAAACGATGTACGCGGGCGAAATCATCCGGATCGTCCGCCGCGGCCAAAACCGTTTCGTCGGCACGATGGCCAAAGCCGACGACGGCACGTGGTTCGTCCTGCCCGACGGCACGAGCATGACCCAGCCCATCGTCACGCGCGACGTCTCGACCGCCAGCCCGAAGGTCGGCACGAAAGTCGTCGTCGAGATCACCGAGTACCCCGCGCCGGGGCGGCTGCCCGTGGGGGTCATTGTGGAGCGTCTGGGCGAGGCGGGCGAATTGGCCGTGGAAACCCAGGCCGTCATCCGCGCCCACGGCCTGCCGGACGAATGGTCCGAAGAGGCGCTCGACGACGCCCGGGCGGCCATTGCGGCGTTTGGCGAGACAAACGGGATCCGGAATTCGATATCCGGGATTCGGGAGCAGACAGGCAAAGCCGCCGCGAAGCGTTCGCCGTTCCGAATCCCGAATCCCGAATCCCGGATCCCGTCTTCCGCACGCGAGGACCTGACGAACACAACCATCGTCACCATCGACCCGCCGGACGCGCGGGACTACGACGACGCCATTTCGATCCAGCCGGGCCCCGACGGCAGCGTCGTGCTGGGCGTGCACATCGCCGACGTGTCGCATTTCGTTCGCGAAGGCTCGGCCTTGGACCGCGAAGCCCGGCAACGCGGAAACAGCACCTACTTCCCCCGCCGCGTCGTGCCCATGCTTCCGGAAATCCTCTCCAACGGCGTGTGCAGCCTCCAGCAGGGCCAGGCCCGATTCTGCAAAAGCGTGTTCATCCGCTACGACGGCGAGGGCAACGTCCTCGGCACGCGGTTCGCCGACAGCGTGATAAAATCCGCCGGGCGGCTGACGTACATCGAGGCCCAGGGCATCATCGACCGTGGCGCGACGCGTGTCGAGGGCGTCTCACGTGTCGAGGGCGTCTCGCCCTCGCGTCCCGCGGGCATCCTGCCCGCGTCTGGCGAAGACGATTGGGCGTCCTCCGTTGACCCGCCCAATGGAACGCACAACGCGGGCGAGACGCCCGCGCCACAGGAGACGCCCGCGACACGCGCCGCGTCACGGTCGGGCGGCTTTGCCCCCGGCGTCGCCGAACTCGTGCTCGCCATGCACGCGCTGGCGAAGACCATCGAGGCCCGACGCCGCCAGGCCGGCATGCTGCATCTGGACCTGCCCGAAGTCCAACTGGTCTTCGACGAACACGACCACGTCGTCGACGCCGTGCCCGAGGACACCTCCTACACGCACACGATCATCGAAATGTTCATGGTCGAAGCCAACGAAGCCGTCGCCACCCTGCTCGACCGCATCGGCCGGCCCTGCCTGCGGCGAATCCACCCCGAACCCGATGCCGACGGCGCCAAACAACTCCGCACGTTCGTCCACGCCTGCGGGCACAAATTGCCGGCCAATCTTTCGCGGCGGGACATGCAGGACCTGCTCCGGGCCGTGCGAGGCAAGCCCGAGAGTTACGCGGTGAACCTGGCGCTGCTCAAAACGTTCGAGCAGGCCGTGTACAGCCCGATGACGGTCGGCCATTTCGCCCTCGCCGCCGAACACTACGCCCACTTCACCAGCCCGATCCGCCGCTACGCGGACCTCACGGTGCATCGGTTGTTGGAGGAACACATCCGCGGCACGATGGACGGCCGCCCGCCCGAGGACATGAGCGAACTGGTCCAACTGGGCGAACACTGCACGGTCACGGAGCGCCGCAGCAAGGCGGCCGAGGACGAACTCCGCGAGGTGCTGATTCTCGAATTCCTGGCCACCAAAATCGGCGAGGATTTCGACGGTGTGGTGACGGGCGTGACGAGTTTCGGCCTGTTCGTGCAATCGGCGCGGTTCCTCATCGAGGGCCTGGTGCGGCTGGAGGATTTGGGCGACGACTGGTGGTCGGTGGACCCGAAAACGGGCCTGGTGCTCGGCGAACGCACCCACCGCAAAATCCGCCTCGGAGACCCGATGCGCGTCCGCATCGCCAACGTCGACATCGCCAAACGCCAACTGAACCTCGTCCCGATGCACGAGCGGAAAACCGGCCGGCCGGCGAAAAAACAACACGGGATGAACAGGATGAACGGGAAACGACGGGATTCTTCGAAACCGAAAAGGAAAAAATCCCGTTAAATTCCTTTCATCCTGTGCCGTCACGTTCATTTCCCGCAAGAAACACCGCGGTCGGTAAGCGGCGACTTGAGCGCGGCCGGCAGAAAGAAAAGAACCAGTTCTCGCCGCGCCCGGACCTTTTTACCCTCGCAGGTGACCAATTTCATTTCCGCCAACGCAAGAATATCGCGGTGCATGCTCTTGGTCGTCTTGCCCGCATAGGCAGCGGCCAGTCGCGGACTAAGTTCCGCGATTTTTCCAACCTCCACCCACTCGGCACGCTCGCCAAGGTCCAGGGCGAGATGTCGCCGCCGGATCGCCGCCTGGCTGTTCTGATTGCGAAATTTTTCATGGACGAAATCCCGCCAGAACACGCTCCACTGCTGCGTCCTGATGGTGTCCAACTGCTCGCGCAGGCCGTCCACGAAACCTTGTACCGCGTACTGAATGAACGGCACGATTTCACCGCCCGATTTGCTCGCGCGATCCAGTTGGCGGTAATATTCGCTTCGTGTTTGATTGTAATGGTTGCTGAACAAATGGGCCGCCGGAGACGGCACGCCCGCCGACCGTAAAAAAAGAAAGTTATAAAATACAAAACGAAAATTAACACGATATTTTGTCCATCGAAATATCCACATGAACGTCCAGTCTGTAATCCTTGTAATTTCTACGAAAGATTCGCGGGAATTCGCGGAATTCGCGGCGGAATTGTCAGTGGGCGTTCCGCAGGGTGAACACCGTGATTTCCGGCCGGGAGTTGGTGTGAATGCGGCGGCCATACGAAATGCCGCGGGTAACGTAGAGGTGTTTGTGGTCGCCGAGGGGGTACAGGCCGGCGTGGTAGTCGGTGTGGGTGGGCATGTAGCGTTGGAGCGGCGAACCGTGCGTATGGCCGGCGAGGACCAGGTCGGCGCCGCGGCGGGCAACCTCGCGGGCGGCATCGGGGTTGTGCACCAGGGCGACCGTCGGCAAATCGCTCCGGGCCCCCTCGAACGCCAGCCTCGCATCGTAACGCGAGGACCACAAATCCTCCAAACCGACAAACTGAATGGCGGACGAACCCCGCCGAAACACCCGCCACTCGTTGAGCATCACGAAAATGTCCTGACTCGACAACGCGGCCGCGATGTAGTCGGCCAATTCCCGCCGGTCCCCGCGACGAGCCTGTTTGGTCCCGCGATGGGCCCGCCGGTCGCGGCGGCTGGGGTAGAACACGCCGTAATCGTGGTTGCCCAGGCAGGCCAGCGTGGCGATTTTCGGTGAAAGTTTGCCGAGAATTTTCGCCATCCGCCGCACGAAATATCGGCCGTGCGTGATGAAATCGCCCGTAACGGCGACGAAATCCACGTCCTGTTCGTTGACGGCATCGACGCACTGCCGCAGGTACCGCTCCAACACGATCAGCGAACAGTGCACGTCGCTGATGTGGGCGATTTTGGCCCCGTCGAAATCCGCCCCCAGGCCCGGAAAGGCCAACTCGTGCCGCTCGACGCGAATCCAATGTTTCTCGATCCGCCCCGGATACAGCCCCCCCAACGCGCAGGCCTTGGCGGCTGACCACACCAGGTGGCGAATCAACCGCCCGCCGCCCCCACGTCGCAGCAACGGATTGAACAACAGTTCATTCATCTTCGCCAGATCCCCAAGAAGACTGTTAGGCTGTTAGACTATTAGACTGTTCGGCGCGGGCTGATGAGGCGTTAGGCCTAATGAATCATAAGCCTTTCACCAACAGTCTAGCAGCCTGAAAAGCGGCTCCGCGCTGTCGTGTCCATCAGGGCCATCGCATTCTCGTGGCGCGGGCGTCCCGCCCGCGAGTCGCGAGGGCGTCCAGCCCTCGCTGACCGTTCCGCACGGCTGACGTCATGACAGCATCAAGGCTTTCGCACAGCCGGCGAGGG
>Ga0123353_10018122_pt1 | contig 10396 bp, 2 predicted proteins | sample TergutLab28metaG_3_FD_92763 | JGI IMG/M metagenome (GOLD analysis project Ga0123353, IMG submission 92763) | Labiotermes labralis P3 segment gut microbial communities from Petit-Saut dam, French Guiana - Lab288 P3 | ecosystem: Host-associated > Arthropoda: Insects > Digestive system > Gut ...
AAAGTATCCAGCCATTTTGAATATCTCGAGAACCGGTCGCGTGCAGTCAGATGAGATCTCATTGTGCATCCGTGAACAGTCACTCTCCCGTGAGGTTAGTCAGTCGACAGTGAGACGCCACTGACTGAGATTTTGTGCTGTGTGACCAACACATTCAACGACGATTTTAGATTTGGAAAAAGATCGAAGTCGAAGGGAGGCAAATCTTGGCTGTAGGATGGCTGACAGACCAGGGTGATGTGATGTTTTGCCAAAAAGCTTGCACAAGAGCTGTAGAATGGACAGGCACATTGTCGTGATGAAGCTGATCTGCTCGCTCGGTCATTTTGAACGCGACGGTCACACAGTACACATGTTCAGTCAACGGCGTCTCACTGCCGACTGACTAGCCCCACGGGAGAGTGACTGTTCACGGATACACAGTAAGGTCTCCTCTGGCTGGCTGCCAAGTTACATCAAGGTCACGCGACCGGTTCTCGAGATATTCAAAATGGCTGGATACTTTCCGGACAGCCCTCGAAAAGGTGGAGAACCTATACAATGAGGAAGAGATCCTTTACGTAACGAACGACCTTACCATGCAGAAATGTGTGGAGAGATGGGGTACATATCCTTCTGTTCTTATGACTGTAAGAGAAGAATGTGCGTTTTATGGAGAACCATATTACGTAAGCAGCGAAAAATGTGTCACGTCTATACAAAGAACATTACTCCAATTGAATGGAAACACGGCCCTCATTTGAGATTTCAATATTGCATCGTGCAAAATGAAAAGTGGGAATACTGAAAAGCGAAATTCGCCTTCGCGCCTTTATACAAAGTTTCAAAATATGAAACACGACAAGAGAAGCAATAGGTATAAACATAACAAAGACGCGCGTTGCGTAACCATCGTTGCTGTTGGAAAGTAATAAATATTACATATTCTGAGTTTGTGTCCTTAGCCTTCGTTATCCAGCATTCAAAGCGCACGCACCTTATTGCAATCTATGTCCTGCCCGGCTCTACCATATTTTTCCGCATTATTTCATAAGTGGCACGATTTCCGGGGAAAAAAATTTGAATATGAAATGTGTGTTTTGATTTTCCCTACAAATCGGGCCGGAAACACTTCGCATTCTAAAAAGAATTCGACGAGATATTAACATAAATATATGTAGGTAATCCAGCAAAGTGCCCGCTATGCTTGTTGCATTTTAATGAAACTTGAATATTCTCGATAGATTTTTGAAAAACACACTAAAATATACAATTTCATGAAAATTTGTTCATGGGAACCTAGTTTTTCCATGCTGATGGACAAACAGATATGACGAAACTAATAATGGCTTGCGAAATTTTTCGAAGCGCCTAAACATTCATTTAAATAGTACATTAATTCTCATTTCGCACCTCACAGAAAACACCGACAGTCTCCATTATCAAAGCCAAAAGATTAATCTTGAAGGAAATAAATGTGTTTGTCAACAGCACATCATGAGGGTTATATGTGAGTTTTCAGGGGAGTTCGCAAAATTTCGAAAAGCGACTACTGGGTACGTTATGTCTGTCCGTCCGCTTGGAACAACTCCGCTCTCACATTTTATACTGCAGTATTTTTTTTCAAAATCTGTCGAGAAAATTCGAGTTTAATTTAATCTGGCAGGAACAACGCGTACTTTACATGAAAAGCAATAAACATTTTGACCACCTCGCTCATTTCTTTTACAATGAGAAATGTTTCAGAAAAAAAGTTGAAGTGAAACACAAAACACACATTTTAAAATCAATTTTTTTTCCCCGAAAATGGTGCCGTTTATGAGATAATGTGCAAAAATAATGCAGAGCCAGACAGGCCACAGTTGACAATACGGCACACGCGCACTGCATGCGGGATACCTAAGGACAGAGTCACACACTCAGAATACGTAATACATACTGATTTTCCACTGCAAAAATGGTTGTATGAACGTGCCTCCAGGTTACGTTAAACGTACAGTGCCTGTCTTGTTTAATATTGATGTAGGCAGTAGATATGTTTGCAGGATGGAGATTAGGCGTGGGGGCTGACAACTTCTGCCCGTAACAAGTGAAAAGCCTCGGAACCCAGACAATGGGGAGGCAGTAGATATGTTTGCAGGATGGAGATTAGGCGTGGGGGCTGACAACTTCTGCCCGTAACAAGTGAAAAGCCTCGGGACCCAGACAATGGGGAGGCCATGGTCTGAAAAGGGATCGCTGTCACATAGAAGGTAAATATAATAACCACTGCTTCAAAGATGAAAGTCAGCGACATTCCTTGCTTTTCTAACACGCAGAACCAAAACGCGTAAATATGTTCGGCTACAGCTTTAGCATATTTGGTAAAGTAACACAGTATCATGGCCAATGAGACGTGCAGGGTAGCAATTAAGTCGCTGAACAAGTACGTAGCTATGTGATACAAAAAAGTATTATTATCATTATTAATATTATCTTTATTGTTATTACTTATTACTTACTGCAATTGAGTTTTCACTCGGTGGCAGTAGTCCTCACACTAGTACAGACAAAACAACTAAGAATGAATATACATGAACGAAACAGTGAAGAACACAGTACAAACAATACAAAACTCAGTAAATACAAGTACATACATTACCAAAACACTCACACACACACATACACATACCCACACGTTACAAAACAAGTTAAAACAACCACGCTGAACAATTTATCTAACTACATGGCGCAGAGTATATCTGAAAGCCACTCAGGTAGCCAAAAATTTCTACGCATTATAGAGATACCGTTTACACAAGAACCCGCGACTGGTCCCAGTTCTGAGACACACCAATACAATACACAGTCACATTCTATCTCTGGTGTGGCCAGCTAAAAGAGCTTCCGGGCCCGCAATTTAGGAAGCAGATCAGGCAAAGTCCCATATCTTTATTCATTAAGCAAAACGTACGGTAGCAACACTGCTAACTACTCAAGAGACAGTAGTTTGCGCTTTCTGTTAGCAACAAAAGGAACTACTACTTGTTGTGGAAACAGCTAGAGACGCTAGTGTTCTGGTCTATGCTCTTCATGGGAAATTTTGGCTATTACCTTTTGCAGGTGTGAGCCGCGGTAGCTCGGTCGGTATAGCGACTGACTACGGGCTGGACGGTCCGGGATCGAATCCCGGTGGGGACCAGATTTTCCGCCCGTCCAGACGGGTGTACCGGGTCTTTCCCGGGGGTAAAGGGCGGCCGGTACGTGCTTCTGACCACTCCCCCCCCCGCGGTCATGGATCAGTACAGCTATACCTCTACCCACCCTCTGGGCCACACCGGGCCCGTAACGGGATCACTTTACCTTTACCTTTTACAGGTAACATGGGCCAGCGCCATCAGTGACGTTCGCGGGTCGTGTTGTAGTCACCGTTGCTCTATAGGATCCACTTTAATATTACCTTCCACTTACGAGTATAATTTCAAACACGTCTCTTATTTTAAAATCATCTTCGACAATAAATTCCCTCAATTTGTATAAGATATCTAGAAATTACGATGACAGGCAGTTACAATACCATGCAGACACATGCCATGCAAATCAGAGAACTACAGAAAACCACTTGAAACATATGTGAATTGAGTTACTGTAGAATACTGTTTATCGGTTAATTAACGCTGGCCATGAAGCGACATATTAAATTTCCAGTGTGTCAACACACTGACGACTGTTTGCCCACAATCATCAGCTTCCTGCTCTTGTAACCACGCTCAGACGTACCCTATGATTATATGCAATCACCCTAGAGGGCCCGCAGGGCATCTTGAATTGCAGTGTAATGAGACCACCTCTCACAAACCTTTGCTCTACCCCCTGACACATACACCAGCCGAATCTCAAGTACCCATCCGCGAAATTCCCTCAGTCTCCCCTTTCCTCCTCTCATTATAAACTCAGGAGAAGCTCTGAGAAGCACTGAAACCTGTTAAATGGAGGGAAGTACCAGATTATTAACCGTCGAGACTGTATTCATGCAGCACAAACTGTACTAACATCTTGCGGTATAAAATATGCATGGCCTTTCGACCTGCGGGACTTCCTTAGCCCTACAGTTGGTAGGCGCCAGATATACGAATCATTGCAAAAGTCGCTACAGAATAAGACGACTCTTTGGCGTTTTACTTCAAACACAATTTCAAGAAACGCGTTTATCGTATTTCGTATACATTTCACGTTCTTGGGTATTGTGCGAGATGATTTTACCACAGAGGATTCTTTCAGGATTCAAAACTGCGGAAATATCCTTACAATAAAAACCAACAGGATGCAATATTTAGTTTCAATTTATTTCAATAATTAACCTTTACATATTTCGAGCAGGCTTACTGCTCATCATCAGGAGGTACTACTCTGTCTATACATCGTACAGCAAATGGTACATGTCATGCGTTTATGTCGGCTGACTGTTGGCAGGATCGTGGTGGAACTCATTAAATTTGCAGAAATGTGATACTCTGACGCTACATCACGCATTAGGTTCTTTCGTAACGTCCGGAAACATCAACCCAGCAACACATCCCAGAAGACCTGCACTTTCTTAGACATTATTTGCTAATAAAAAAGGGGTAACTCGAAGGACCCAGTACAACGGTGGTTCACTTCATGTGATATCTTTTGACATCGGCCGAACCATGGTTCAGGAGGTTCGTAGCACCTCCCCTCAATGATGAGACCCGGGTTCGGTACCAAGCCAGTCCATGTAGACATTACGGTGCATAGATTAGGATGGTAACAGGGGTTTCTCCGGGCACTTCAACCTGTCCCCTGTCAGTATTATTCCACCAATGCCCCATTCTCAGTAAATTATCGGGACGGTACATAATATCGGTATTGATGGAGTGTTTAAAAACGTACCAAGTTTCTGAATCATACGACTCATCTAAAGACACTCTCTGTAGCTCAGGAAACGTCATTTCAAATGGTAGGAGGAACTGTGAATAGACACCGATAATAATGTGAAGAGCACCTGTTAGTGGCTTAATTTCAGGGTTGTGTGCGATATCAGCTGGGATGGAGGAAATAAACGTGCAAACATGTCGTGGTGTCCGGCATAGTTATCCAGAAATAAAGTGAAATGCCAACTTGATGTAACTAGGTAATTTTATTGATGTATTCTTAGCTCGACATGTTTCGGGTACATGTGCCCATCATCAAGAGCATTTGACGTTGAGTTGCAGCGTACGCTGCAACTCAACGTCAAATGCTCTTGATGATGGGCACATGTACCCGAAACATGTCGAGCTAAGAATACATCAATAAAATTACCTAGTTACATCAAGTTGGCATTTCACTTTATTTCTGGATAACTATGCCGGACACCACGACATGTTTGCACGTTTATTTCCTCCATCCCAGCTGATATCGCACACAACCCTGAAATTAAGCCACTAACAGGTGCTCTTCACATTATTATCGGTGTCTATTCACAGTTCCTCCTACCATTTGAAATGACGTTTCCTGAGCTACAGAGAGTGTCTTTAGATGAGTCGTATGATTCAGAAACTTGGTACGTTTTTAAACACTCCATCAATACCGATATTATGTACCGTCCCGATAATTTACTGAGAATGGGGCATTGGTGGAATAATACTGACAGGGGACAGGTTGAAGTGCCCGGAGAAACCCCTGTTACCATCCTAATCTATGCACCGTAATGTCTACATGGACTGGCTTGGTACCGAACCCGGGTCTCATCATTGAGGGGAGGTGCTACGAACCTCCTGAACCATGGTTCGGCCGATGTCAAAAGATATCACATGAAGTGAACCACCGTTGTACTGGGTCCTTCGAGTTACCCCTTTTTTATTAGCAAATAATGTCTAAGAAAGTGCAGGTCTTCTGGGATGTGTTGCTGGGTTGATGTTTCCGGACGTTACGAAAGAACCTAATGCGTGATGTAGCGTCAGAGTATCACATTTCTGCAAATTTAATGAGTTCCACCACGATCCTGCCAACAGTCAGCCGACATAAACGCATGACATGTACCATTTGCTGTACGATGTATAGACAGAGTAGTACCTCCTGATGATGAGCAGTAAGCCTGCTCGAAATATGTAAAGGTTAATTATTGAAATAAATTGAAACTAAATATTGCATCCTGTTGGTTTTTATTGTAAGGATATTTCCGCAGTTTTGAATCCTGAAAGAATCCTCTGTGGTAAAATCATCTCGCACAATACCCAAGAACGTGAAATGTATACGAAATACGATAAACGCGTTTCTTGAAATTGTGTTTGAAGTAAAACGCCAAAGAGTCGTCTTATTCTGTAGCGACTTTTGCAATGATTCGTATATCTGGCGCCTACCAACTGTAGGGCTAAGGAAGTCCCGCAGGTCGAAAGGCCATGCATATTTTATACCGCAAGATGTTAGTACAGTTTGTGCTGCATGAATACAGTCTCGACGGTTAATAATCTGGTACTTCCCTCCATTTAACAGGTTTCAGTGCTTCTCAGAGCTTCTCCTGAGTTTATAATGAGAGGAGGAAAGGGGAGACTGAGGGAATTTCGCGGATGGGTACTTGAGATTCGGCTGGTGTATGTGTCAGGGGGTAGAGCAAAGGTTTGTGAGAGGTGGTCTCATTACACTGCAATTCAAGATGCCCTGCGGGCCCTCTAGGGTGATTGCATATAATCATAGGGTACGTCTGAGCGTGGTTACAAGAGCAGGAAGCTGATGATTGTGGGCAAACAGTCGTCAGTGTGTTGACACACTGGAAATTTAATATGTCGCTTCATGGCCAGCGTTAATTAACCGATAAACAGTATTCTACAGTAACTCAATTCACATATGTTTCAAGTGGTTTTCTGTAGTTCTCTGATTTGCATGGCATGTGTCTGCATGGTATTGTAACTGCCTGTCATCGTAATTTCTAGATATCTTATACAAATTGAGGGAATTTATTGTCGAAGATGATTTTAAAATAAGAGACGTGTTTGAAATTATACTCGTAAGTGGAAGGTAATATTAAAGTGGATCCTATAGAGCAACGGTGACTACAACACGACCCGCGAACGTCACTGATGGCGCTGGCCCATGTTACCTGTAAAAGGTAAAGGTAAAGTGATCCCGTTACGGGCCCGGTGTGGCCCAGAGGGTGGGTAGAGGTATAGCTGTACTGATCCATGACCGCGGGGGGGGGAGTGGTCAGAAGCACGTACCGGCCGCCCTTTACCCCCGGGAAAGACCCGGTACACCCGTCTGGACGGGCGGAAAATCTGGTCCCCACCGGGATTCGATCCCGGACCGTCCAGCCCGTAGTCAGTCGCTATACCGACCGAGCTACCGCGGCTCACACCTGCAAAAGGTAATAGCCAAAATTTCCCATGAAGAGCATAGACCAGAACACTAGCGTCTCTAGCTGTTTCCACAACAAGTAGTAGTTCCTTTTGTTGCTAACAGAAAGCGCAAACTACTGTCTCTTGAGTAGTTAGCAGTGTTGCTACCGTACGTTTTGCTTAATGAATAAAGATATGGGACTTTGCCTGATCTGCTTCCTAAATTGCGGGCCCGGAAGCTCTTTTAGCTGGCCACACCAGAGATAGAATGTGACTGTGTATTGTATTGGTGTGTCTCAGAACTGGGACCAGTCGCGGGTTCTTGTGTAAACGGTATCTCTATAATGCGTAGAAATTTTTGGCTACCTGAGTGGCTTTCAGATATACTCTGCGCCATGTAGTTAGATAAATTGTTCAGCGTGGTTGTTTTAACTTGTTTTGTAACGTGTGGGTATGTGTATGTGTGTGTGTGAGTGTTTTGGTAATGTATGTACTTGTATTTACTGAGTTTTGTATTGTTTGTACTGTGTTCTTCACTGTTTCGTTCATGTATATTCATTCTTAGTTGTTTTGTCTGTACTAGTGTGAGGACTACTGCCACCGAGTGAAAACTCAATTGCAGTAAGTAATAAGTAATAACAATAAAGATAATATTAATAATGATAATAATACTTTTTTGTATCACATAGCTACGTACTTGTTCAGCGACTTAATTGCTACCCTGCACGTCTCATTGGCCATGATACTGTGTTACTTTACCAAATATGCTAAAGCTGTAGCCGAACATATTTACGCGTTTTGGTTCTGCGTGTTAGAAAAGCAAGGAATGTCGCTGACTTTCATCTTTGAAGCAGTGGTTATTATATTTACCTTCTATGTGACAGCGATCCCTTTTCAGACCATGGCCTCCCCATTGTCTGGGTCCCGAGGCTTTTCACTTGTTACGGGCAGAAGTTGTCAGCCCCCACGCCTAATCTCCATCCTGCAAACATATCTACTGCCTCCCCATTGTCTGGGTTCCGAGGCTTTTCACTTGTTACGGGCAGAAGTTGTCAGCCCCCACGCCTAATCTCCATCCTGCAAACATATCTACTGCCTACATCAATATTAAACAAGACAGGCACTGTACGTTTAACGTAACCTGGAGGCACGTTCATACAACCATTTTTGCAGTGGAAAATCAGTATGTATTACGTATTCTGAGTGTGTGACTCTGTCCTTAGGTATCCCGCATGCAGTGCGCGTGTGCCGTATTGTCAACTGTGGCCTGTCTGGCTCTGCATTATTTTTGCACATTATCTCATAAACGGCACCATTTTCGGGGAAAAAAAATTGATTTTAAAATGTGTGTTTTGTGTTTCACTTCAACTTTTTTTCTGAAACATTTCTCATTGTAAAAGAAATGAGCGAGGTGGTCAAAATGTTTATTGCTTTTCATGTAAAGTACGCGTTGTTCCTGCCAGATTAAATTAAACTCGAATTTTCTCGACAGATTTTGAAAAAAAATACTGCAGTATAAAATGTGAGAGCGGAGTTGTTCCAAGCGGACGGACAGACATAACGTACCCAGTAGTCGCTTTTCGAAATTTTGCGAACTCCCCTGAAAACTCACATATAACCCTCATGATGTGCTGTTGACAAACACATTTATTTCCTTCAAGATTAATCTTTTGGCTTTGATAATGGAGACTGTCGGTGTTTTCTGTGAGGTGCGAAATGAGAATTAATGTACTATTTAAATGAATGTTTAGGCGCTTCGAAAAATTTCGCAAGCCATTATTAGTTTCGTCATATCTGTTTGTCCATCAGCATGGAAAAACTAGGTTCCCATGAACAAATTTTCATGAAATTGTATATTTTAGTGTGTTTTTCAAAAATCTATCGAGAATATTCAAGTTTCATTAAAATGCAACAAGCATAGCGGGCACTTTGCTGGATTACCTACATATATTTATGTTAATATCTCGTCGAATTCTTTTTAGAATGCGAAGTGTTTCCGGCCCGATTTGTAGGGAAAATCAAAACACACATTTCATATTCAAATTTTTTTCCCCGGAAATCGTGCCACTTATGAAATAATGCGGAAAAATATGGTAGAGCCGGGCAGGACATAGATTGCAATAAGGTGCGTGCGCTTTGAATGCTGGATAACGAAGGCTAAGGACACAAACTCAGAATATGTAATATTTATTACTTTCCAACAGCAACGATGGTTACGCAACGCGCGTCTTTGTTATGTTTATACCTATTGCTTCTCTTGTCGTGTTTCATATTTTGAAACTTTGTATAAAGGCGCGAAGGCGAATTTCGCTTTTCAGTATTCCCACTTTTCATTTTGCACGATGCAATATTGAAATCTCAAATGAGGGCCGTGTTTCCATTCAATTGGAGTAATGTTCTTTGTATAGACGTGACACATTTTTCGCTGCTTACGTAATATGGTTCTCCATAAAACGCACATTCTTCTCTTACAGTCATAAGAACAGAAGGATATGTACCCCATCTCTCCACACATTTCTGCATGGTAAGGTCGTTCGTTACGTAAAGGATCTCTTCCTCATTGTATAGGTTCTCCACCTTTTCGAGGGCTGTCCGGAAAGTATCCAGCCATTTTGAATATCTCGAGAACCGGTCGCGTGACCTTGATGTAACTTGGCAGCCAGCCAGAGGAGACCTTACTGTGTATCCGTGAACAGTCACTCTCCCGTGGGGCTAGTCAGTCGGCAGTGAGACGCCGTTGACTGAACATGTGTACTGTGTGACCGTCGCGTTCAAAATGACCGAGCGAGCAGATCAGCTTCATCACGACAATGTGCCTGTCCATTCTACAGCTCTTGTGCAAGCTTTTTGGCAAAACATCACATCACCCTGGTCTGTCAGCCATCCTACAGCCAAGATTTGCCTCCCTTCGACTTCGATCTTTTTCCAAATCTAAAATCGTCGTTGAATGTGTTGGTCACACAGCACAAAATCTCAGTCAGTGGCGTCTCACTGTCGACTGACTAACCTCACGGGAGAGTGACTGTTCACGGATGCACAATGAGATCTCATCTGACTGCACGCGACCGGTTCTCGAGATATTCAAAATGGCTGGATACTTT
>Ga0123353_10018123_pt1 | contig 10396 bp, 8 predicted proteins | sample TergutLab28metaG_3_FD_92763 | JGI IMG/M metagenome (GOLD analysis project Ga0123353, IMG submission 92763) | Labiotermes labralis P3 segment gut microbial communities from Petit-Saut dam, French Guiana - Lab288 P3 | ecosystem: Host-associated > Arthropoda: Insects > Digestive system > Gut ...
GCCCGCCAAGCCGCAGCACCGTTTCGGGCACCTGCTCCAGCCCGGCCGCGCTGTCTACCCTGATCTCGGCAATGGCCGGACCGCCCAGCCGGATGCTGGTGCGCTCCTTAAGCAGCGGAGCCCTATGGATCGTCAAGCCCAAAGCCGTCATCAGTTCTCCAACCAGCGCGGGCCGACACTTGTGATATTGCCCGCGCCAAGGGTCAGGAGCAGATCGCCTTCCCGCAGTTCAGCCTGCAACTGCTCCAGCAAATCATCAAAATCCGGGCAATAGGTGACGTCCGTGTCGGTCACCTGCCGGATGCCCTGAGCCAGACTCTCGCCGCCCACGCCCGGCATCGGCGATTCCGAGGCCGCGTAGATCTCGGTCAGAAAAAGCTTGTCCGCCTGCACGAAAGCCTTGCAAAAATCACCGAACAGCGCCTTGGTGCGCGAAAAACGATGCGGCTGAAAAGCCACTACCAGCCGCCGCTCCGGACAGCACTGGCGGGCCGTGGTCAGTGTGGCCGCGATTTCCGCCGGGTGGTGCCCATAGTCGTCCACCACCAAAACCCCGTTCTTTTCGCCCTTGCGCTCAAAACGGCGACCCACGCCGCGAAATTTACCCAGGCCGCAATACAGGCCGCAATCGGGATTTCCGCTTGCAGCGCAACCCCGATAGCCCCAAGGGCGTTCAGGATATTATGCCTCCCCGGCTGGGGCAAACTGACCTCGCCGAGCCGGATGCCTTTGAGCCGGATGATGAATTCGCTGCTTGCCCCGCTGGACAACACTTCCGCCGTCAGGTCATTTTTGGCGGAAAAACCATAGGTAATGACCGGCCTGTTCACGCGCGGCAAGAGCCGGCGCACGCCGGGATCATCCCCGCACACGACGTTGCTGCCGTAAAAAGGCACCTGGTTCATAAACTGGACAAAAGCATCGTCTATACTCTGCTGGTCCGGGTAAAAATCCAGGTGATCCAGACCCACGTTGGTGACCACGTTCATAATCGGGAGCAGGCAGAGGAAAGAACCGTCCGATTCATCGGCCTCGGCGACCAAGTATTTGCCCGCGCCCAGGCGGGCGTTGGCACCATATGCATTCAGACGGCCGCCGATAATGACCGTGGGATCGAGATCCGCCTCCTCAAAAATGGCCGCCGCAAAGGATGTCGTGGTGGTCTTGCCGTGCGTGCCTGCAATGGCGATGCCCGTGCGCAGCCGCATAAGTTCGGCCAGCATCTCGGCTCTGGGAATGATCGGAATGCCCTTTTCCACAGCCGCGACCAGTTCGGGATTATCGTCTCGCACAGCGGTGGACTTGACCAGCACATGCGCTTCCTTCACGTTTTCCGCCGCGTGCCCGATGCCAATCCTGGCCCCCATTTCGCGCAACCGGATCACGGCGGCGCTCTCGGCAATATCCGAGCCGTGCACGGCATAGCCAAGGTTCAGAAGCACCTCGGCAATGCCGCTCATTCCGGAGCCGCCAATGCCCACCATGTGGATTGTTTTGACTCTGCGGTCCATGTCTACTCCTTGATCAACCCTTCCAAACCATCTACCAGATCACGGGCCGCATAGGGCCTGGCGATGGTGAAACCGCGCTCCGCCATATGCGCAAGCTGCGCCTTGTCCCGCAAAAGTCCGATCAGGGTATCCGCCAGCGTCGATGGGGCGCGCAAAAATTCCGCCTGCTCCAGGAGCACTGCCGCGCCTTCGCGCTCCAGGTAGCGGGCATTGTGCCGCTGATGGTCCTGGACCGCATGGGGAAAAGGCGCGAGTACCGCAGGCAGAGCACATGCCGTGATTTCCGCCAAAGTTGACGCGCCAGCCCGGCAAAACACCAGATCCGCCCAAGCGTAAGCTTTGGGCATATCCGCGATAAAGGCCTCCACCCGCGCGTGCTCGGCCTTATCCTGGCGATAGGCGGCGCGTACCCGCTCGTAATCGGCCGCCCCGGTCTGATGCCGAATCTCGATGCCCGCTTCCAAAAGCAGATCAAGGACTGCGATCATGCCGTCATTAATCGCTTTCGCGCCAAGACTGCCGCCCATGACCAGGAGCCTCGGCGGCCTTGTCTGGTAATCGCCTAGGGAAGCGCGGGCCACATGCTGCTCGTATAAGGCGGCAATGCCTGCGCGCACCGGATTGCCCACAAGCTGCGCCTTTTCCGGATCAAAGGCCCCAGGGCTGTCCGGCATGGACAGAAAAATCCGCCTGACCAGTTTGCCCAGCAGCCGGTTGCTCATGCCGGGAAAAGAATTTTGCTCGTGAATGGCTGTGGGCACCCCGGAGAGACGTCCGGCCAACACACCAGCGAACGCGGCATAGCCGCCGAAGCCGACCACCAACTGCGGCTTGACCTTGCGCATTACCGCCAGCGCAGTCAACAGGCCTCTGCCCATACTCAGGGTCGCCCCCACGCCTTTCAGTCCCCTGCCCATGATCCCGCAAACCGGCAGGCCGATAAAGTCCAGCCCTGCCTTTACCGCCAGATCCGCTTCCTGCCCGTATTTACCGCCCATGAACAGCAGCATCGCGCCGGGGTATCGGCTTCGGATTTCCTCGGCAACAGCCAGGGCCGGGAAAATGTGCCCACCGGTACCGCCGGTGGTGAGGATCACGCGCTCCATCAGCCCCCCCCTGCCTTGCCGGTTCGGGAAAGGTTGAGCAACAGACCCACGCAAATGAGCGAGGCCAGCAGACTGCTGCCGCCATAGCTGATAAAGGGCATGGGCACACCCTTGGGCGGCACCACGCCCATGACAACGGCCAGATTGAGCAGGCTGGACACGGTAATCATCAGGGTCAGTCCAAAGGCGATCAGGCGCTCGCGCAAAGCGCTCTGCCCCAAGGCGATAAACATGGCCCGCCAAAAAAAGGCCCCGAGCAGGATGAACACCAGGGAAACACCGATAAAACCCGCCTCCTCGCCCAGCACCGCCATGATAAAGTCGTTGTGCGCCTCGGGCAGAAAGAACAGCTTCTGCTTGCTCGCGCCAAGTCCCTGACCGGAGAGGCCCCCCGACCCGAAAGCCAGGAAAGAATTGACTAGCTGATAGCCGGTATCCAAGGCATCGGCAAAGGGATCGCGAAAAGCCAACATCCGTCGCAGACGGTACGGCTCAGCCACCACCAGCAGATAGACTCCGCCCGCAGCGATCAGGGCTGATGCCGCGAGGTAGATCAGTCTGGTGCCGCCGACAAAACACATGAAAAAGAGCAGCAGGGCGCAAAAGGCTGCGCCGCCGAAGTCCGGCTGCTTGAGCAGCAGCAGGCAGATCACCCCGGTGATCACAAAAGGCGGCAAAACCCCTTTGCTGAAGGTTTTAATGATGTTCTGCTTGGTGCTCATAAAATAAGCCAAGTACAGGACCAACGCGATTTTGGCGAACTCCATGGGCTGGAGACGAAAGGGGCCGAACGCTATCCAACGGTTCGCGCCCTTGACCGAGACGCCGAGCGGCGTCAGGCAGATGAACAGGAGGATTATGGCCAGGAACAGGGCCGGATAATGCAGATGATACAGCAGTTGCCTGGGGAGCGCGGCCGCAATGACCAGGGCTATGCCGCCGATTAGCGTGAACAGGAGCTGACGCTTAAAAAAGTAGTAGGTGTCCGCCTGTACGCGATCAGCAACGATGCTGCTGGCCGAAAATACCATCATCAGGCCGATGGCCGCGAGCATGGCCGTAATAGCCAGCAGCCACCAGTCAGGCTGTCCAAGACGCTCTGGACGGGCCGATTGCCCAAAGGGAGGGGCATCGGCCGCGTACAGCGGCACTCCCCCCTGTCCGAATTCGGCTGTAGCGCTCATGGCCGGGCTCCGGTATTTGGGGTAACAGGGACAGTTTCCCGCAGTTCCAACACCAGACGGCGGAAATGCTCCCCGCGAGCCTTATAATTCTCATACAGATCAAAGCTTGAGGTCGCCGGGGACAGCAGCACCACGTCCCCCGATCTGGCGATTTCGCGCAGACGGGCGATGGCTGAGGGCAGATCCGGATCCCAGGTCATGGGAACCACCCCTTGCCAGGCCGCTTCAAAAATCTCCCGGCTGGCCCCGAACAGGCCCACGGCCTTGACAGTATCGCGCAGCAGAGGACATAGGGGCTCCAGATCCCCACCCTTGAACTTGCCCCCGGCCAGGAGCAGGACGGGCGCGTCAAAGCTTTCCAGGGCCACGCGCATGGAATCCACGGTGGTGGACTTGGTGTCGTTAACGTACAGCACGCCGTCCACCTCCCGGATCGGTTCCAGGCGGTGTTCCAGAGGAGCGAATGCGGCCACGGCTGTGTTGGCCTCGCTTTCGCTGACCCCGAATGGGTGGCAGGCCAGATACGCGGCCTCGGCATTGGCCATATTATGCTTGCCCAAGAGACGGCTGCTGCCGGCAAAGCGCCCACTCGGGGCAAAGGCCAACAAGCGCCCCTTGCAGCCGCGCCTGTGGTATTCCTCCGCCAGACTTTCCGCCCCCTCCGGCAGCAGGGCCAGATCCCCTTCGTCCTGCAGGGCAAAAATACGGAACTTGGCCGCGCTGTATTCGGCCATGTCCTTATGATGATCGAGGTGGTTGGGGGTGAGGTTGAGCAAAACCGCTACCCTGGGATGCAGATGCTCGCTGCCCTGCAACTGAAAACTGCTCATTTCCAGCACCAGGACATCCGCCCTGCTCTGAACGTCCTGAGCCGCCCGCAGCACGTAATCGGAAAGCGGCGTGCCGATGTTCCCGCCCAGAAAGACCTTTTTTCCCGCCGCCTCAAGCATGGCCGCAGCCAGGCTGACCGTGGTGGTTTTGCCGCTGGTGCCGGTCACCGCAAGGATCGGTTCGCGCACATAGCGCAAGGCCAGTTCCATTTCGGCGATCAAAGGCGCTCCACCCGCTTCCCGCACAAAGGGTTCCAGTACGCTAAGGGGCACGCCCGGACTGGTGACCACCAGAGAGGCCCCGGCAAACTGCTCCGGCCCATGCGGGCCGCAAATAATCTCTGTGCCCAGGGCGTCCAATTCTGTGTGCAAATCAGCGGATACACTGTCCCTGTCCACCAAGCGCACCCTGGCTCCCAGAGCGTATAGCAGCCGGGTCGCGGCCGCTCCGGAAGCTCCCGCGCCGACCACCACGGCCAGTTCTCCCGGCTTTACGGGAGAGGCCATACCTGGAGCGGGCTTAAGGTGGGCAAGAAAGGACCGGGACGCGGACGACATGAATTATTCCTTCTTCAGCGCAGCTTGAGCACGGACAAAGCGGCCAGACCGAGCAAGGCCGAGATGATCCAGAAACGGATGATAATCTTGGATTCGGGCAGGCCTTTCAATTCAAAATGGTGATGTAGAGGGGCCATCCGGAACAGGCGTTTGCCGCCCGTCCATTTGAAGTAGCCAACCTGGAAGATTACGGACAGGGTTTCCATCACAAACACGCCGCCGACGACCAGCAGCAGCAACTCCTGCTTGCAGAGCACGGCAATAAAGCCCAGAGTCCCGCCCAAGGAAAGCGACCCCACATCGCCCATGAATATCTGAGCCGGATAGGCATTGTACCACAAAAACCCCACGCACGCGCCGATCAGCGCCCCGCAGAGTACCGTGACCTCGCCGACGCCGGGCACGGCGGCCACTTGCAAATAGCTCGCTATGACCGAGTGACCGGCCACGTATATGAATACGGCAAAGCACATGCCCGCTATAATGGTGGGTCCGATGGCCAGCCCGTCCAGCCCGTCGGTCAGGTTCACCCCGTTGGATGTTCCCACCATGACACATACGGCAAAGGGCAGATAGAGCCAGCCCAGATCCGGAGTAATATTCTTGAAAAAAGGCACATACAACTGAGTGGAATACGCGGGCAGCGTGAACAGCATAAGCATGGCCACAGTCGCGATCATGACCTGTCCCAGGAGCTTGCTGCGCGCAGAAATACCTTTATTGTTCTTATGCAGGATTTTCAGATAGTCATCGAGAAAGCCCACCACGCCAAAACCGATGAAGACGAAAATGGTCAGCCAGACATAGGGATTGGTCAGGTCCGCCCAAAGCAGGGTGCTGACCAGCAGGGAAAAGGCTACCAGGACGCCGCCCATGGTAGGCGTGCCCGCTTTCTCCATGTGCGTTTTGACATCTTCCAGAATATACTGCCCGAATTTGAGGCGCTTGAGCATCCTGATGAACAAGGGGCCCACAAGAATGGCAATAATCAACGCCGTGAGCAAAGCCCAGACCGAACGAAAGGTGATGTACCTGAACACATTCAAAACCGCGTATTCGGAACTTAAGGGATAGAGCAAATTATAGAGCATCTTTTTCTCCCGCCGAAGAATTTTTTTCCCGAAAGACAGCTACCAGACATTCCAGTTTATTGCTGCGCGACCCCTTGAACAGGACGAGCACATCCTTCAGGCCGGATTTTTCAAGCAATGCGCCAAATTCCAGCGCGTCGGCCACGGGATAAAATTTTCCGGCATAGCCGCCCTTGCTGAGCCCCCGCAGGACATCTTCGGCATGGCCGCCTTTCCAGAACACCACTTCCGGTCGCGCCTGGGCCATGCTTGTCCCAAGAGCCTCATGTGCGCTTTGCGCCTTTTCGCCGAGTTCCAGCATTTCACCCATGACCAGGGCCAAAGACTGCCCGTATTCATCGGCCATGCTCCGCGCCGCCTGGATCATGCGCGTGGCGGACAGCGGGTTGGCATTATAGCTGTCGTCCAGCAGTGTACAGCGCGGGAAGCGCTCCGCACAAAAGCGCTGGTCCGGGAGTTTGGCCAAGGCAAAGCCTTTGGCTATCTCATCTTGTGACAGGCCGAGTTTCACGGCGACAGCCACAACAGCGGCCACATTCTCACTGCCGAAATCGCCCCGGAACGGAGTATCCACTTCAAAGTGAAAATCTTTGGTCCAGGCCCTGTAACGGCCGCCGGGTCCGACATAGGCGGCCCTGGCATAAGCATCGTCGGTATTTGCCCCGATACTGGAGAGGTGCGAAAAACGCAGCAGTTCTATGCCCCGGCGCGACAGGTCATCAAGCCGCTGCTCAACCTGTCGATTCAGATCAGGGTAGTCCATGCTGATAACTGCCACGCCGCCGGGCTGCACAGAGTCGATCAAACGGGCCTTGTGGACAGCCACGCCAAGTTTGCCCAGACCGCTGACATGCCCGTCGCCCACATTGAGAATGATCGCCAGGTCCGGACGCAGTATCTGCCCAAGTTCCTCCATATCCCCGGCTACGCTGATGCCCGCCTCCATGACCCAGAAAGCAGCGTCGACCGAGGCGTTCAGCATACTGACCGGCAGGCCGATCTGATTGTTCAGATTGAGCGGGTTGCGCTCGGTACGGCCGCGCATTTCCAGAACTTGGGCCAACGCTTCCTTGACCGAGGTTTTACCTGCGGTTCCGGTGATACCTATGACTCTGGCCCGGCAGGTGTCCCGGTGGCGCATGGCTACGTGAGCCAGGGCGCGGCGCACATCGTCCACCAGGAAAATCGGCGGCAGGCAAAGCCCGGCTATGTCTTTACCGCTCCACGGATCCCGTGAGGCCACAATGGCGATGGCTCCGGCTTTGGCCGCAGCAAGCGCAAAATTATGACCGTCCGCATGTTCGCCGGGCAGGCAGAAAAACAGATTCCCGGGCTCCACCTTGCGGCTGTCAATCTGTGCGCCTGTCGGCGTCAGATCCGTCCAGAGGGTGGATTCCCCGCCGGGAGCCGTGCCGGGGGCACAGCCTCCTGCTTCAGAAAGGCACACGGCTATTTCACCAAGATTCAGCCTCATTGCATCAACTCCCGCAAGATGATCTGATCACTGAAGGGATGCTTGACCCCCTTGATCAGTTGGTAGATTTCATGTCCCTTACCGGCGACCAGCAAGGCGTCCTCCGGGCCTGCCAGGGCAAGCGCCTCGGCCAGGGCGGCCCGCCTGTCCGGCTGGGTGATCACAAGGGGACAAGCTGCCAGCCCCGGCAGCACATCAGCCATGATCGCCTCGGGGGCTTCGCCTCGGGGATTGTCCGAGGTGAGCACCGCAACATCCGCGAGCCCGGCCACGACCTTGCCCATGAGCGGACGCTTGCTGCGATCACGCTCGCCGCCACAGCCGAATACCGTAATGATCCTCGCAAACCCGGCATCACGCAGGGCGGAAATGGCCTTGGCCAAGGCGTCCGGGGTGTGCGCGTAATCCACAAACACATGCGGCCCCCCGCTCCCGTTGGCGCCCTGTATCCGCTCCAGCCGTCCGGACACCCCGGTAAACGAGGACAGAGCGGCGAAATCTTCCGGACGCAGCCCAAGGCCCAGACCCAGAGCCTGCACGCCGAGCAGGTTCATCACGTTGAAGCCCCCCACCAGCGGAGAGTGAAGTTCCCATCTTTGTCCCGCATAGCTGCATTCCAGGCGCAACCCCTGCGGGGACATGGACAGGACGCGACCACTCAAATGGTGGCCCGCTCCGCTCTGTTCAAGGCCGAAACTTATACTCTCCGGCAGTCGCGCCCGCAGGCGGCGGCAATATTCGTCGTCCGCGTTCAGGGCCGCGATCTTGCCGTCCAGAGGCAGGCCGCCCTCGGCCACAGGCAGAAGCAGCCGCGCCTTGGCCGCGAAATAGGCTTCCATGTCCCCGTGGTAATCCAGATGATCCTGGCTCAGGTTGGTCATAAGCGCGGCTGAAAAATTAATCCCGGCGACCCTGTTCTGATCAATGGCGTGCGAGGAGACTTCCATAAAGGCATATTCCGCGCCCGCCCTGCGCATGTCTGCCAGCATGGCGTGCAGGGTCAGGCAGTCCGGCGTGGTCAAGGGCGCTTCTTCTTCGTGGCCGGGCCAACGGTAACTGACAGTGCCGATCACCCCGCAGGGCTTGCCCAGACCAGAGAACAAGGCTTCGAGCAGATAGCTGACCGTGGTTTTGCCGTTGGTGCCGGTAATCCCGATAACCGTTGGACAGCGCTGGCCCGTGCCGTAGTATTTTTGCGCCAAAACCCCGAGGCAGGCTCTGGTGTCCTCGTGCAGGGCCACCTCGCAGTCAGCGCCCAAGGCTTCCAGCAAAGGCAAATGGCGGGGCCGACAAACAATGGCTCCCGGCCGCGCTTTGAGCACGTCTTCCAAATACTGCTCCGATCCGGACACACTATCTTCTTCGCCTGTGGGCACGGGCGCAGGCAGGACCACAAACACGCCGCCCTCTGTCACCTTGCTCGAATGCGTGGCAATGGGGATATGTCGAGCCTGTACCCGCTCGGCCAGCGCTTCAAAGGCCACAACCCTGATCATGAGCGCTCCTCCAGCCACAAGATGCTTTCCCGTTTGCCGTCCGGCCAGGGACGCCCCGGCTCCGGGCTCTGGCGCACCACAAAGCCGCCCCTGCCCTTGATCACCGGCACAACGCCTTCACTGGCGAAAATCTCCACCGCGTTGCGCAGGCCCATGCCGGTCACCGCAGGCACAATGGAGGAGCCGTGCGACGCGGACGGGCTTGCCATTGTTGTGGGCATTGTTGGGGCTGTTGTCGTGGGCGCTGTTGTGACGGCGCGGCCTTCGCCCCTCTGATCGTTTCTGCGCCTTCTGTCGCTCCTGTCGTTGTTGGCCGCCTGTCTGCGCTCCGCTTCCTGCGCTATCTCCCTTGTCATTCCTCGTACAAGGGGATCATCCGTGTCGGGCAAGCGGCCGTGATAGGCCATGGCATGTAAAGCAACCTCCCGGAATACTGGCGCGGCAATAACCCCGCCGTATTGCACCCCACCGGTCGGCTCATCCAGAAGCACGTAGATGAGGTAGCGCGGCGCTTCAATGGGCACCATGCCCACAAAGGAACCCACCCGTCCGTCGCCATATCTGCCGCTTTTGTCCGCCTTTTGCGCGGTGCCTGTTTTGCCGCCCACAATCAGACCGGAAATGCGGGCGTGCCTGCCGGTACCGCCTTCCTCTGTCACCGAATCGCGCAGCATGATGCGTATCTGTTCCGTGGTGGCCTCGGAAAAAATGCGTTCTGCGGCGAAATCCGGCGCGGCATCCTGATCCATGACCAGACGCAAAGGCCGCGTGACGCCGTCACCGGCCAAGGGCAGGAAAGCCTGGGCCATCTGGGCTCCGGTAGCTGAAAAACTCTGTCCAAAAGAGGAGGCGGCAAGATCTACCTCGCTCCATCTGTTGGGCGGGCGCAAGATGCCCCTGGCTTCACCGGCCAGCGGCAGGCCGGTGCGCCGACCAAAACCCAGCCGGGACAGGTAGCCGGCATACGTTTCCGCCCCCATCATCAAGCCTATTTTGGCCACGCCGATGTTGCTGGATACCTGCATGATCCGCTCAACCGTCAGCACGCCGTGAGGCCGGACATCGTTCAGCACGGTATTTCTCAGTCTCCAGCGCCCATTTTCACAGTTGATCAGCGTGGAGGGCTGCACAATCCCTTCTTCAAGC
>Ga0123353_10018124_pt1 | contig 10395 bp, 8 predicted proteins | sample TergutLab28metaG_3_FD_92763 | JGI IMG/M metagenome (GOLD analysis project Ga0123353, IMG submission 92763) | Labiotermes labralis P3 segment gut microbial communities from Petit-Saut dam, French Guiana - Lab288 P3 | ecosystem: Host-associated > Arthropoda: Insects > Digestive system > Gut ...
ACAACTGCAATAAGCCCTTTTAAATCTATCTCTTTATGTATAAAAACTTCTACAATAAGAATATAAATTACAGCAATTGCTCCTGTTTCAATAATTGTAGCACGCCCAGAAAAATAACTTATTATAATAATAAATGGGAGAAGAAGCTCCCAAAAACATTTTTTTATCCCTTTAAATATCTTTAATAAATTAAATTTTTCACACGGTATTTTGTGTCTTCGGGTATACCAAATTCCAGCTATTGATAATGATAAAACAATAAGGATACCAGGAAATATTCCAGCCACAAATAAATTTTTTATATCAATATTTGCAGTAATTCCATACAATATTATTGGCAGACTTGGAGGGAACAGTAATCCTATACTTCCGGAAGATGTTAAAATACCTGTCCTGAATTTTTTATCCACCCCATAATTTTCCAAAATTAGATAAAGAAGTCCGCCTATTGCAAGTATTGTAACGCCCGAAGCGCCTGTAAATGTTGTAAAAAAAGCAGAAATAAGAACTGCGGCAATTATTATTCCTCCGGGAAACCACGCAAAACTTTCTTTAAAGAAATCAACAAGTCTCTTTCCTGCCTGGCTTTCGGATAATATAAAACCAGTAATAGTGAATAACGGTATTGCAGGAATCATGTTTCCGGTAATTGCAACATAAATTTCATTTATAGCTATTTCTGTATAACCAATAGAGATAGAAATAAGTATATATGTAATGCCTCCAAGGACAATAAAAATAGGTGCTCCAAGTATTCCCGATATAATAAGCAAAAGGATCAGAGGTGTTGCCATAATTTTCATTAAAGTAATTGAGTTATCCATTATGCTTTTTGCAAAACCAGGCAAATTATGAATATTAATGTTATCGTAAAGTGAAGGTACTATAAAAAGTAATCCTAGTAACAATATAGCAACTAAAAAACCGGCTTTTTTTATAAAAGAAGAATCATTTTTTAATGCATTTACAATTTCATTTACAGCCATTCCCAAAAAACAGAGCGGCATTATTGCTGTTAAAAATCTGGTGCTTATATAACCTATTTTATCATTTGCGCCAAAAGCAATAAAAATAAAAAATATAGATGCAATAAAAAAAGCCAGTAAAATAGAAATCTCAATTATTTTGCAGAAAGAAGATGTTGTTTTCTGAAATTTTTCAGGAATATATTTTTTTCCTGCTTCTATTGCCAGATGCTTTCCGTCAAGTGTTGCTACATAACTGCCAATAAGAGCGATCCATAAAACTATATGTCTCATTGTTGAATGAGAAGCAATGATACCGGACTGAAATATAATTCTTACAATAACTTCCAATATTGGAATAGCTGAAAGCAATATAATCAGAGTGGTGATAATCGTATTTAAAAAATATTCAAATTTGCTCTTTCTACTTATTTCTGTACTCATTTATATATTTTCTGACTTCTGAATGAATTTGGGGAGAAAATGATTGCTTTAAAAGGTCAACGCCACTGTCTACAACTTTTTCCCATTCCACAAGAGCTTCTGGAGTTACTGGAGTAACAGTAAAACCCTGTTTTTTCATTACTTCTATTCCTTCATTTTCAATTTTCACAATTTTTGAATAGAAGCCACCAATAATCTCATTCGTTCTCTGCAAAATCAATGGTTTATACTTATCGTTTATAGATCTCCATGCTCTTTCACTAATTGTAAGAAGGCAATATACAGGGCTTACAGGCATATCAAGCATAAAAGGAGTATGCTGTGTAATTCCTAATGAACTTGCGGTATATGGTGTAACATATGTGGCTTCAGCCATGCCGCTATATATTCCTGAAATCAAATCATTAAAGCTCAAAGGGATAACTCTAAAACCGCTTTTCTGCCATATTTGAATTGCCTTCTGATCAGAGCTATCAACAGCAAGTTTTATCTGTCTAAGATCATCAGGATATAGAACTTTTGTTTTGCTGATCCACCTTATCCAACCTGTATTTGTCCATCCAAGAGCAACAAAACCATTTTCCTTTAACTTTCTATTAAATGTTGGTTCCATTTTTTTAAAAACATAATCAAATTCATTATCATCTTTTATTAACATTGGAATACTAAGTACAAAAAGATCATCAGATATATTTTTAATACCATAGGTGGAAAGAGCAGCAGCATGCAATCCTCCGATCTTTATTTTTCTTAGTATATCTACTTCATCACCTACTGTTCCGCCGGAATAAATTTTTACAGTAATTTCACCATTTGATATTTTTGTCCACTCTGCAGCTATCTCTTTAATTGTTGTTTCCCATAAGGAACCTGCAGGAGCTACTGTACCAATTTTTATTTCCTGTGCAAAAATAGTTGCAATAAAAAAAATAAAAAGAGAAAATAGTAATAATTTTTTCATATTTCATCCTTTATCTTTGCTATTAATCAACTAAAAAATAATTATCTATATTATCTAAAAGCCATACAGCTTTTTCTTTGCTTATTGTATTTTCCAGCCGGTTTTCAGGGTATTTATTTATATCAAAAGAAATGGCTTCTTCAAGCATTTCTTTAAATTTTGCAACCCCCTCTTTTGTCTGTTTTTTTGGGCACACTGTTGTTGCATAAGCTATATAGGGAGATATCTTCCTGCCTTCCGAGAGTTCAAGCGCTTTTTTATAATGATATTCTGCTTTCTCGAGACTGCCACCCATGCTTTCAGGCATTGAGGCATAATACATTAAAAAATACTCATGCAATGCACCATTACCATAATCAGGATCAAGATCATAAGCAATAAACATTATTCCAATTGCACCATCTCTAAACGGAGCAAGAAAAGGATCTGTTAAATCAATTGTTATTGCACTCATCATCCCTGCACCAAGCCAATAAAGAGAATCTGCATCTTCTTTTTTAAATTTATAATCAATAGTTTTTTTATTGGAAAGATCGATTTTTATTTTATACTTTATTTCAAGAGACTCTTTTAAGTAATTGCTCCCTCTTGTATATAGTTTTTTTGCTCTCTCATACATTTCTGACTGTTTTTTCCAATCTTTGTAATCAAGCATACTTGCAGGAGTTTGAACAAAAAGATTGGAATAAATAATAAAAAGTTTACCTGCTGTTGCTTTTACCACATAATTTTCAGGATCACTCTCAATCAAAATTTCATTAAGTTTTAATGCAAATGGAAGAGCATCTTTTACCAACTGCGGGTCATCATCTTTTGAAAATGCAGCCATTCCCCCTTCTCCCAAAGAATTGGAAACAGCTTTTACAGCCATTTTATTTATGGAACAGGAGGAAATTAAAGTTCCCATAGAAACAATTAAAAATATTATCAAAACTTTTTTTAAATAATTCATAAAAACCTTTTACCAAGCAATTTTAAATTATTTTAATTATATATTAGCACGGTTTTGCTTATCAATTACTATAAATTTTTATCATTTTTGTTAAAAGTGAATCAAAAATATTGGCAAATTTTTGTAAATCTTTTTGATTAAAACTTGTTTCTTCATCAGTTTTTAATCCTGATTCTCTTATTGCAAACATTATATTGCGTATTGAAAGCCTTTCTTTGATATTTTCAGCTGTATATTGGGTTCCCCTATCATTAATAACATTTATATTTTTGCTTACAAGTTTTTCTGCAAGAGGAATATCTCTTGTTATAACAATATCATTTTTATCAGAATTATTAAAAATATAATTGTCTGCTGCATCAAGAGCATCTCCTACTATAATATCTTTAACAATTTCAGAATTTTTATGCGGGATTTTTTTATTTGCAACCATTATAAGGGATATTCCTGTCCTTTCTGCTGCTTTAAGAACAATTTCCCTCACTTTTATGGGGCAGGAGTCTGCATCGATCCATATTCTCATATATTTACCGAAGCCATATATAATATTCCATCTCCGGTTATAGTATATGGAAATGCACATGCAGGAATAATAAATGAGTTTCCATTTTTAAAATCATATGAGCTGTTTTCTTTGGGAAATGTAACTTTACACCCACTACCAATATAAAAATAAAGTTCAATATTTTTTCTGAACTTTTTATAACTATAACTACCATTATCCAGTGAAATAATGGAAAAAATAAATTCCTTGGCTCTTGTAATATATTTTTCTACATTTTTATTTATTTTTGGTACAGTAATCCCTTTATCTATAGAAGACTTTTTAAAATTTCCAACTTCAAAAAGTCCTTTAACATCAATATATTTGGTTGTAAGACCACCTCTAATCACATTGTCGGAATTTGCCATAATTTCAAATCCTATGCCTGAAATATATGAATGGAGTTCTCCTGCAGGTATAAAAAGTGCGTTATGCGGTTTAAGTTTTAAGATATTGAAAAAAAGCGGAGCAAGTACTCCCGGATCATAGCCATAAACAGAATAAAAACTATTTATCGTATCAGCTATTATTCCGCTATTTTTCTTACAGTTATCAAGCGTCTGATCAATAACATCATGCAGATCATTTTTATCCATTGATAAAAGATATTTAAAAAGTTTTTTGATTGGTTTTAAACTTATCTCTTTTTCTGCTATCTCAATAAATAAAGGTGAAAATATTTTAAGGTTTGAGTATACAAAATTATAATCTTTGAAACCTTTTAAAAGATAAAAATCCGTTAAGGTATATATAAGTTCCGGTTTATGATTTTTATCCTTATAAGTTCTGTTATAAGCTGAAATATCAATTTTTTCTTTTTCTTCTTTATAAAATCCTTTTTCAGCTTCTTTCTTCGATGGGTGGACCTGTATTGACAGAGGTTTTTCTGCAGCAAGTATTTTAAATAGAAATGGTAGTTCTCCATTATATTTTTTATTTACAACTTTTCCCAATATTGCATTGCTATTTGTTTTTATAAATTCCGACAGTTTTATTTCTTTATCACTGGAAACAGCAACAGATCCATCACCATTTTTATGGCTGCCCATCCAGAGTTCAGCCAGAGGAATTCCTTTTAAATCATCTCTCTCTATAATATTTTGTATACCGGAGAGAGAACCCCAATCATAGTTTTTTAATGAAGGTGTAAATTTATATGCTTTAATTAGTTCTTTATTTTTCATAATGATTAAAAGTTAAAAACGCAATTACCTTAAGAATAAAATATATTAATTATATTGGGTAGCGGCAGATTCGAACTGCCGACCCCTTGCGTGTCGAGCAAGTACTCTAACCAACTGAGCTAGCCACCCAATAAAGAGAGGATTATATCATATATTTTTTAATACAGATGTAATTCTTTCCAGGACTTTTATACGATCAAGCGGTTTTACAATATAGTTTTTTGCTCCTGCAAGTAAAGACTGTTTAACCAGTTCCTGCTTGCCCAATGCGCTGATCATTATTACTACAGCTTTAGGATCAAACTCTACTATATTCTTTAGTGCTGTAACACCATCCATATTAGGCATTGTTATATCCATTGTAACAAGATCTACATTTGGATGCAGTTCTTTGTATTTTTCAACACCTTCAAGACCATCTTTAGCAGTTCCAATAATTTCAAAACCTTCTGAATTCAATATCTGGCTGATCTGTTTTGCTACAAACATTGAATCATCTACAATTAATACTCTAAATGGACTACCATCAGGTTTTACTCCATCAGGTTTTTTTGCATTAATATTGGGAAAATCAGTTTTCGTTCTCATATCAAAACCTCTCTATGCCTTTTCTTTTATTGCAACATTGATTTCTACTCTACCATGAGGAAGCTGAATAGGAACTATTAAAGCTTCTACTCCGCTATCAGATATTACCATATCTCTTCCTGTAACAATTGATGGCGGGGTAAGATCAAATCTAAATCCCAAATCATGCAACTTTGTTACTGCCTGTCCTGTTATCATATTAGCAAGTTCTGTTATCGTAGCTTTTCCAAGTTCATCAAGCGTTTTTAACTCCTCCATATTCATTGCAGATGCAATTTTTAAAGCAGTATCTGGCGCCATATCAAGTAAGATTCTTCCTTCTACATCTCCTGCTAATCCTATTATAGTAGCAACACCTAAAACAGGTTGCGATGTTGACTTTAAGTAAAGCTCTCCTCGTTTTATTTCTGTATTGAGGACCTCTTTAAGCACATTAAATGCTGCTTCCACAAAAGGATTTATATACTCAACTCTCATCAAACTCCTCCTATCTTGCTCCACCTTTGTTTCGATAAAAAATTATACCTTCCTCTTCCTGTTCGTCAAATCCATCAAATTTTATCCTTTCATTATCTCCAACAAGTAAAATACCGTTATTTCTTAATTTATTGGAAAATTCACTGATAATTTTAAACTGTTCATTATAATCAAAGATCGGCAGTACATCTCTGCAGATAATAAGATCAACATCAGGATATGGATTATGATTTTTAATGTCATGGTATTCAAAATAAATTATATCCTTAAGTAACTGCGCTATTACAGAACCTTTAGTTCCTTCTGTTATAAATGGTTTTAAATATTGCGGTATAGCACTTGCATCGATAGAAAGATTTGGAGCTGTTGAAATACTAAGAAGATCTTTATCATTTGCCCAAATTTTTATGACTGCATCGGGATTCTGCTCTTTAAGAATAGCTGCTATTGAATAAGTTTCATGGCCACTGGCACATCCTATATTCCATACAAAATAATTTCCTCTAATCCCGGAAGGTAATACTTTTTTTAACACATCAGCATATGGTTGACTAAAGAAAATACCGCTATATTTTGATTTAAAAGCCTCTATAAAAAGATTGGCATCTTCAGGTCCTGACAACTGAATATTTTCGTTTTTCTTACCTCTTTCTGCTGCCCATTCATCATAACGATTCATAAACCAATGGTTATTTGTCTCTGTTATATTAAAACCAATTAGTGCTTTTAAAGTTTCTTTTATAAAATCTTTATTTATATCTACTTCTTTTTCAGGCGCTTTGTAGAGTTCTCTTTTTTCTTTTTCAGACTGTGGTTCTAATTCCGGAGCAACAGTAGCAACAGCAGTTGCAGGAACACTTTCTTCTCCTTCTGTTGCATCTTCACCAAGTATTCTGTCAACATCAAGAATTACATATATTTTTGAATCTTTTTCAACAATGCCATTTATATATTTAATACTAATATTGCTAAAAATTGGATGCGGAGGTTGAATTGTTGAAGAATCGATCCCAATAACTTTGCTTATGGAATCTACTATTACTCCAATTTTTTTTTCATTCATTGAAATAACAATAACATCTTCATGATCATCAGTTTTTTGTTCTTTTTTCACATTGAACATAACTCTTAAATCAACTACCGAGATTATGTCTCCCCTAAGGTTATATACACCTCTGACATATGGCTCACTATTAGGAACATAGGTAAATTTATTTACTTTCAATATTTCTTTTACCTTCATTATATTGATGCCGTAACCTTTACCGCCAAGCGAAAAAGAAACCATTTTAAAATCTACCTGATTAATACTTTCTGCTTTAGCAGCTTGTTCTTTTAATTCCCATAAATCAGTACTCATTTAAATTCCTCTATAACAAATCAAACTAAATAATTTCAAATTTTATTCTTTTTTATAGCGCGCTCTTTCTGAAGACAGAGTTCCATTATCTGATTAACATCAAGGATAAGAGAGACTTGCCCATCTCCAAGTATTGTAGCGCCTGCAATACCCTGCACACCTGTATACTTGTCTTTCAGCGGTTTAATAACCACATCTTCTTCGCCTATAAGCTGATCAACCATTAAACCTATTTTTCTATCAGCATTTCCTACTACAACAATATAGTTGATATTTTTGTTCTCATCTGTTGGTATTCCAAATAATCTGTTAAGCCTCATTAAAGAAACAACATCTTCCCTTAAATCAAATACTTCAAAATTATCAAGAATTTTTATTTCAGAAGACATTATTCTCTGACTTTCAATAACAGAAGTAATTGGAATTGCATATACTTCTTTTCCAATTCTTACAAGGAATCCCTGAATAATCGCAAGCGTTAATGGAAGCCTTATTGATGTTGTTGTTCCTGCCCCTTTTTTCGACCATATATTTACAGAACCATTTAATTTGTCTATTGATCTCCTTACAACATCAAGACCTACACCGCGTCCTGATATATCTGTAACTACTTTTGCAGTTGAAAATCCTGCTTCAAAAATCAAATTAAAAGCTTCTACATCGGTTAAATTCTTTCCAGGGTGGATAATACCTTTACTTATTGCCTTTTCCCTTACAACATCTACATCGATCCCTTTACCATCATCAACGATTTCAATGTGAATCATGTTTCCTTCATTTCTTGCCCTAAGTACTATTGTTCCCTCTTCTCTCTTATTGCTCTGTTTTCTGACATCAGGGGTCTCTATTCCATGATCCATTGAGTTTCTTACAAGATGGATTAGTGGATCAAGAAGCTGTTCAATTACTGATTTATCAAGCTCTGTCTCTTCACCTTCTATTACAAGTTCTATTTTTTTATTTAACTTTTTAGACACATCTCTTACAAGTCTTGGGAATCTTGAAAAGATTTGACTAATAGGAACCATCCGGATCTGCAAGACACCTTCATGCAACTCATTTGCTATTCGCCCAAAATTTTGTGCTGCATTAACAAGTTTTGTAATTGTATGCTTTAATGAATTTTCAAGATTATAAGTTTCTGCTTTTACTTTCTCATATTCAGCATATAGCTCTTTTTTCAACTCTTTTTCAACATTGAGTTCTTTAAGGTACTTTTCCATCCCTTCATAAATACCATAAACTACTTCATTCATTTTTTCAGATCTGCTATGCATATCATTGAGGACACCAAGGAATTGTGTACTTATCTGGTTAAATGTTGCTTTATTTATTACAGTTTCACTTACAAGATTTAAAAGATTATCTATTCGTTTTGAATCAACTTTTAGAATAGATGCTTCTGTTGTAATAGGTTTCTTGATTTTCTGTTGTTTTAACTTATCATCTTTATCTTCATCAGATTCTGCAATATTTTCAACTTTGACATCGACCTTTGCCTCACTCTCTTTCGGAGCTTCTGCAGCAGCTTTTTCAGGAACTTGGTTTTCCATGATCATATTACTGCTTTCCGGAGGCTTGATTTCAGAAACTACTATATTATCTGTTACATCTGAAAGTTTTACCTTATTTGGTATCTCTCCTTTAGGAACTGTTGTTGCAATAAAATAATCAACAATGGGGAAAAAATTATCTTCATAAAGCTGATCGAAATTAGGCTTTGTCATTAATACTTTTGAGATATCTTTTAGCTTTGTAAAAATCTGTATTCCGCCTATAGTATTCATTGGGTTATCTTTGTTAAAAAATACCTCAACATTATATATTTTCTCGCCTGCTTCTATAGACTCACATAATTCAAGTATTTCATATTCACTTAGCTTTTTATTTTGATTTGCTGCAGGAGCCGGGGACTGAACAGCTTTTTTAACAGGAGCTTCTTTTGGAGATTCTTTTTTGGAAGGGCTTTTAGCTCTCCCCTGACCTGTCATAAAGGATTTGAGTTTATCTTTTACTTTTATATAATCTTCACTATAGATTTCCCCAGCCATTCTGGATTCAATCATTGCTTTGACAATATCAATTGCTTCAAGCATTGTATCGATAATTTCGCTGTTTACAGAAACTTTTTCACTTCGAATTTCGTCAAGAAGATCTTCCATTTGATGTGTAAATTCTGCTATTTCAAACATTTCAACAGCTCCGGAATTACCTTTAAGGGTATGAGCTGCCCTGAATATTTCATCAACTGAGTCTCTGTTTGCTGGATCATTTTCAAGGACAAGAATATTCCTTTCCAGAATCTCTACTTGAGCTTGCGCTTCCATAAAATAATCTTTCAACAATTCTTCATTTGCCGGATCTAAATAATCACTCATATTTTCTCATTTTTTAAATAAAAATTTAGCAGAATAATCTGCAGTCTGTCTCCAAACACTATTTTACTATTATCTATTTATAATATAAATCACTATTTTACTTTTTCACAACCCCTAAAATTAAAAAAAAAGCCCTCCATTAGCAAAATGGAGGGCTTTTTTGTTATTTATTATAAATAATATTCACCAATTATCTGCTGGGATTACCTGATGGATTGCCTGATGTTTGATTATCTACATGCATTTTCTTCTGCTCAAGATATCTTAATACCTGTAAAGCACCAAGTCTTTCAAATTCAGCATTTCTTCTTGCATCTTCTCTTTCTGTCATGATGCCCCAAATTGCTTCTTCATCGATATCTCTGTCGAAATCATTAAGAGCTCTATCATAAGTAATTGTAATATCTTTAATGTAAGTAATTATATCTCCACCTTCCTGCATTGCATCTTTTTTAATATTGATACCTGCAATTTTTACAAATGGAGTTGCTTTTGGATAAAGCGGTGAAGGATACAGATCTCTCTGTCTAACTTCAGTAATA
>Ga0123353_10018127_pt1 | contig 10394 bp, 8 predicted proteins | sample TergutLab28metaG_3_FD_92763 | JGI IMG/M metagenome (GOLD analysis project Ga0123353, IMG submission 92763) | Labiotermes labralis P3 segment gut microbial communities from Petit-Saut dam, French Guiana - Lab288 P3 | ecosystem: Host-associated > Arthropoda: Insects > Digestive system > Gut ...
AACGCCCACTCCTTTTTCATATAATGCTTCGCCTAACGCCCTTGCGTTCTTGCATGTCTGCGCTGCATAATCCTTTGCAAATACTTTCATCTCAGCTAACGTCACCGCAAGCGCGGCCATCGCATGGAGATGGTGACTGCTTGTCACTCCCGGAAATACCGCACGCTGTAACGCTTTCTCATCCTCATCCGTTAAATTGGCACCCAACAGCATACCGTGGTTCGGACCCGGGAATGTTTTGTGAGTACTGGATGAAAGTATGTTCACACCTTCTCTCAACGGATCCTGGAACTGTTTTCCGGCTATCAGACCGAGAACGTGTGCAGCGTCATACCATACCTTACAGCCGATCTCTTGGAAAGTATCGTTCAATTCCTTCAACGGCGGAGGGAATAAGAAAACGGACAGGCCGAACTGTGCTACTTTCGGTTTAACGTCTTTCAAAAGCTTTATCGTACCGTCAACGTCTAAATTCATATTTTCAACGTTGAACGGATAATTAACTGAATTCACGCCTCTCTGACCGAATGCGCCGAATTCCGCTGTTGATATATGAGCGCCCTGTGCAAGAGCGCATGTGGTTATCGTATCGCCGGGTTTCGCGAATGCAAAAAGTACTGCCATGTTCGCCACCGTTCCCGATATCGGTCTTATGTCTGAAAATGAGCATTCGAAAAGCTCCTTTGCCATCTCCATTGCTTTCGCTTCAACCTGATCAACGTAGATGTTACCCTGATAGTATCTCTTTCCGGGAAGACCTTCTGCATAGCGGTCTGCAAAATCCGATATCAGCATCTCCTTGGCCAGCGGGCTCATGAGGTTTTCCGAAGCGATCATCGGTATGGATTCCTCGAACCATTTGTTGTGCTCCATTACCGTCTTTCTTATCCACAGCGCGTCTTCTTTCATACTTCGTACATAATTGCGCATAATTAAAAAATCTTTGTCTGTCCGCAGGCTCGCGCCTGCGGTTCCTACGGTGTATGAAAGATCAATTGAATTCCCTTACACCGCCGTCGGTGTGTTCCAAATGTATCTCTCCCGGATACACTCCTTTGATGTGCGCCAAGTACATCGAAACGAAGTCGCCTAAGATTATCGAGATAAGATTCTTCTCAAGATCGTTAGAACCTTTCGCTTTGAATTCGTAAGGTTTCACGCCGCTGCTCTTGAGCACACCTGAAAGCGTTTCCGTCATGTATTTTAAAACATCAGTTGAATCGTCGTCGCATAATATTATCGGAATGAACTCGTTGGAAGAGCAGTCCTCTGTCCACCCCACTATCTCGTTGTGATTGAATTCCGGTATCGTTCCGCAGAAAGCGATCATTCTTGAATTCTCGTTTATCTGCATCTTCCATCTTATGGCCGCCGCTCTGAGATTCACAAGGCTGTATATCACCGGTATGCGTCCGTCTATCTCTTTTGCGATACGCAACGCCTCGTTATTATCTCCGTCCTTGATCAGCTTGTCCCTGAACGCTTTGAGAGAAGGTAAAAGCGAATCTAACTCGGTCATACTGGCACATATCCCCATCTTCTCAAAGAGCGAAGCGGTGAAACCTAACATATAACCTAACGCTCCGCGCGGAGTGATGCCTGCGGGCATCTTTATCAGAAGGTTTCTGTTAACGGTCGCACGCTCTGTAAGTTCACCGCCCGATGATATGCAGATGATGTCGCAACCGCGTGATAATGCCTGCTCATACTGCATCAGCGTTTCCAATGTGTTACCGCTGTAACTTATGACAATGACCGCAGTATCGCTGTCCACCCACTTCGGAAGGTCGACACCTTTCACAACGGATATGGGAACATCGGATGATGCATCTGCGAAGTCCGACATTATCTCGCCGGCCATGGCTGATGCTCCGATCCCGCATATGCAGACCTTGGACCTTCTCGGTACGTCGGTCAGCGGGAATCCGAGCGCCGCCTCGATCTGTTCCGGGATATCCGTGGGATCGCGGAACACTATCGTATCATGATCTTCCTGCTTCTCGGTGCCGTCCATCTCCCTCTCGCATTGTTGGCATGTATATATAAACTACACGTGACCGAACACCGCATATCCGCACAATGAATGTGTCCGCCGTATATAATCGATACAAAAAAGATGGTAGTTAGACAAAGGTTTTTCAATAGACCCTCATACCATGGAGTCGCCGGTAGTAACATGAACTTAGACGACGCCATCAAAGAGATCCGTAACGGGAGGATCGTTCTCGTGTATGACTTTGATGACAGAGAACGCGAAACGGACATGACGATCGCTTCGGAATTTGTTACTCAGGATACGATAAAAGTTATGAGAAAGGATGCCGGCGGTCTTATCTGCACCACTACGCCTTATGACACCGCTAAAGAATTAGGACTTCCGTTCATGTCAGACGTTTTCTGGGATGGTTCAGGAAAATATCCTTTGCTGAGAGCGATGGCTCCCACGGATATACCGTATGATAACACAAGATCGTCCTTCGGTTTAACGATAAATCACCGCGGAACTTATACCGGGATAACGGACAAGAACAGGGCGCTGACGATATCCGAATACATTAGAACAATATTTTCCGACGCTTCCGCCGATGATAGGAAAAAACAATTGGGAATGAATTTCAGATCTCCGGGTCATGTGCACCTTCTGAACACCAGCGAAAAGATACTGGAAAGCAGGAAAGGACATACTGAACTTACAACAGCGCTTATGATAATGGCAGGGGTACGTCCATCTGCAACGATATGCGAGATGATGGGCGATGACGGGGATGCGATGTCCAAGAGCGAAGCGATAAAGTACGCAAAGAAGAACGGATACGCGTTCATCGAAGGTTCTGAGATCTTAGACGCATGGAGTATGCGGTGATCATATGGTAAAAGTGATGGCCTCGGGAGTTTTCGATATAATCCATACAGGTCATATATCCTATTTGGAACAAGCGAGATCCTTAGGGGATGAGCTTGTTGTTGTGGTCGCGTGTGACGATACCGTACGCAAAAGAAAACATGAACCGATAACTCCCGAAGCAATGAGAGCGCGCATAATAAATTCATTGAGATGCGTGGACAGAACGCTTGTCGGTAACGTCGGAGATATGTTCCTGATAATCGAGGATATCAGACCGGATATAATCGTTCTCGGTTATGATCAGGCGTTCGATGAAAAGGTCCTTGAAGAAGAACTGAAGAAAAGGAACATCACCGCGATCGTGAAGAGAGCGAGCGCGTGCAGTGATGACCTTACGGGCACAAGAAAGATAATTGACAGAATTGTCAAAGAATTCGGAGCTGAGAGCAAATGAAGAACATCGGCGTAGCGGACACAACATTTGCAAGGTACGACATGGCCGCGTCCGCTGTTGACGAATTGAAAAGAACGGGAACGGGATTCAAGATATTCCGTTGTACCGTACCCGGGATAAAGGATCTTCCGGTCGCCTGTAAGAAACTGATAGAAGAGCAAAAATGCGATATCGTTATCGCACTGGGCATGCCCGGTCCGGCTTCTAAAGATAAGATGTGTGCGCACGAAGCATCACAAGGACTGATACATGCTCAATTGCTTACAAATACGCATATAATCGAAGTGTTCGTGCACGAGGACGAAGCAACAAATGACAAAACGCTTGCGTTCCTCGCCGACCGAAGGTCTCGGGAACATGCACAGAATGCATATGATCTGATATTTCACCCTGAAAGACTTGCGAAGAACGCAGGCAAGGGATTGAGAGAGGGGTTCGGAGATGCCGGACCCGTATGAGAAAAGAATTACAAAAGAAAAAGAAGTGATCTGAAATGAAAAAATACAAACTCGGAATGGTCGCCGCTGAATTCAATTATGACATAACGTCAATGATGGTCGAGCGTGCAAAATCAGAAGCAGAATTCCTGGAAGTGGAAATTGCAAGAACGATAATGGTGCCCGGTGTGTTCGATATGCCGTTAGCCGTTAAAACATTGTTAGAATCGAAGGACATCGACGCTGTGATAACATTGGGCGCAGTGATCGAAGGGGAAACGGAACACGATGATGTTGTCATTTCCCATGCATCAAGAAAGATAGCGGATCTTTCACTCGAATTCAACAAACCTGTTGCGTTCGGTGTAACGGGACCCGGAATGACACGCCTTCAGGCGGTCGACCGCATAGAAAAAGGAAGAGAAGCGGTTGACACAGCGGTCAAGATGCTGAAACGTCTCAGCAAATGAACTATCTTTTCGTTCACGGAAAACCTGAGAAAAAGGAGTGAGCGATCACTCCGAAAGTCTCTTTTTCATGAATCTTTCCAATTTATCATATGCTTCTTCCAGCACATCGATCGGCGGTAACGTGATCGTTCTGAAATGCGACTGACCGAATTCGCTGCAGAATCCGGAACCGTTGACAACAACAACACCTGATTCCTTCATCAGATCCAATACGAACTCAAGATCGTTCTTCCATTTTGTTAATTCAACCTTAGGGAACATGAACATGGAACCTTTTGCCTTCACTACGGATATTCCCGGAATTTCATTCAGACGTTTGTATGTGTATGATGCTCTTTCTTTCAGTTTCGTGTCCATTTCAGCGATATAATCCTGCGGACCCTGTAATGACGCTTTAGCGGCCCATTGACAAGGAACGTTGGGACATATACGCAATCTCAGTAAACGCATCATACCTTCGAATATCTCATTCAGTGAATTTGACTCGTCCATGTAATATCCGTAACCCACTCTCCATCCGGGCATTAAATTAACTTTGGAGAAACCGTTGAGAATTATTCTTGAAACATCTGACGGTAAACGAGAAACAGAATAGAATTTTCCGTCAAACGTTATCTTATCGTAAACTTCGTCGGATATCAGCGGGATATCATGTTCAGCGGCGATGTTGCCTATTTCCTTTATCGATTTTTCAGGATACACCGCACCGGTGGGATTGTTCGGATTTATTACGATAATTGCTTTCGTTCTTTCTGTGATACGTTTTCGTATCATGTCGATGTCCGGCTGCCAGCCTTCTTCCTCGATCTGTCTGTATGCTACGGGAATTCCGCCGAAATACTTGATGTACTGCGTGTACGACGGATAACCCGGTCCGGGGACGAGCATCTCGTCCCCCGGTTCAAGGAAAACACCCATGAGAACGCTTGCCGCTTCGCTTACCCCGTTCGTAACGAAAACATCCTTTGCCTTTATCTCGGCGCCGTGTTTCTCATTCTCACGTTGTACTATAGCTTCCCTTAATTCCAAACTGCCTTGCGAATCGCCGTAGCCGTTGTCCACTTTGTGAACGGCCTCCTGTAAAGCGGCTTTGAAATATTCGGGCGTTGAGAAATCCCATTTGTTGGGATCGCCTATGTTAAGATTTATCAAACGCTTTCCCTGTCTCTCCAGTTCAGCGGCGGGTGTGACTATCTCTCTTATCGCGTAGTCGACGCCCATGGACCTGCGGGAAGCCTTCTTCATGGAGAAGGGCGATAATGTTCGCGCTTAAATAATATTTTCTTTTATGTTCGAAGATTTTGTTTTACGATACTCGACAGTAAGCGTGCGTAACATCAACCTTTATATTGTGCGCACGATTCGAGTGAACGATGGCAGCGGTACGATTGGGTAAGAATCATCTCAGATGGTGTTCATTCTGCGATCTTCCCATTCTGGAAGAGACCGTATGTCCCGTATGCAATAACGGAACGAAGGAAGTTGAGATCACACCTCCCGGTGACGTAAGACCTGCGTTCCCTTACGATATTGAAATGATAAAGGAACTTGCGGACACACAATACGGAAATGGTTCCGGGGATGCTTTACTTCCGGACGGAAGTGTCGTGTTACTGAACAAATCACCGTCGCTGGACAGAATGGACGAGATCATTGTGAATGGTTGTTGTGTTGCAAGCATACGCTACGACATGGGAAGCGGATGGAGATTGCTCAACCGAATGCAAAGCGCGATGCGTATCAGCAAAATAATGACAAAAGGCTACGTCGTTTGTGATACGTCCGCAATAAAATTCATCAGAGAAAGTAAAAATCTTATGGTACCCGGTGTGAAGGATGTTCATCCCGATGTGAAGGACGGTGATGAGGTTGTCGTCATTGACGCGGAAAGGAATGCCGTTGCAACAGGGATCGCAAAAATGAACGCATCCGATATGTTACGCGAAGAAAAAGGATTGGCCGTGAAAACAAAATGGACAAAGGAAGAGGAATTCGTTCCTTTCGTTAAAGCGGTCTCATGGGATGATGTCATAAGCGCTAATGTATCCATTTTGATAAGAAGGAGAGATGAAGCGACTGCTTTCATCAACACACAAATTGAGAAGAACCAATTACCGGCGATCGTGTCCTTCTCCGGAGGAAAGGACAGTCTTGCTACGCTGTTGCTGACGTTGGACGCAGGTCATGAACTTCCTGTGCTTTACATCGATACCGGACTTGAGTTCAGTGAGACGACGGAACATGTTCATGAAATCGCAAAAATATATGACTTAAAATTAATAGAAGAGAAAGCACCCGTTGATGCTTTCTTCGGAAATCTTGTTCATTTCGGCCCTCCTGCGAAAGATTTCAGATGGTGCTGTAAAACGAATAAATTAGGACCTACTGTCAACGCGATACTGAAGAACTTTCCGAAAGGTGTATTATCGTTCATAGGACAACGAAAATATGAATCGGAAGCGAGACACTCAAAACCGCGTGTTTGGACGAACCCGTGGACACCGGGGCAGATCGGTGCGTCCCCCATACAGTCATGGAATTCTCTGCACGTGTGGATGTACATCTTCTGGAAGAAAGCGAAATTTAACGTATGGTACACAAGAGGATTGGACCGCATCGGATGTTTCCTCTGTCCCGCGTCGGATCTCTCTGAATTCGATATAGTGAAACACGGTAACAGATACGAACAATGGGATTCGTATCTGAACGACTTTTCAAAAGCACGCGGTCTTCCCGATGAATGGAAAAGATTCGCATTATGGAGATGGAAGAAGGCGCCGCAGTCCATTAAGGAAGAGGTCTCACGGGTAACCGGTAAGGATATAAGCGAATTGACGAAACAGACGATCAAAACAGAAGGTCCGCTGTTCCTGAAGATACAGGACGGGCATTCGCCTTGCGTCCTGGGATTCAGCGTCGAAGGCGCCTTATCGCGGCCGGTAAGCATTGAAAAGCTGAGAAGGTTGGCCGGAATTTTAGGAAAGAATGTTTCCGTTGATGAGGACGGTCAGTGGCTGAGTGTCGGTAACATAACAGTATTCAGGGAAGGCTCTGTAATTTCAAAGGGAGCGGATGAGGATGATGTTCGAAAAGCGATGAAGAAGATGTACAACATCATCATAAGATCGGAACAATGCGTATGCTGTTCGCTGTGTATAGCCAGATGTCCTGATCATGCACTTTCTCTGAAGGACGGTACTGTAGTATTGAATGAAGAAAAATGCATTCAGTGCGAGAAGTGTTTAGGCCCTTGTCCGTCAGTGAATTTCAGGGAAGAAGAATTCAGTTTATAGTACGACCGTGTCAATTCGCCGGACGCGTCCGGCAAATTTCGAAGGAACGTTACATCTTCCTGAATCCGCGGCCTATCCATTCCGTTATTGATTTGTATCCGTACTTTACCGTATCCTTGCGTGTTCTGTGCTTCCCGCCTACGGTGACGTTGCCTGCGAGGATCTCCTTTATCACGTCTTCCCAATTGCTCACGTTATCGGGTATCTCGGTGTACGCTTCCCCGACGTTGGACGCATGGTGAGCGTCGCTTCCTCCGGTGAACGGTCTGCCCATTTTCGATGAGAGTTTCTTTGCTTTGTTGTTTGAACCCTTTGTCGATCGTGCGTTGAATATCTCTATCGCATCAAATGCGTCGATAACGTTATCCTCGCCGAGTCCGGACCACCATCTGTACGGATGTGCCGCAACGGCGATGCCGCCTGCCGCGTGAATAAGATCTATTGTTTCTTTGACACCTTTTCCTCTTTCGATCTCACAGTTGATACCGTATGCAAGTACGTGACCGTCCGCCGATGATACCTCTTCGGCAGGTACGATGATAATTCCTTCAACATCGTTCGTTTCCTCATATGCTTTGAAGACGTTGTGATCGGTTATCGCGATGCAGCCTAATCCTTTCTTCTTTGCCGCTTCGATCATCTCGCTTACGGAAGACCTTCCGTCGTTGGAATATGATGAATGGATGTGAAGATCCGCTCTCATCTGACGTTCGCCCCGTCCGTGAGCTTTCTGTTCACAACTGCGTAACAACCGTCACCGTCGGACAGTTTTATTTTCTCATTACCGTCCGTTATTTCGGCAATTTGTCCGATATCGGTCGTTGTTATTTTGATCACCGCTTTCTGGAAGTCCTTGTATTCAATTTCTTCCGTGTTAGTATCAAGACTGCATGTGAACCTCGTTCCGTTGGGAACGTTCTTCGACGGTTCCAGTAATGCAACGGTGCTTCCGCCTAAAGATTCGTCGTCTGCTGCTAATACCATCCCCTGTGACATAACGCCTCTCAACTTTGCGGGTTTGAGATTAAAGAGCATCAGTATCCTGCGGCCGATCAGTTCCTCTTTCTTGTAATGAGCACGTAAACCTGCAACTAATTGCCGTTCTTCGCCTGCGTTGACTTTCAGAATGAATAGTTTTTCGGCATCCGGATGTTCGGATGCATCGATTATCTCCGCTGCACGAATGTCTAATTTCCTTACATCGGCGAACGGTCCCGATGGTGCTGCGGTTTGCGGTGCCGGCTTCGCCTTCACTTCCTCTTCCTTCGGAAGCTCCACTCTCGTGAAAACGGGAACGGGTTCCGGAAGTTCGGTGAGAACGGGTAACGGAACTGTACACGAATACAATCCCGGATCTGACGGTGAACCTTCCAAGCCGAGGAACTTCCATATGCGTTCCGATGAGAAGGGCATGAACGGCCACGATAATATTGAAATTGCTTTCACTATCTGCAGCGAAGCATTCAACGCTTCGCCGCATTTTTCTTTGTCCTCTTTCACAAGGGCCCACGGTTTCTTCGAATCGAAATACCGATTACCGTATCTTGAAAGGTCCATGACAACTTTTAACGCTTTCTTGAAATCACAGCCTTCCATGTAACGGTCGTATTCGGAAACTGCTTTTTCAATTTCTTCATTGACTGTCTTCAATTCTATTCCGTCAAGACCGTCGGGTATCACGGAAAAATTCTTTTTCGTGAAACTCAGACATCTGTGGCAATAGTTACCGAGTGCGGAAACAAGTTCGTTATTCACTTTCACTTGGAAATCGTCCCAAGAGAACTCGGAATCATGCGTATCCGGCATCACTGCCGACAGGTAGTATCGAATGATGTCGGCATCATATTTTTCGATAACACTGGGTATGTCTATCGCGCCGCCTCTGCTCTTGGATAGTTTTTCTCCTTTGAACAGAAGATATTCATTCGCGGGAATATCATACGGTAAGTTCAGAGAACCGTATCCCATGAGTATAGACGGCCATATTATCGAATGGAAAGGAATGTTATCCTTTCCCAGGAAATAGTAATGTTTGACGTTGTTATCATTCCAGAACTCCTTCCAATATTCCGGTCTTCCGATGATCTTTGAATATTCTTTGGATGCGCTGAGATATCCTATAACGGCTTCGAACCAAACGTAAATTACTTTATCACTCCATCCGTCAACGGGAACGGGTATCCCCCATTTCATGTCACGTGTTATAGGTCTGTCCTTAAGTTCATCCTTTAACCAATTAGTGGTGAACGTTTCGACGTTCGGTCTCCAGTATGTCTTGTCCTTCAGATATTCCAAAAGATCCTTACTGAATGAACTCAGACGTAAGAAGAAATGATTCGTTCCCCTTATTTCGGGTGTCGATTTACAGTGAACGCATATCGCTTCTTTCAGATCGCCTGTTTCGAATGTGGTGCCGCATGCGTCGCATTGATCGCTGCGTGTGTTCTCTGCGCCGCATATCGGACATATTCCTTCCACATACCGATCGGGAAGGAAACGTGAACATTTAGGGCAGAAGTACTGCATTGTTTCTTTCTCGTAGAGAAGGCCTTTGTTCAGTAACGTGTTGAATATGTCATGAACGGTATCAAAATGATTATCGGTGTGCGTTCCCGTGAACAATGAGAATTGTATTCGCATATCTTCGATAGCTTTCTTGTTTATCTTATGGAATTTTTCAGCAATGTCAGCGGGAGTTGTTTTCTCTTTCTCCGCTGTCACGGTTATTGGAGTACCGTGCTGATCGGAACCTGATACCATCATAACTTCGTTGCCTTTCGTTCTGTTGTATCGATTGAATATATCCGGCGGTAATAATGAGCCTGCAACATGTCCTAAATGGATCGTTCCGTTGGCGTACGGCCATGCGACGCCTATGAATATCTTTGCCATATC
>Ga0123353_10018128_pt1 | contig 10394 bp, 10 predicted proteins | sample TergutLab28metaG_3_FD_92763 | JGI IMG/M metagenome (GOLD analysis project Ga0123353, IMG submission 92763) | Labiotermes labralis P3 segment gut microbial communities from Petit-Saut dam, French Guiana - Lab288 P3 | ecosystem: Host-associated > Arthropoda: Insects > Digestive system > Gut ...
ACGGGTCCCCACAGCCGTTAATCTCTGTTTTCTAGACCTGGAGCCGCTACTTTTTCATTCAAGTAGCTCCTCAATTGACCTCACAAGGCTGAGTGGACCCCGTTCCAGACCCACTACTACTCAGAAAATCTGGTAGCGCCGGAGATCGAACCCGGGACCTATGTATCTGTAGCCAGAAACTCTGACCACTAGACTAGTGCAATACTATCTTATTAAAATTAAGAGATACATTACGAAAACCACACAATTTATAAAACAGTCGTCAGCACTTGCCAGGACTGACTCCCAAAAGATTCGACTTCGACTTCCTTTTATATCGTGTGATGATATCACAGACTGAGATTTTAATGTGGCACGCGGTGCCGCTACAAGCCGGAAGTTCGCGAGTTACAATCCCGTTGGGTTCAATGGAATTTTTCATCGACTTAATCCTTCCGGCCGCAATATGGCCCAGAGGTCGAATGACACTCTTAACAGAAATGAGTAGCAGGGGTATCTATTGGGGGATAAAGGTGGCCGGTGCGTTGCTCTGCCAACCTCGCTAAATTTATGCGCCAATTGTCTAGAAATTCTGGGAGCCTCAACCTCAGTAAACCGTTTAAAAGCAGATACTCCCGTCTTGGATCCAAGATAATTAATTTTCTGCACTTTTTGAAGGATGTGATGGTGGCAGTTCCTCCGAGCAGCCAAGCAATGTGTTCTGTAATCAAGATGGAATACATTCATCTGTCTACAGAGCGTGGCACTCTGTAACGAAAGTATCCAGAACATCGCACATGAACCATGACTTATGAATAAGATCCGGAAGTTGAAGAAAACACAGCAAGTGCAATTATAAAAAAAAAAGTGGCATTCGCCCTTTCAGCTTTTGCAACATATGGCGTATTTGAACATTTTGCTACAATTCGATGTGTTTGCATCCCTGCGGAACACCCAGCAAAACCGCTCAGTCCGTTACATGTCTATCCGACCGTCTGCACACAGGACAAAAATCGAGAAAAGAGGAACCGACTGCAATTTTATGACCTTTTTATAATCCTGGAAATATTTTGTTGTTCAACGGCGCATTTAACACTCTTTTAACAAATATACGCCTCGAATTACAGAAAAGAAACTGCTTCACTGGATTACGCGTAGGCTGAAGGTAGCCGCTGTCAATGAAAGGCTGACTGAGGCGAAGGGAACACACGCTCGAACTTCTGAGATGTGAGCGGCAGTAGCGACAATTAATTGCTTCGAGAATTACGCTACGTTTGTTAAAGTTTTGTAGAACGTAAAAAGAAGAAAAAATGCTGACAGAGCAACATTTGTTTAACTTTCAGTTTTATCGGGATATATAGCAAAGCACTGGAACGTATGAAATTTGTTGTGAAGGTAGAATATACACATAAGATTTCATATAGATATTACGATGTGTGTGTGTGTGTGTGTATGTATGTATGTGTGTATGTGTGCATGTGTGTATGTATGTATGAATGTATGTATTTATGTATGTATATATGTGTGTGTATGTGTGCATGTATGTATATATGTATGGATTATGTTTGTGTATATATATGGTTTATTGCTTGCTCCATTACAGAGGTAATACTACAAGCTATACATAATTGATATTTATCTATTTACAGTAGTTTTTTTCCTTTTAATTCTTATTTTCTGTTGTTATTCTGCATTTAGTTTGTCGAAAGGGATGTCATTGATGAATTGTGCAAAGTCTGTGTAGTGTCTTCTTATTAGGTCCTTTTTATTGGTTGGCCAGCTACCATTCTGTAGGGCGGTCGTCTTAAGCCTTTCCCTGTCTCTTGTTATCGTTTCGCATTCCAAGATTAGGTGATCCGTTGTCTGTTCTGCTGTTCCGCAGGGGCATGTAGGTTCCTCTATGATTTTAAATCGGTGTGGGCATGCTCGTGTTTTTCCATGTCCCGTTACTATAGCCGTGAAGTTTTGTGTGAGGTTAATTTCATTTTTAGCCTTTCTTCCACTTTTGGGAAATATTCTTTCGTTATGCTTCTTTGGTGGTTTGTGTCCAATTTCTTTGCCACTTCCTCACGCTTTCTTCTTCTAACTCTCTCTTCACTACACTTTTTGGGATTCTTTTATAGTCTTCAGTTAATGACTCATTCGTCGCCGCCTTCTTTGCTAGCGTGTCCGCTAACTCATTTCCCAATATTCCAGCATGTGCTTTGACCCAATACAGCGTTACTTCCCAGCTTCTTTTATTCATTTCGATAATTTTTCTTCTTATTTCTTCTATTATGTATGCCTGTATTTTGCTATTCTGGAGTTTGTCTAGTGTTATTTTGCTGTCCGTGTATATTGTGATTCTTTTGTCCGTCCCTTGAGTTTTTACTATGTACTGTAGTGCTGCTAATATCGCTAATTGTTCTGCTTGGTTATTTGTGCACCTCTGTGTGTGTGTGTGTGTGTGTGTGTGTATGTATGCTTGCAAGCATGCATGCGTGTATGTATGTATGTATGTATGCTTGCAAGCATGCATGCGTGTATGTATGTATGTATTATGTATATATGTATGTATGTAGCAAACAATTACGAAAAAGCAATGACCAAAGATTTTGAGGTAACGTTCGTCAGATTTAAATTGTGGGCAATCTGCAAATAAACAATAATTTCTTCGGAATAATAATAATAATAACACTAACATACTTACTTACTCCATGGAGCAGTATCCTTCTTGAGAAGCCAACATGTTCTCAGCTAGTCAAGGAATTCCCCGCATTTTATGCACCCTAATATTGAGTGCCGTATTCACAAGTGCCTGCCACTTGTCCCTATCCTGAGCCAGATCGATCCAGTTCATGCCCCCACATTCCACTTCCTGAAGATCCATCTTAATATTATCCTCCCATCAAGCCTGGGTCTCCCTCGTGGTCTCTTACCTTCAGGTTTTCCCACCAAAACCCCGTATACACCACTCATCTCCCCATACATTCTTATACCCACCCACCTTATTCTTCAATAATAATAATAATAATAATAATTAGAGATACATTTATGATCTGTAGGAGATGTGAGTTCCATATGGCAATGAGAATGCAGCTTACCTTCATCACGAGGTAAAACCGTATGTGTACAACAATTGGTACTTGTTATTCTTTTTAGATGACTGTCTGTTGTCCTAATTGGATTGAAATCCAACCAGGACAACAGACAGTCATCTAAAAAGAAGAATAAGTACCAATTGTTGTATACACAAGGTTGTACCTCCTGATGATGGGCCTAGAAACGCCCGCAACATGTGGAAGTTGACGAAATATACTAAGAATAAGTTGTGCATCAAGTTGTTTATCTTTACACGATTATATCTTATGGAACTTGTAGTCTGTTAGAAATGTACCTACATTTGGGACAAACGTGCTTCGTCTCTCATCGTGACATGAGAATGTGCTCCCTCATCAGGGCAGATAGTTCTACCGAAACGTCGTTAAATTTTTAATATACTGCATGGTGTCACGTAAAAACGACCTAAGTCGACAAAATCCGTAGTTAGTAAAAGTGCAAACACAACGTTTAATAACCACTGACATAATTAACAGACCGAAGTGAAGAGGTAAACGAAAGCGCCACTAAATTCCCGCCCCACCCATCTGTGAATTGTCCTATTTCCTGCAGTGGATACAACAGCAACCACTACAATCCAAAACTCCCTTCAACATGCAAGTAGCCGTGGCAGCGACATGTGGCACGTACAGTAGACCTTTCGGACGCTGCTGGAACCTCGTCACATATCATTCTTCCAGCTGCATGGGTAAATTTATAATTTATCAATTCGAACTTCACCACCACATTAGTATTTTAGCCACCACACAGTGTGACATTAACACGAAGTTCGGTGTATCCTGGCTGAAGAGTGAATAGTTCTTTATTACTGTTTCAGATTATTAAGCAGACTTCAAATCATAAACAATTTCGGCACATTATTCTTCATCACTTTTCGTTCAAAGTTATCTTGTCGAAAGTGATTTACGTCACTGTCTACTGCTGTTTGTTAACCACTGGCGGTTCAAGATGTTATTGTGAATTCCAGCAATCTGGTCCAAATCACTTTTCCTTGAAATTTCTAATCCTCAAAGTTGAAAAGCAGCCACCAGGCGACAGGAGCTTCAGGAAAACCAATATCAAACACTGTAAAATAAGGAGTCACATTGGACCTGGTACTGCAGAAAGCGCTGTAGAGTTTAACTCGTCATTAGGCCGATAAAGGTTAACAAAAGAGAACACAAACTTAGAATGGAACGTACTTTGAAGGGGGATGGAAAAACGAAACCCTATGCCTGAGGTCCGCATTGTGCAATGCTCAGAATAGTTTGGTATTCTGGTTTATCCGTATCGTCCAGTCTGCCTCATGCTAACGGTGCGAGAGAGCAAAATGCGATGTGGAAAGGGTGGGGTGCATATCGTTGTCTGCTCGTATCATGTAATTTGGCTTGGAAATGTCCTGAACACATCCGGCTGAAACCGACAAAACTTTACAGTGCGTTTTACGTGTAAAGTGATACTCTAGCTTATTGATTCCACATTTGGCATGCCCAAGATCTTCCGGAAAGACACTCTCTGTAGACCTTGTTGTAAATGGAATAATATTAGTATAAATATTAAAGAAAAACCTTTATTTATGTTCAGGTTATTTAAATACATCGACAGGACCTCAGACTGCAATGCGTCTTATGTTTAGATGACAGATCTCGACGAATTAAGATAAGGAAGGCTGTGACCTAATTTCAGATATTATCCTTGAATTTGCCTGAAGGGACTGAGAAAAACAACAAAAAAGTCAGTCAGGGTAGTCTTGTCTCTTGGCCAAGCTGCAAATTGTGTATATAAAACAGACATCACATAATTCGCAAGCGTTTTAAGAATAACCAGTTTAACCAAGCTGAGCATAACAAAGTGTGAAACGGAAGGACTAATCCAAGGTACAGTGCAGAGAACGTATCGTGGTGAAAAAGTCTCGTTGTGTATTATAAATACCTATCCAATAATGAAAGACATTCCAAGACAATTGTAACAAAGAATAAAACTTTAACTGTACGATGATTCTGGGGTTTAAATTTTGAATACTGCTCAGGGCGAAGGGCGTTTTAAATTGATGGCAAACCTCAAATGCATGCATGATAGTACGACGTACCGAAACTAGCAGCAAGGCAGGAATTGCAGATCCGTACAGTGCAACTACACCATCATTGAAGGGTCAATTAAACAAAATTCAGTGAGAGGAACTGCGCGTTTCTGAAAAATGCTAACATAATTTGACAGATCGTTTTAAAAATGCACGAACTTGGTGTATATTTTCGTTTAGCCTTTGGAGAGATATTTGCGAATTCTTCCAAAGGAGAATGATACGGTACGGCATATAACACACGTGGTGGACCGGGATAGCGCAGTCGGCATAGCGACTTACTACGGCCTGGACGGTCCGGGAATTGAATCCCGCTTGGGGCGACATTTTCCGCACCCTTTCAGACCGGTCCCGGGGCCCACTCAGCCTCCTATACAACAGGTAAGGGTCTATTTCCCACGGGTAAAGCGGTCGGGTTTCACGCTGACCACCCACCTCCATCTAGTGGCGAGATTAAAGAAAGAGTAAAGCTATATCTTTACTCCCCTTCTGGGCCTTCATGGCCTGTTTTAGGACGAAATTTATCTTTATTTTACCTTCATGTAATACACATAAAAGACGTTAGTAATGTACAAAAACACATTTCCATCTGCATTAAAAACTTTAGTCAGATCATGTTATTTAGGCAAATAATCGCAGTGTGTGAAAAGAGCAAAGTTTTCTAATATCAAAAACATGGTACATGTGAGTTTCCACTGGATTTTAAAGAGTAAAAAAATGTTCAGAAGAATATTATGTGAAAAACCGCAAACGGTATGGTGGAACTTTAGAAGTAAAAGTAGGTAAAGTTGTCCCTGCTGACACCACAGGGGGGAGGGGCTTTACCCCGGCTAAGGAGCTTCTGGTACCCACTGAGTAGGATATTGGGTGGGTCCAGTGGTCGTTCTGGACGTATTGAAAAGAAAAGAACTGTTTGCCAACAGCGGGAATCGAACCACGATTATTCGACCGTCCTGCCCGCAGCCTAACACTGACTACGCTAACCCTACACGCAGGTGAATTTAACGCATAAGGTTGCTAGACTTTGGCTGGGCTGCAGGGGGACCATTTAGCAGTGTGGTTACAATGTATGCAGCCTTCCTACACATTACCTCAGCTTTCTCTTCCTCCCTGACGGCCGAACGGACGGTGGGTCGATCTGCATGAGACAGCCATCAATCCCATACCGCGCCCCAACATCAATCTTCCCAGCAGCCGCACATGGAGCACACGAAGACTCCGGGACTACAGGAGACCGACCACCTCTCTCCCCTCTTCTCCAAAACTTCATTCGCTCGACCAACCAACCACACTTTTTTGACTTGGAGATTCGAAGTGAATGAGAGCAGTGCAAATTATGCGCGGGAGAAGGGTCCAGGTCCCTCTGCATCTATATCATGTTTCACCTAAGGTTTCCCCAGTCGAAACCCCCTTTTGTTTGCATGAGAATACACACATACCATACACACACACACACACACACATATATATATATATACACCGGTCAGTTTCATTTGTCCTATGGCTATTCTGGGAGCACATATCGATTGGTTCCTGTGAAATATCTTTTTATGACAATACTATAAGCGTAATAACCAATGATATTAGGCAGAGTGATGTAATATTTCGATTTTTATGGTAAGGAATTATCAGCACTTCGCTCAACTGCCAAGCTGGAAGGCCGCTCCTTGTCGGCTGTCCGTGACCGTAAGAAAAAGCAGATTAAAGTCAGGAAATGCCTGCTACTGTTCGTCCAGAATCTTGTCTTACCCTCTACAATCTAAGAATATAAATATTGAAATATACAGAACAGTAATTCTGCTTGTTGTTTTATACGGGTGTGAAACATGGTCTGTCACACTGAGGGAGGAGCATAAGACGAGAGATCTGAATAGGAATGTGTGGAAAATATTTGGGCCTAAGAGGGAGAAAGTGACAGGAGACTGGGGGACACTGCATAATGAAAAGCTTCATGACTTGTACTCACCAAATACCATTGTGATGATCAGATCAAGTAGAGTGAGATTGGTGGGGCATGTTGAATGTATGGGGGACAGGAGAGGTGCGTAGAAGGTTTTGGTTGGGAAACCTGAGGGAAAGATGTCACTTGGAAGTCTAGATATGAGGACAAAAAATGAGTCTCCAAGAAATAGGGTGTGAGGGTATGGACTGGAATAATTTAGCTCAGGATAGGGAAAACTATTGCCTGACATGAGCTGGCAATTAACAGACGGGTTACATAAAATAAGGGGAATTCCTTGACTAGCTGAGAATTTACCAATTTCCATAGAACTTTACCCCTGGAGTGAGAGGGTTATTTAGTTAGTGTGTTGCTTACTTACTTAGTTTACTTAGTCATGAGGGTGGTAAAACTGGCTGGTATTTTAGACGCTGTACATCCTATCAGGCTGATAAAATCAACGAAGTTTCAGAGACTAGATTTGTTTCCTTCAGGTGGAGAGGGAGATGGTGAACCTTATGTGACCGGGCTTTCAGAAAGATCCAGTTTCTGGCCAGTGATGTGGTGTGTGGTGATTTGCTCAAAAAGGTAAGGAAATAATTCTTTAAAACTTATTTTGCTATAAAGCCTTACGTATTATAAGGAAATGCTCTTGTCTCTGTACTGCATTTTGTACAATGTATATAGTGTTTCGCACAATTACACTTCAACAGAGGCCAAGTGTAGTAATCTTTGATTGACACATTTAGTGGGACTTCTTAGACAGGCTGTCGGTCCATCGCCAGACCTGTAAATGTATGCAAAGACACGAAATATACAGAAGGCTGCAGATATAATTCTGGCCCTGTAGGAATTCGAAACCGTGAGGAAAGTGTTCTAAACCAGTAAAAGCTGCAGGAAAGAACATGGCCACTGTGGTAGAGCTGCAAGCTGCCGCTTGGCAGTGGCGTCTCTTAACTCTTCAATGCCGGTCTCGGTGCAAAATACGACGGTGTACGTATTTAGGGTGCTATAAATTTAAAATCCCTTTGTCTTGGAGTATTGTCATTTAAAACCCAGCGTCATTGAAGGTTTTATAAGTAAAGCCAATTTGGGGCACAATTTTTCTTACTACGTTTATTTCTATTTTCTACATGTTTCGGGTGGCTATGTGCCTACCATCAGGAGAAACAACTGTATTTATGCGAAACTTAATACTTGTTATTCTGTATGGATGACTGTCTGGTATGTAGGGTGCAGAGTAACAAGTAATAAGTGTCGCACAAATACAGTTGTTTCTTCTTCTGATGGGCATGTAGTCGCCCGAAACATGTACAGAAAAGAAATAAATATATTAAGAAAAATGGTGCACCAAGTTGGCTTTATTTACAATATTATACAGGGATGCACTGTCAACAAAACGTAAAATTCGTCGTTGAAGGATCAAGCAGTGTACCGTGAAGACACACGTGGAAGCTGAAGCACAGCTTCATATATTCTTAACTTCGACATTAGATGGGTGTGAATAATCGATTTGTGTTCCTAACCTCTGTACCTCCGAGTAATGAGCTCACTTAACATAGCATTTGGTGCCGAGTGCGCATCACAGCCGCTCTTGACGTGATGCTATGGGAAAATACTTCCCTCACCCGGATTCGAACCCCAGCCGTCCATAATGTAACCAGTCGCTACACATGCTGAGCCATTCCTTCTCATAATGGAAGCCGTTACTGATAAATTTTTCAGCATACTTATTTTAAAAATTCAAAACTTCTTATTTTGACGCAGTTTACTGCCACATTAATTAATAAAGTATCAATTAACGTTATTCCGCAAAGACTAAAAGTATTTCTCAACTCTAAAGGCGAGATGCAATATTCATTGTGTGAAACACATGATTGTGCTACCAATATAGCGAAGCTCATTTTCAGAATTAAATTCCATTGGGTGATTACTGCAGTCACGTGGTTACTACAAGCACAGAAATTGCAGTAATTGGGTACTGTTAATGTTACGAAGGCATATTGAGAAAACAAAAATGTTCAAGTTTTAATGCCCTTGAATGGTTAAGGTTACATTAATATTTTCACTAACACAAGCTGACATTGAGAGCTTCGCTCTTCTGGGATGTTACGCAGCGTTGATTCGTTCTCAGAAAAAGTTACATTCTTTGAGAGCCAAACATTGCTACACTATTCCCTATATAAATGCGGCCCGACTGTTCTGGGCATTTTTCTTGGACTGCTTGACTCTTGGAGATGCGACCGATAGGTTGTTCCGAAACGTCGGCAACTAACTACAATTAGCACTTCGTAATATGCAAGGAGAGCGAAGATCTCAGCATAATTAGTGTCCTGGCCGACGGCCGAAAAGGCAGATCCTGATGAAGGAAACATGACTGCTTCAGTCAACTGCCTCGGCCTATACCGGGGTAAATGCCTGCTTTGTTAAGATGCAAAGTCTGTCGGAATAAGACTGAGCTAAATGGTGCATTATCGTTTAACTAACGAACCAACCAACCGACCAAGCCAACAGCCAAAGACTAACTCCACGCAAGAGCACCGTTTCTGATATGCTGACAGTACCTCAGCTGGTCAACAGATATCCCATTTTGTAAGAAGCCGGAAGGTTTATTTCCGCGATCGAAAGAGCTGTTATTGGTTCCTGTCTACAGTCAATTGAATCCACGTATTATTATTTGTTTTCTGGACTCTGTAATCAAGCGTGTAATGCGATACCCTCAAAACTCTACAGAGCGGTTGAATCCAATCCACACAACACGCAATCCCTTAACACTTAAGAGAATGATGATTAAAGAATGAAATGAGGAACACAACGAAAATCTATCTAAATGCTCTTCTTCTGACAGCTTTTCTGTCACATTTAGCCTACAGAGAGGAGAAGAAAGGTAATAACATGAATAGATATGCTACAGGAGCACCTTTGTAGGGAAATTTAAATCTTTTTTTAATATCCCCTTGTGTTTGAAATAAAAAATAAAATAAAATTTATGTACATTGTTATGTTCGATTGAGTACATATATATTTTATTTCATTATTGAAATGTAATTAGGAGCAGATTGAGGTCAGGAAATGCTTGCTATCATTCGGTGCAGAATCTTTTGTCTTCCAGGTTACTATCCAAAAATTTAAAGATTAAGATATGTAGAACTATAATTTTGCCTGTTGTTTCGTATGGGTGTGAAACTTGGTCGTTAACATTGCGGGAGGAAAGGAAGCTGAGGGTGTTTGAGAACATGGTGTTGAGGAGAATATTTGGACCTAGGAGGGACGAGGTAACGGGGGAATGGAGGAGATTGCATAACGAGGAGCTAAATG
>Ga0123353_10018131_pt1 | contig 10393 bp, 5 predicted proteins | sample TergutLab28metaG_3_FD_92763 | JGI IMG/M metagenome (GOLD analysis project Ga0123353, IMG submission 92763) | Labiotermes labralis P3 segment gut microbial communities from Petit-Saut dam, French Guiana - Lab288 P3 | ecosystem: Host-associated > Arthropoda: Insects > Digestive system > Gut ...
AGTTTGTAGGCAAAATCAGCTGATACCATTCTTTATTCGAGCATTACTAATGAAATGTATGCCCGCGACACTTCAAGGAAAATACGTTCAGCATTGATGATAAAAATGAAAGAGGGAAGCTATATCGGCCGTTACGCTCCGTATGGATATCAAAAAAGCGAGAAGAATAAAAACAAATTTGTGATTGACAAAGACGCTTCTTCCATTGTTAAAAAAATTTTTGATATGGCATCACACGGAGCTAAACCATCAGAAATTGCAAGATATCTAAACGGAGCAGACGTTCCGACCCCCAGCGCGTACCGATGTTCTAAAAATCCTGATTTGGATTTGCGAAACTTTACCGAGCTTAACAGATGGACATCGTCTAAAAAAACAAGTTGAATTGGTCATATCGTCGCGACCCGCGCGGAGAAAATCAAGTAAAGCGCCCGGACATGTTTTATCAAACAGCTATAATTTCGTCCAATCCGTTTTTTGTGGCAACCAATCAATATCAGGTTCTAAAAAATATTCCCGCGTTTCAATTCTGCCGTGTCCCTTTTCTTTTGTAACGGTTTTGGCATTCACTTCTATGTGATTAAAATACAGCTTCACATCTTCATGCAAACTACTTTGGTTGCCTTTCAACTCCAAACGTAATCCGCTTTTTTCTTTGCGATTTTTTTTGCGATATCCTTTTGGCAGCTCATGGCATCTGCTCTATCTGATACCATGCTTCACACTTTGCCACCACCGCACAGATGGTCATTATGATCACTTCATACAAATTGTGCCGGATCTTCCATGCCTGACGCGGATCGTTGATGTTTTCTAAATATCTTTCTATCATGGTTTTTATCCCCAGTTACCATGCTGCAGCCGTGGGCATGATTTTGAGGTTTCCGGCAATTTTTTTTGGAGTTTCTATAAGATACCCTCATGCCCGAATACCAACTCGAACTAAAGCAATTATAGTTGTTCCACGTCAAAGATGAGCCGGTTTAGGGGTGGAACAACTATATACCCCCGGTGAATGGCTCTGCCGCTTCCTGTGTCTGTGTGAGCTTTATTTTTCACGCGGAAATCTATCAATTTTATCCACTATTTTCTGCAATATCCATCGCGCGTCCGTGATGGTCACGCCGTCCTTGCCATCCACATCCGCTATATCCTGCTGTTCTTCGGTCAGCGTGATTTTTTCCACTAAAAACTGTAAAACCATCCGGGCATCGGTTATTCCCAGAACGCCGCTGCCGCTGACATTGCCCCATATCGTCGGTCTTTTTACGACGGTTATCCCAATTTCCGCCGTTTGGCCGCCGTAACTGACGATTATTTTGTTATCAGCGACCGCGAGAACACCGTCCGGCGAAACGGTAAATCCGCTGCTCACCGTTTCACTTGAACCGTCGTTATACACGGCAGTTATACTTAATCCGGCGGTTTCAAAACGCTCTCCCGCAACATAATGTATCTTTGCCGGCGGCGTCAACACTTGGATTTTTACAATCATTCTTTCGATCACCGTAATGCCGGTGATCTCAGCGGTTTTTGTCACGTCGTCTTCGGTGTAAGAAAGGGTGACTGTCTGGTTGTTTCCGGCCGCCAGACCGCCGGCCGGGGAAAATGTATAGCCGGTAACCACGGCGGTGCTGCCGTCATTATAAGCGGCGGTGACTGCCATACCGGCGGGGTCAAACAGCTGTCCGGCGATATACTGCGTTCTGTCCGGCGGCGTGGTAACGGCAATGCTCTCTAACGCTTTCGGAACAACGTTGATCCCGGTAATCGCCGCCGTTTTGGTCACGCCGTTTTCGGTATACGAAATCGTAACCGTTTGATTGCTTCCGGCCAACAGGGCGCCGGAAGGAGAATGTGTATACCCGGTAACCGCGGCGGTAGCGCCGTCATTATAGACAGCGGTGACCACCATGCCGGCGGGGTCAAAGGGCTGTCCGGCGATATAGCTCGTCCTGTCCGGCGGCGCGGTAACGGCAATACTCTCTAACGCCTTCGGAATCACGTTGATTCCGGTGATTTCAGCCGTTTTGGTCACATCCCCTTCGGAATAAGAAACGGTAATCGTCTGGTTATCTCCCACCGGCAGACCGCCGGCAGGGGAAACTGTGTACCCGGTAACCTCGGCACTACGGCCGTCGCTATAATAAGCAGTGACGATCATGCCGGCGGGATCAAATATCTGACCGGCAACGTAGTTTTTCCGGTCGGGTTGGGCGGTAACGGCGATATTGTCCAGCTTCCTTTCGGTATCGGCGATAACGATATCGTCGATCAGAGCCGAAAAACCGCCGGAGGAAACCGTTCCGGCATATGCCGCCGCGACGCCGATGATGGTTTTCCCTTTCAGGCTGCCGCTGAGATAGATCTCCGCGCCGGTCCATTCGCCGACCGTGCCGCGAATCTGCAGCGCTTCACATTCGGGGTAGTCGCTCAGCCAACTGCCGTCACGAAACTGCAGGTCCACAAACACACGCTGTCCGCCGGCGTTTTCGGGTTTCAGGAAAAACCGGAGCACCAGATTGGTTTCCACTGTGACCTTCGTATCCGCTATTTTATAGGTATACCGGCCGTTGGCTCCGTTGACTGTGCCGCCCAGCCGGAAAGAGGATGCGCCGCTTTTCGCGTCCCCTTTGATCATGCCGTTGACCCGCCCGGCCGTGGCGATGCCGGAGGTCCGCCCGGTTACCGCTCCGCCGTTCGGCACACAGACGTCGAGCGGCTGATCCGGCCGCGGTTCGATGACTATTGTCCCGCCGGAGTTCACCTTTGCCCGGCCGTCCCGCCGCTCAAAGCTGTTGCGCCAATAAACCGGTCCCTGCGCATGGGGGATATCGACCGTGGCGGCCAGCGGGCGGTCGCCTTTCAGCATCTCGATGCAGCCGCCCGCCGCGCGCAGATAAAAATCCGAGGAGAGCCAGGTCCCGTCGGCGGCCAGCGTCAGGAAATATTGATCTGTGGGGATATCGAAATAATCCCGCCCGGCTTTCATGTATGCCGTCGCCTCATCGTATTCGTCAAACATCGCGAAGTACAGGTTCCGGACCTTATGGGTGTTCAGCAGCGTATAGACCTGGTCCCAGACAAACTGCCCGGCCCGCCGGGGATGGCTGTTGGGGCCGCCGGTGTTGGCCGGCATATTGGTCCAGCCGAAGCCGGGCCATACCACCGGCTGGAAATCGATATTCTGGCCGTTGGCTTTTTTATTGTTGCCGCAAAACGTCTGCCCCGCCGGAATATTGCTGTTCATCCAGCTTGTCACGCCGCTGAGATTAGAACCGAACCGGCCCACCATCCACGGCGAGAGCATGTCGAAGGAGGCGTACATCTCCCGTCCGGCGACCGAACGGCCGGAGCCGGTGGTGTTGTTCCAGTTAGACGGGCTGTCCGGCGTGCCGCCGATGATATAATAGCCGCGCTCCCGCAGCCAGCGCACCATCTCGTTGACCGCGTCGATCCGCATCCAGTTGTTCTCATGGACCGCGTGGACGCCCCAGATACAGATCACCGGCTTGCCGTCGGCGTGGGCGTAGTTGGGAGATGTGGCGACCCGTTCTATATTGTAGACAACGTCGGCTTTCAGGTGCTTCACCAGATCCGCGGTGTTCCGGCTGTAGGTGCCGGACATATCGTACATCACATAGAATATCCGCCCGGTTTCCTCCGCCGCGTCCCGGATGGTCATCAGATGGTTGGGCGCGGTGGTGTTGACGGCGGAGGAATCGCCGTAAAACCGCTGGACCGCCGCCCCGTCGATACCGTAATCCCGCATCCATTGAAAATGCGTGCGGATAACGGCCCGGTCCCGGGAGTTGAACAGCCGGGCTTTATCGCCACCGCCCAGATCGGCCAGATTGGTCTGGTGCAGCACTGCGCCGTTCTTCTCATAATCGGTCACATCCGGCCACATCTCCACATTGGTGGTGCCGGGGCCGGGGGCCCGGCCGCCGCTGTTGGCCGCCCAATGGTGCCAGTTGGTATCGGCCCCGGCACTGAACCAGGCCTGATATCCGGCGATCCCTTTGCCGATCATATTGTTCAGCTCGGTCTGTTCGGCAAAGACCGGCGGCGGGGTAAGCGCGGGATCCGGCAGCGTACCCACCGTGATCCGGACGCCGCGGATAATCGCGCCGCCGCCGAAACGGAACTGGGCGCCCTGATTATGCCCGCTCCTCCTGAAGGAACAGTTTTCCAATGTGACCTTGGCGGTCACATATTCCCCGGAACCGCTCTTGGCAAAACTCACCCCGTAAAACGCTGTGTCGTCGTGGCAGTATTGCAGCGAAAAGCTGCCCGCCGCGTTATCAAAGAAGGTGACTTCAAAAATGACGGTTTTCGCGTCCCGGACGGCGTCAGCGTCGATAAAAAAATAGATAAAATCCCGCGCCCGCAGCGACCATTGCCCTCCGTTCTGTTCCCGCACCGGCGACTGGCCGTCCCCGCTGGCGCTCACCCGCATCCCGTCCCGCAGGTCATTGCCCGACGCACTGCCGATGGTGATAAATACGCTGGGACCGGTCTCCTCTCCCGTAAAAGCGGGAGCCGTGCCGGACAGCAGCGCCGCGGTCAGGATAAACGCGATAATTCTTATCATAATGTGTTTTTGTTGTTTCATACGATATTCCCTTTCTTTTCATCCCAATAATTTATATACATTTACCATTATAAAGGAATATTTCGACAATGGCAACATAAAAATCCGCCTTGCGGCGGATTTTCAACGGATTTCGTACTATTTATAGCAGTTTGACAAATCGTGTGAAATATCTTTTTTGTATCTCTCCGCGCGGGTCGCGCAGGTCGCGACGGTATGACCATATTAACTTGACCCGTATTCCGCACCAAAAGTCAAACCGCTATAGTTTCAATCCCGCATCATATACAGCTGGAATTCATAAATCGACACATTTTTGGTGTCGGTGACGTTCAGCCGGATCCGGTCGGCGGTGAAGGCGTCGAACTCGCACCAGATTTCTTCTCCGGGGTTGCCGCCGGTATACGCGACCGCCCAAGCATCGTCTTTCCAATATTCTATCCGGAACGCGTGGGTCCAGTTGTTGGTCCCGGTATAATGTTTGATAAACACGGTATCGACGGTCACCGGCGCGTCGAAACGCAGCTCCAGCGTGGCGGCGGAGGTGTTGTCATTCGTCGCCCACCGGGTATCAAGATCCCCGTCGATCGCTTTCCAGCCGTTATAAGTCGCGTTGCCCTGATAGAAATTGGTCACCAGCACATTGGTCGCCTGCCGCGCGAAATTGATATGCTGCTTCGCTTCGGGATAGCCCTCGACGGCGATCTCCACCACACTGTAAAGGGGGTGGGCGACGATGCCGGCGGTCTGGATCACCATTTCGGATTTGTTTACGGTATAGGTCAGCGCCGTGCCGCTGCGCATATCCTTGATGCCCAGGATTTCATTTTCCGGAAGAGGGATGGTTATGGCGCCGGAGGCCGGCAGGCTTTTGACGAATATGAACAGTTTCCCGTCCTTAACAGTGGCCTTATGCCCTTCCCGGATGCTGGTAAAGCAGGATTGCCCGGTGCCGTAGATGCTGTCGCCGTAGATATCTAACCACGCGCCCATATCCTTCAGCCGCTGCTGGGATATCTCCGGCACATTCCCGAGGCCGTCCGGCCCGATATTCAGCAGATAGTTGCCGCCCTTGGACGCGGTATCCACTAAATTGCTGATCAGGTTATCGGCGGTTTTCCAGCTGCTGGCGGCGCTGTAGGATTTATAGCCCCAGGAATCGTTGATGGTCATGCAGGTTTCCCAGTCGTAGTTTTGAGTGCCGCTCGGAATGGTCTGCTCCGGGGTGCCGTAGTCCCCCAAGGATTTGTTGCTCTCCACGAACAGCCGGTTGTTGCAGATGATCCCAGGGTTCAGGGTGCGGACATATTTATACAGCTCCGCGCCGTCGGTGGCGCCCCACCAGCCCTTGTCGCCGCCCATGTCGAACCAGATCAGCGCGGGATCATACTTTTCGATTAGCTCCCGCAGCTGCCCCTTCATCCGGGCTTTGTATTCGTCCTTGTGCTGCGGGTACATATTGTTCCAGCTGTATTGGGAATAATCGTACCAGTCCGGGATGGAATAATACACGCAGAATTTGACGTCCTGCTCCCGGCATTCCCGGGACAGCTCAGCCATAATATCCGGGCCGGTATAGTCGCCGTAGCCGTTCAGCTTATAATCCCGGAAGGTGCGGATACCGGTATCGTACATCGAAAATCCGTCATGGTGCTTGGAGGTGATGACGATATATTTCTGCCCCGCCGCTTTGGCCAGATCCACAATCCCCTTCGCGTCGAATTCGGTCGGGTTGAAAGGTTTTGCAATATCCTTCGCGTAATCGGTTTTGGAAATGTTCCGCAGCTGCATGATCCATTCGGTGCCGTTGCCGCCGACATTCACCCCTTTATACACGCCGCCGGGCAGCGCATAGGGGCCGAAATGGATAAACTGGCCGAACCGGGCTTCCCGGAACCAGGTCATCCGCTCGTATTTCTGCACCGGCGTCTCGGTACCGGTATAGGTAGAGAAGGTGAAAAAGTCGATGTTGATATCCATCCCGTCCCGGAAGAACAAAATCACATCATGAATGTCGGAAACGCTTTTTACAGCTGCGTAGCTTTCCAAAAATACTTTTTCGTCCTTTGTCCCTTTCGGCGGCTTTACCGTGGCGATCAGATTTTCCGGATCAATTTCGTCGATATAGACCTCAATAAGGCTCTCCGACTGATCGAATTCCGATGAGATCAGCAGCATCAGCGACCGATATGCCCCTTCGCCAAAGTCCACATCTTTATACACCATATAATCCTGCGGCATAAAATATCCTCCGATCGAGGTGAAATCCGCCGCCAGCTCGTTCGGCACGACCGTCTCCGAAAGATTTGCCTCGTCATAGTCCGCGGCTTCGATGGCAAAAGGATTGATCGGATCAACAGGCGGCGGGGGATCCGGAGGGTCCGGAGGGTCCGGAGGGTCCGGGGGTTCCGGCGGATATTCCGCGTCGGGGAAGCCGTCTATCTTGTCGACCAGAAATTGCAAAATCAGCCGGGCGCTGGAGACCGACACGCCTTTGCTGTCCACATTGGCAGCGATCAGCGGCAGGCCGGTTAAGGTAATTTTTTCGACCAAATGCTGCAATACCAACCGGGCGTCGCCGATATCCACCTCTCCGTTACCGTTGACGTCGCCGGGCATGAAAGAGTTTTCTTCTTCCTCTTGTTCAGAAGAAGAAGTTTCCTGCGCCTGTACCAATTGCATGACACCTACACTGACTATCAGCGCCGCCGCCAACAACAGCGCCAACACCTTCATCCACTTTTTCGTCATTTTTAACAACCGCCTTTCTAATAACACATAATCGTACCGTCTTATTATACAGCATAGCCGGGAATAGAATCAAGCCCTAATTTACTATAAAACAAACCTCTTGAAACAAATTCCCGTTCCAAGAGGTCCGCTGTAAAGTATAAAGCTGTCATTTATCGGTAATTGTATTTTTTTCTTCTGTTCTCCCGAACAATCAGGGCGGTGATCACGATAAGGCCCAGCAGTGACGCGGCGGAAACCGCCGCCACGGTGAAGACGTCCTGTCTGTCGCCGGTTTTCGGAATAACTACCTCATAATCATATTCCTTTTCGACATCTTTCGGCGCATCCAGAGGCGGATCTTCTTCATCAATGATGAAAAGCTCTGTGGGAGCAGCGGTTGTTGTGGTAGTCGGCGGATCGGTAGGTGCTTCCGTAGGCGCGGCAGTTGTTGTGGTCGGGACCGGAATATCATATTCCGCGATAAATACCCATTCCACCGCGGCAAAGGCATTTTGGTATTCATTGCCTAATTCACGGGGGATATTGACCGTCACATCAATGTATCCGGAGCTTTCGGCGCTCACATTGCCGAGGGGGGTTCCGGCCGCGCCGTACATCCCGTCTCCGTCTCCGCGCATAGATCCCTGATACAGCACCGCGTCATCATTAAACGGATTTTTGATGGTCACCGTCACCACATCTAACAGGTCGTCCGCCGTCATCGGCGTTTTATCGCCGAAAGAACCGCCGGCGGTGAGATCATCCGAATTCACTCCGTCTTCCCGGTCACGGGTCACCGGGGTGGCTTTCATCGTAAACAATACCGTATAATCCGAATTGTTGGTGAGCTTTACCGTAAAATTCCTGACATCGCCGGGCAGGAGATTTTTGGTGATCTCGCCGAACAGATCGGTGATCTCTTCGCCGGTATCCGCCGTATAAATAACCGGAGCGGTCAGCTTCCATTCCCCGTTCGGGGAGGTATTGCCGAGGGCGTCCTGGCCGTAAAAATCTACCGTTCCGGCCGTGTCCGCATGGACGCTTGCCGAAAAAAACACAAGAGGGAGTATACCTGCCAGCATGACGGCGGACAGGCGTTTAATAAATTTTATATGCTTTTTCAATGAGAGTTCCCCCTTCCGTTTGGGTCAGCAAATTTGATTATCTGTGTATTTAAGAAGTCTGATTTACCACCCGGCGCCCGCTTCATTGCCGGTACCGTTTATAAACGGATTATTGGCGATCTGCACCGCTTGAGCAGTCAGGATAATGCTTACATCCGCTCCCGCGAGATCCAATTCCGTTGAATCAAACGACAATCCGCCGTTCAATAACAGTGCTTCACCGTTTCCGGCAAAGGTCGCCAGCGTAATCGCTCCCGGAGCCCCCGCTCCGTAGTAGAAATATCCGCTGAAGGGATCGTCGCCGACAGCGCTTCCCACCCAGACAAAATCGCTCACTGCGGCTGCTAATACGGCCTGCTGAACAAAGGCGCAAACAGCGGCTTCTTTGGCGGTATCTCTCACCGGGATCATCTCCCCGAAGGTCGGCGAGCTTTCTTCTTCATCCTCTATCATTATCCAGCATTCCACTGTGATAGACGCCTCGATGCGGAGATACGCGTCGGTCGCTGTATTGTTCACGGCCTTTGTCTGTTTATCGACTTCATCCCCTTGGTCCCATTCTCTCCAGGAAAGGCCTTCCACCTCTTCCCAGTCTTCCGCATCACCGTCTGTATCATTGCCGCTTTTTTCCAATAATGTGATGTCTAAATTGGTAAACGACACGGTATTGGTGGCGGTACCGGAAGCGTCTCTCAACAGCATCAATGTGCCGGTGATGACCAACGATGCCACAAGAACCGCGGCGAGGGCCGCGAGAAACAATTTCTTTTTCATGGTATTTTCTCTCCTTTTTATGTGTTAGCAACGTTATCTGCCGGGTATCCGCCCATTATTTGTAATCAAATGCCGTGCTGAAAATGGTCTGGAAAAAATTGTAGTAATCCGCTTCACCGGTATCGGCCGGATCATATCCGGAGTTGTCGGACTGTACGCCGTAAGCGGTGAGCGCCAGAGTCAGCGTGACGCCGGACCAGGAATTGTCCAGATATTCCGGAACCTTGATCAATCCGAAAACATCCGGCGTGACCTCGCCGGCCGCCAGCGCTTCCAACGCTTTGGTGTCCGGGTTGATCAGATACCAGCTGCCGACTAAGGCGTCGCCGTCAATATACTGCGCGCTCTCTCCCCACCAGGCGTCATCGGTCCCTTCAATGCTGTTGAAGAAATCCCGGATAGCGGACTCGTTGGCCGCGAAAAACGCCGCCAATTGCTCACCGGTAACCGCTTCGCCGTCTTTGGATACGGTCAGACTGCCTTTTACGGCGATAAACACATCTACGCTGCCGATATTCTCAACGCTGGGCTCCTTTTCCAGAATGTCGCCGGGCACAACTATGCCGAATTCGATACCGCTGACCACCGTGGGTTCATCCACCGAGTCGATCGGGATCCTTTCCCCGTCGCGCAGAATATATCCGCCGCGTTCACGGAGGATGATTTCCGCCGCGCCGATGGTTACGGCATTGGTGGCGGTCGGGGTTACGGTGGTCAGCAACATCAATGTACCGCCGATAACGAGACCCAAGACCAATACTGCCGCAATGATGCCGAGAATCATTTTCTTTTTCATGACCTTCTTCTCTCTCCTTTTAGTTTTTTGGGTTGCTATATATTATAGCCCCTGAGGCTTATTTCCGGATTCAGCGCGGGGGTATCATTACGGACGCGGCAGGAGAGTCGGGAAATAATCAAAGAGTGTCGGTCCGCCCGGGTTTTCCTTGGAAACCTGGGCGAGATGGCCGGTAAATTTCAGCCCGAGGACGATACCGTCTTTTCCGAGTTTGGCGAACAGCTCCAGATCCTCCGCGTCAAAACCTGAACTGTCGAGTTTACCGCTCGGAATAAGGACGCCGGTAAAGATCGGCAGGGTCGCCGACAGCTGGTCATCTTGATTGCCCGGCGGCAGTTCAAAGAGCGCATCGCCGTCCATATAGAAATAATA
>Ga0123353_10018133_pt1 | contig 10392 bp, 10 predicted proteins | sample TergutLab28metaG_3_FD_92763 | JGI IMG/M metagenome (GOLD analysis project Ga0123353, IMG submission 92763) | Labiotermes labralis P3 segment gut microbial communities from Petit-Saut dam, French Guiana - Lab288 P3 | ecosystem: Host-associated > Arthropoda: Insects > Digestive system > Gut ...
GTTTCATTGCCCAAACCCACTGGTAAAGAACCAACAAAAACCTAAAAGCCCCCCCCCCCCCCCAGGTTTTCTTGCTCTGTTGTGGGTGATCGAGGTGCTGTTATTTGTAAGCTTTTTGTTACTGCATGTGTGTTGAAGTGTGACATCGTGCCGTCTTGTCGGCGAATATCAGTCTGTCGAAGGAACTGCTGCCTCCGTCTTCCTTGTTGAAGTAAGAAGGGTGAGGTCGCAGCTGGGTTGGGAAAATTGCGTGGAAGATGGTCACTGTCAAGCATTTTCAGATTTATTGCAGCAGAGTGGGCAGGGAGAAAGGGTGCTGTTTGTTAGGAGATGCGTGCGTGCATGATTTCGATTTATTATGGCTTCTTTTGCAATTGTTTGCTTTCAGTCTGCGGACCATGCATCCACGCGGATTGGACACTGGAGTGGTGCGGGCTGAGCTGCACCGGGCGCTGGACGTCTGGGCACAGAATTCCAAACTTACCTTCCGGGAGGTCAATGACGATCGGGCAGACATTCTAGTCTTTTTTGAAAAGTAAGCGTTTTTTATATAATCGGAACAGGGCAGTTGGTAAGCCACATCATTTGTCATGGAAATGTATTAGTGTTGTGGATGAGTGGGATATGTGAATAAGATATCATAGAATAGAATGGATAGAACACTAAATGGGTTCGAGCCCTTTCGGCCCAATGCAACTAGGCCTTACAGGCAGGCCCTTTGTGCCCCTTAATCTGATGGCGTTATGGGAGCCCTGTTCCTGTACGCCCCCAGACTTAGACTTTGACATCATCTGGGTCAAAGAAAAAGGAGCCCAGGTAGGTGTGTTTGAGTGAAGTCAGGGCTTCACACTCACACAAAACATTGGCTGCGGTTTCCTTGTGTGTTCCACACCTTCTGCATAAGGAACTGTTGATCGGCCCCATTATGTGAAGATGTCTTGTGAGGGTATTATGTCCAGTAAGGAGGCCGGTAACAGCCCTGAATTGTGACCTGTTAAAGAACAATAGCCTGGTCATAGCATTCCGACTAGGGCCCGAAATCACTTTCCAAGCTGTCTGGGGGGGATGATAAGAACCCGTCACATAACCATATGCTGCTGGTTGCCCATCCAGCGTTTCATCCTTTGTCTTACATTCTGCGTAGAGATCCGCAAGGTTGGTTCAGGCCCAACAAACTGGTGAACAGCTCTCACTCCTACAGAATGCCAGGTGGAAATATAATTCAACGCCTTTTGACATTGTTGTACCAATGGGGACGTTTTTCTGGTAGCCTCGTCCCTTAAAAATATATCCACTAGCCTCTTCATAGACTTAAGTAGGAATGAAGTGAGACTAATATGTGTGAAATCCCAAGGTCCACTGCAGGAACTCATACCGGACTTTGGTATAAACACTGCCTTAACCTGGCGCCATATAGCTAGAATATAGCCAGTTGCCAGGCTGGCAGGAAAAATACCAGGTAAGGGGCAACAGTCCTCTGTCCCTCTTGCAACAGGGCCGGAAATATGCCACCCCCTTTTTTTTTTTTTTTAGACAAGACATCCCAGTATCCATGTTGTGTTTTAATTATATGTATATAAGGAGAAAAGGCAACATCACAGTCTAAACAAACTTTATCTGTGTGAAAATCAGCTACATGTTTTGGCTATTTATAACCATCGTCAGTCTGAACGTAGAACCGTCAGTCAATAAGAAGAACTAAAATACAGTGTAGTTACATTGCAGGGAGGAATTCTCGTCTCACATTAAAGTACAGTTGTATGAAATTGTATAAATACAGTTTATACAAGGACCTATTTCTGTTAGCATATATACCTTCTTACAGTGTAAATTTAGGCAACTAGTATGTGCTTGATATGAGCATGATGTAAAAGAGCTTTATACATGACTGCATCCTCTGTAATCCTTTAACCAGAATGACAGTCTCTCCAACTACTTATGATGTTCCCCCCCCCCACATTTGTACCGTGCATCATGCTATTATCGAAGTTTTTTAATTACCAATTGATGGACAAGAGAATTGTTTGTAAAAGAGTACTAAAATTTACATTAAAATTACAATAGCTCCAACATGTTTCGGTGTGATCACCATCGTCAGGGAGCGTTCTCTGTGAGCTTGCTAAAATTACAATGTTTTAACATTGCAACTTGAGCAAGCTCACACAGTTCGCTCCCTGATGATTGTGATCACACCGAAACATGTTGGGGCTATTGTAATTTTTAATGTAAATATGAATACTCCCTTAAAAACAATTCTCTTGTGCATCAGTTGGTAATAAAAAACTTTGAATTATGATGTGTGTTATGGAAGTAGGCACCTAGTGAGAAATCTGTGATATTTTTACATCGCAAATGCTGTGTCAAGTGCTCTGCATGCTTTACATTCTTTCATAATGTTCCAGGGGCTACCATGGGGATGGCTATCCTTTTGATGGGCCAGGACAGATTTTAGCACATGCCTTCTTTCCTGGTGGTGGTCGTGGAGGTGATGCCCATTTTGATGAGGAAGAAACATGGCTTCTGTTGGAGGGGGACCAACACCATGGTAATGTGTCATTGTTTGCTGTAGCATAAATAAATGGAGGTGGTCATGTTTCATTGATACAAGGTTTGAGGAAGGTGGGTTTGTTGTGAATTCAGTTCGTAACTCATTTCAGTCCCACTGAAATTTATTTTTTCCCCACTTGCTTTTGAGGTATATTTGCTGGTCTCCATTCCCATGTGGGTACTATGACAAAAGTCCATTTACACATCTCAGATGCATCTATCATGAAATGTGTGCATGAAACTATAATTCATGTTGAATAATTTGAAAGTCCAGTTTGTGTGAAAGCTGGATCCATTTAATATGAAAGTTTTGTTGTACAAGTGGAGGTGACCTGTTCAGCAAGTGGAAGTCCATTCACCCGAAAATGTGATGCTTTGCTATGCGATTTGAGTGGTGATCCTACATGAAACATAGTAATATTGAACAATTTGGTAAGCAAGTCATTATCATACTGTTCAGCACTCTACATTTTGGGTGTCCAGTTCATGTGAAACCTCCACACAATTTTCATTAACTATACAAAGTATCAAATATGTATAATGTACAGTCGGAACACAACTATGTTACATTAACAAGTATATACACCGTGCCAACTACATGGTCTACTTAGCTTATGGAGGACTGTATTACATAACCAGCATATCTAATGGGAGACGAGATCTCATTTACAGTGGTCGGGTACATGAACTCAATTAATAGGATGGTACCAGTATTTGCTATTTACATATTATGTACTATATTCTAGTCTGTCGCTGATATCTTGTTTGTTTACACACTGTTGAATGGGGAGGTGGCCACATTGTCATGGTCATGGTGTTGTAGATAACACGCACATACATCTGTAGGAGATGTCAATATGAAACATAAGAAGTGGGACTTACCAAAGCGTGATTCACAGTGATATACCTCAAGAGTGAATGGTGAGAAAAAATAGGACAGACATGATACCCAAGGTGTACAGACCCAGCAGTAATCACTGTCTCATACCTCTACTGCATTGAGAATGACATGGTGACTGTTATCATGACACATGGTGATAGTTCAGTTGTGGTAGTTTCAGTTGTGATAAGAGATCTGGCATGAGGTGCACTCAAGGACATTAGCACCAACCATATAATTGGTCCATATTGACATCTACAGATGCATGTCTGGCTACACCATAGACAGCATATAGCCCTTGACACATTAGCGCTGCGTGTTATCTACCACATCATGACCATGACCATGCAGCCACAGCAGCAGACTGTGACACCACCCAGCCACTTCCCAATTCAACGGAGTGTAAACAAACATATTAGCAACAGACTAGAATATAGTACATAATATGTACCCGACCATTGTAAATGAGATCTCATCACTCATTAGATTCACTGGTTATGTAATACATTCCTCTGTAAGCTAAGTACAAACCTGATGATGGCCAGGTTAAGTGGGCGAAACATGTAGTTGACAAGTTGTATAATACTTGTTAATAATATAACTTAGTTGTGTTCTGGCTGTATATTATTACATATTTGATACTTTGTATTTGATTTATCGCAATGGGGATGACTCTCCTCAAAGTTGATTAACTATAATCCTTGTTACAAGGCTACTTAGCCAGGGGTGTGAATGTTTATACAGGTTGCAATATATTTCCTGTGCAGTGATAAGTTAATTTTTTACTATTTTTATGGAAAATCTGAGGAAAAACAATGATACATCTTGGGATAGTAATTTGGTGATAGTGTTATTTGTTTTCTTGTTCCAGGTACCAGCTTATTTGCAGTAGCAGCTCATGAATTTGGCCATTCTTTGGGTCTGTCACATTCTTCTGTGCCTGGTGCTCTTATGTTTCCTTGGTATCAAGGTTTCAAACCTGACTTCCAGCTTCCAGATGATGATCGTCATGGTATTCAGCAACTTTATGGTGAGTTCCATTATCTATACTCAAAGACACTCTTGTCATGGTGTTTACTTAAATGGGTAGAAGTGGATTTTCAGAAGTATGTAGATTCTGATATATTAGTTAGTACACCTGTGGAATGATGATGTCTTCTGATCTTTGTTCAGAAAACTTACGTAGGGGCCGTGTGGACATAAATTTTCTGGTTCTACTGTCAGGATAGCATGTCACCAGATGAATGATGTGTAACATGATATATGCTTTCATAATTATGGTCATGACCTTGAGCATACCATGCAAGCATAATTTGAAAGTGCACAATAAGTTATTAATGACTATATTAAAAGTTCATTTTCTTTTGTCAGGCTACTGGACCAAACCACATTTTCCACCATGATTCATGTGGCATAATGCCATGAACTATATGTTTGGTACTCCATAACATGGGACACATATACAAATACTGTATTATATTTTGCAAAAGCTGGAAATTTTGTTTCTTACATTAACACCTGTTGTGAAGGGGGGTTTGGAAAGGGTCACTTCACTTTATATATTATTATTATAAAATCACCATTTTGATTACAGGTCTTAAAGATGATACGAAGACTTGGGAAACAATTCCAGAGTACCCACCACAACTGCCAGACTATCCCACTAATCCACCTTATCAACCTAGACCACCACCTGAACCACCTAGGCAACCACCTGAACCACCCAGGCACCCCCCTGAACCACCTAGGCAACCACCTGAGTCACCTATGCCACCACCTCAAACTCCAAAGAAACCACCCAGGAAACCTGGTAAACCTGATACATGTGATACCAGTTATGATGCCGTTTCCGTTATCAGGAGGGAGGTGTTTATCTTCAAAGGAAGGGTGAGCAAGTTAAAGTTATGAATTACATTCAGAGTATCAAAAAATAATATAACATCATGTCTTGTGTGAAATAGCATCACATGACGGCAGATTTTACTCCTGTATTTGGCATGTGATATGTCTGTATCATGCTTCTCTTGAGAGGTTCACATAAGCATGTAGTATCACCATATAATCAGTTTCAAGGTGGTTGGCATATTGCAAACAGTGTGATTTGTTTTTTACATGTGAAAATTGTTATACTGCTGGGAATTCATAGCCAGTTGCAGGCATATGGAACACGTGATGCCTCAGAAATAATGCAGTGCTTTGCTAATGGCAGGACTTCGATGCCCACATGTCTCTCTGTTGATAACACTGCAGGTTTTACAGGTGCCCTTACAGTAAGGGACAGATACATTACCCTAGAATCATCCTTTATGCTGGATAGTTTGCACAGCATTGCCCATGACAACCTGGACTACAGAAAAATGTGTGTGTGAATGCTGGGTGGTGATGAACCTTGAAGTCTCTCAGAGCTCATAAAAATGGGACTCACTGTTGTGGATTTGACACATGACACAGATGCAAGGAGAGCACTTTCTGCAGTGAAATGTGGTTAGTCACTCAGAACCCAAAGCCAAAAAACATCCTTGATGTGAGAACACACATTATCCTTTCGAGCAAAGAACTTCAGCAGTGCCATCAGTATGAAGAATCATGACAGCTCTCGCCTGAGACCATAAGGTGTGCTTCTTATGGATTTGCTTGACTCTGGAGAATCTGAAATCCCTGAGTTAATGTGGTACACTTGAGAGGTTATGGTAGACCATTTATTGCAAAAGGATTGGGTTGGTGCACCAAGGCATAATTTTGCACGATTCGAGGGCCTGTATTTCTCGCTGGAATTGCGACTTATTACAGCATTAAGGTTAGAACATCATGGACCACCCTCCCTACAGTTGACACCCATTGATTTCCAAATGTTCACACCCCTAAACTCTGTGGGCACAGGAATGCCATCAGACATTTTTTGGTTATGATCAGGAAGTGCCTTACATGCCTCGTATTGTATATTGCAAAAAAGTTGCATAGTTTGCATTTATGTTATTTTTTAAATGATTAAAAACCTGAAACAATGCAGAATATGTAATCATACACAGTACAATACCAGTCTGGTATCTTGGAAGATGCATGACCTGAATAATTTGATGGTATGTTTCATAACCTGCAAGTCTGAAGCTTTCAACACAAGCTACTGGCATGGCATTCTAAGGTTTGTAAGTGGGAAAAGGAGCATACATGTATGACACATGGCCTGTAAATAAGAAAGAAATTTTAACATGAACAGTAGTTGGTCAGTCTGGTTACACCAAATAGCACTAGTACAGCACCTGGCCATGAGCACTGTTAGCAGGAATGTGTAAGTAATTTAGAACAGATACTAGCATGCCGCAAGTCGTTACTTCCTGCCTGCGGACAGTTCACACCGATTCCACATACACTAGGATACAAACCTTGGTGCCATGGTGGGACAGATGCTTCAGTGTTAATGGTGACTGCATGGGGTCAAGTGTATGGTTTGCAATGTATACATCCGAGTCGGAATAAAATTCAAACTGGCTGTGTTCATTACCTTATTTTTTTGAAACTCCTTTTGTGTTGTGCGTATTATGCCTTAGTGTCTGCCAGTGTACCCCAAGAAGACCACTGATACCTCCACAACGAAATATTCAGAAACTGCAAGTAAGGAATCGTTAACTTATAGCTGGCGGTACCAATCATAGACAAGAATTTGAACATTACAGTGCTTTAGTGATGTGGTGAGTTAACCATCAGGACCCACAACTAAAGTTTTGTCTTCATTATCCTGTTTTTTTTTTGTAGGATCTGTGTATATGTGTCAGTTGCTTCCACACATGGCTACATACTTCAATTTCCTGTTTAAAATTAATTTGCTTTGTGTGGCTCAAGCTGAAGTGTGGCTATTGTCTCTGTGTGTGTTTGGTACCTACTGCCTTGTGTGTGTCTGTGACAAAGTTCATGGTTAAATGTCATGTCTTGCTGCATGCACGCACCTGTCTGTGAGTAAGTTGCTGGAGGAAACTGTACATTAGTATCTATACAATTGATGATATATATCCGTACTTAATTTCCATTGCTGTGACGACTACGAAGTGTACACAGCTTTGTACCATAACCGTATTTCTTTTTTGTTAAATACATGAAATGTTTTGTGGGCTGGGATAGTGTAGTTAGTATAGTGACTATGGGCTGGATGGTCCAGGGATCGAGTCCTGATGCAGGGCAAGGCTTTCTGAACCCATCTGGACCAGACCCAGGGCCCACCCAGCCTGCTAAACATTGGGTACTGTTTCTCTTTCCCAGGGGTAAAGAGGCTGGGGCGTGGCGTTCACCACCCACCTCACTACAGCATAGAGGTGAAAGAAAGAGTAGAGCTGTACCTCTGCTCTCCCCAGGGCCTTTGTGTCCTGTTGAAGGGTGAACTTTTTAAGTGAAATGTTCATGTGCTCAGCTGTGACTGTATGTAACTGACTGCTCTCAAACAAAGAAGCAAATAAATATTAATGTGGTACAGCCATCATTTCATTATAAGGAATTTAACGTGTAGGCACAACATTTCTGGGCTGTGATGTTTTTTTTTACAGTAGTGATCTGATAACTTGCCAGTTACTAGCAGAGGGGTAAAGTGGCAGGTGCCACCATGCATTTTGTGCAACTTAAATGTGGGTACAGTGACAGCAATTGTGAATTTACTCCCAACATCATAAATGTTTGTCAGAGAGGTATGGAAAAAGCTACAGGGATGCGGAAAGCTTTCCTAACCAGGAATTGACTAAGAGGCCCATTACGTTTTGCTTTTGAATCAGTACCCAGCACTTTCCAGGAGGTGCCATTAATTACTTGCAGCTTGTGTGTGTGTGTGTGTGTGTGCGCGCGCATTTTTTTTTTTTAGGTTATGTATACATGGTGTCTCATAAATAGTGATGAACAGGGACATTAAATGGGGCTGGGAAATAGGACAGGTATCAGATGACACCATCATGCACTTCAGTTTAATGTTACAATATTTGGCAACCCTTTTTTCTCGAGAGGTGCTGGGTAAGTATGACCACTATTACTGTATGAGGCTGCCAGGGAATTCAGAGGTGAGCCTAGCAGTGATGACACTGCCAGCTGCAGATGGCTGGGTACAGGGTTTGGAAGCTCAGACAGCCAAATGTGTGGTACCTGTAATTCCACTGTAATACTGTATTTACTTAAATGCAAGACAAGGTTAAATTTGGTGCTTACATATGTGAGATCATCTCGAGTTTGTGCGTGAAGTTACAAACCAGATCACTCAGGAACTGGACCTTGCAGATACAAATTAAGGCCTGCATTGCCAAATTGCCATGTAAGATATGTGGTCTTCTGAGATTGTGCAGCATAGAGTGGTAATTCCGTACCAAGTGTTTCAGGACAACCTATCGGTGCTGTCTTCAAGGGTCAAGAAATCCAAAGAACAGAACAGGACTAAAGTCAACTGACACAATCTTCTTTTTTGGGACTTTGTCCATCCTCTAATTTTGTAAAGCACAACGTTTCAGAAGCTGGTTCTGTTAAGGTTTTTCAGGCAAAGAAGCACCTAAACTGGTGGACCATTTAGATTGAGTTATTGTCAATCACTGGGCACCACAGCAACAGTAATTTGTTAAGATACATACCTGGGAACAGATTAGATCCAAGGGTACTAATAGTAAAATGGCTATTGAAAAACTAAAAATTAATGTTAGGAGTGAATGTGAGGAAGATGAAGGCACTCACTGACTATGATGATAGAGACAGTGACACTAATTGGTAAAGACTGATAGAATCTGACAGGCTCTGTGTGTGCAGTGTATGAAATGTTTTCTCTTAGCAGAATTTTTTTTTTGGGGGGTAGGGGGGGGTCATCTTAGATTTAGATAAATACATTTTTCTGGCAGCATATGTGTCTTATTGGAGGTGGGTCATCTTAGATTAGAGTCGTCTTGCATTTGGGTATATGCTGTATTGTGAATAAATGTAAAATAAAGAATCACAAGCCATAAAAATTCATGTCCATTTCTATGTGTAGCCATCTGTTATGAAGGTGGGACCATGCATATTGGCCAAATTATACTTGCTGCTTTCCTAGTGAGGCAAGCATGATATTTAGTGAGATGCATTTGTCTGTACCAGTGCATGTAAATGTGTGCACGTTGTTACAGGAGAATGAGTGCTGGAAGTGCACACATGTTCTGCACTTAATTGTGTCCATGAAATAATTGTCACATTCTGAGAGTTCATTTTGTGATGGATGTTCAGTGTGGCTGCAGTCATTGTTGACTCACAGTCTGCTTCTGCTACTGTATCTGTAACTATGAACTGCTGGATCACATACTCAGGATAGCTAGAACTTGTTGAGGTAGTTCATCTCATGGCCTCTTTAGTCATACACCATTTCTTTCATGTGATTCCATGCATGGGAAAACACATTTCCGAGGTCTGGACATCCTGATATGTGGATGTATCTACATGTATTTGAAGTACCTGTGTGAGTAGGCACACATGTTTGTACAGAACTGAAGCCAGCTCCATTCCTGTTTGGAACTGGGTCCACTATATTATGATGATCTGTCTGGGCGTGTCCTGGAATACTGACATGGAATAGTCAAACACAACGTACCTCATTGGTCCCACACCCTAGTGGCTGGTGAGTAGTAACAGTTTCTTATGCCTTTTAAATAATTTCTTTTTGTAATTGTTTGTGTTGTCAGTACATCTGGAGGATTGGGGACAATGGCTTGTATCCAGGGTATCCGGCAGAAACACACAGGATGTGGAACGACTTGCCTAAGAATTATACACATATTGATGCAGTATATGAGAGAGGAGACAAGAAGATAGTATTTTTTATTGGTGAGTTAATGTAGGACTCAACTGAGGAATGCTTGTACCTTTGAGTTATTTTTAATAATGAGTTTAAGTAGTACATATTTATGAATTCTTTGAACGTATGTTTGAGTTATTTTTAATTTTGAGTTTATGTAGTACACATTTATTTATTCGTTGAA
>Ga0123353_10018134_pt1 | contig 10391 bp, 7 predicted proteins | sample TergutLab28metaG_3_FD_92763 | JGI IMG/M metagenome (GOLD analysis project Ga0123353, IMG submission 92763) | Labiotermes labralis P3 segment gut microbial communities from Petit-Saut dam, French Guiana - Lab288 P3 | ecosystem: Host-associated > Arthropoda: Insects > Digestive system > Gut ...
TAAATTAAACATTCCGGGGCTCCTGGGGTTAAAGTGAAATTGTGAAAAAAAACTTCTAACACAATATAACGCACACCAGACAAGGAGTCGCCGGGTTTCATACAAACTTGAAGGTCGCGTGGCAAGAGCGGCAGGGCGTGAGTCCGCCGGAAATGCGCCACTCCGCTCTTGTGCTCGCTCTGTACTTGCAAAACGTACTAAAACCATCTACAATGGTGCGAGTCTTTAATCCCTCTGAAATCATTATGAGATCAATTTTCCCCATCACCCTTCTGTTGTCCCTAGCATTTGCCATCCCCGCAAGTGCCGAAACCCTCCTTTTCGATGCCTCAAAACCCGAAACGCCGGGAACGACCATCACTGTTAATCAAATAGCAACGGAGACCAAAGACGGACTCCTCATTCTCACCAATCGGACACGTACCGATTGGCCCGGAATTACGCTTCGAGGAAATTGGGCGTTCGGAATCAACGAAGTCCTCGTGCTGGAACTTGAAAACAAGGGCACAAACACCGCGAGAGTCTCTTGCCGACTCGATTCCCCCAATGCCAATCCCGACACAGGGCAACGGACATTCACGACTTCCACTGAACTCGCCGTCGGCGAAATGAAACGCTGGGAAGTTGCTCCGCCGCATCGCTTGCCGCCGCAACTGCAAGAGCGGCTCTTCGGAATGCGAGGTTATCCCGGCGGGGTGCAAGGCGGGACAGATGGACGAGTTGGATTGTCCTCGTTCGACCCGACCGACCTCGTTGCCGTCTTCGTCTTCTATGCCCGACCGAGCGAAGAACATTCCGTCGGCATCAAGCGAATGTACATCGGTGAAGCACAACAAGGGGGAGCACAAATTGCTTCCCGAAATGAGGCGTTGAACCTTCCGCCGGAACAATTCTTTCCGATGATCGACAAATACGGGCAATACATTCACGCCGATTGGCTCGGTAAAATTAAGTCCGATGATGATCTGAAAAAGAATTGGGAAGCCGAAGAAAAAGCACTCGCCGCCGCACCCACGATGCCTGACCGAAGTCAATACGGCGGTTGGACAAAGGGACCCCAACTCGAAGCGACCGGTCATTTCTACGCTACGAAACGCAATGGCGTGTGGTGGTTGGTCGATCCCGAAGGGTATCTGTTTTGGTCACACGGTGCAGACTGCGTTCGGACAACAAATGCCGAAACGCCGACCAGCGATAGAGAACACCTCTTCGCCGAGTTGCCCTTTGCGGACTTCAAAGGTCGCGGCTCTTGGGCGGTTCACGGATATTACGTCGGCAAAACACCCTACGATACTTACAATTTCACGATGTCGAACTTGCGGCTGAAATACGGTGAAGACTGGCGGCGAATTGCTAATGAAATCGCACATAAGCGGCTCCACGCTTGGGGGATGAACACGATTGCAAATTGGTCGGAATCACAAATTTACAACCTCCGTAAAACGCCATACACCGCAACATTGAATTCCAGTGGACCGGTCATTGTCGGCAGCGAAGGATACTGGGGGCAGTTCCGCGATCCGTTCCATCCTGACTTCCGCAGGAATATGGCAACAACGATGAGCAGGCAACAGGCACTCGCCGATGATCCGTGGTGCATCGGCATCTTCGTGGACAACGAACTCGGCTGGGGCAACGAAACGTCGCTTGCCGTTGCTGCGTTGGCTTCACCGGCAACTCAACCGGCAAAGATTGCCGTCGTCGATATGTTGCGAAAAAAGTACGAGACCATCGAACATCTCAATGGTGCTTGGCAAACTGCTCACGCGGACTGGAACGCTTTGTTGAATTACACAACCACCCCCAACACGCGAATTGCTTATGTTACAGCAGACCTGCGTGAGGGATACACGCTCATTGCCGAGGAATATCACCGTGTGATTCGGGAGGAATTGAAGCGGGTCGCTCCGAACACGATTTATTTCGGTTGCCGATTCGCTTGGGTCAATGACCGGGCGGTGCGGGCGGCGGACAAATACTGCGATGTGTTGAGTTTTAACTTGTACCAGACGGAACTCAGTGGTTTCCGCTTGCCGGAAGGTGTGGACAAGGCGGTCATCATTGGCGAGTTTCATTTCGGTGCATTGGATCGGGGAATGTTGCACACAGGTTTGTGTCCGACACCGAATCAACAGGCGCGGGCGGCGGCATACGAGCGGTATGTCCGGTCGGGGGTGGAGCATCCGAACATTGTCGGCACGCACTGGTTCCAGTATGGCGACCAGGCAACGACGGGACGCGGCGGCGATGGCGAGAATTATCAGATTGGTCTCGTTGATGTCTGCGACACGCCGTACCCGGAAACGATTGATGCCGTGAAACGCATTGGAGGGACGATGTATGATTTGCGGTTGGGTCGGGAGAGTGCCAATGCCAACCGTGCGGCAGCACAAATACAAGGAACAATCACTCTGGATGGCACACCGGTCGAGAGAGCAACTGTTACCTTTCATCCGATTGCTCCCAACGGCGAGGCAATTATTGCGCTAACCAATGTGCAGGGGCAGTTTACAATGAGGGCGATGCCGGGGGATTATAGAGTGAGCGTTTCCAAACGAGTGGACTCCGATTCGCCCAATGTTACCGTAGAGGTGCTACCGACGATGTATGTTCATCCACAAACCACTCCTCTTCAAGCGACGGTGGAGAGGGGGAGAAACATTTGGCAATTTGATTTGAGTTCGCGGTGAATTTTTTGTGTACAAGAGCGGCGGGCGTAAGCCCGTCGGTTCTTTGGTTTACCGGGGCTAACGCCAGGCTCTTGATGTCCACCCGTACTTAACTGGGCATTTTAGGCAAAATAGAGAAAATGCCAGCCCGTACTAACCGGAAAAATTGGAAAATTTGGCAAAATCAGCAAAAAAGTTACAATCCGCTCTAGGAAAATGCCGATAAACGGTGGAAGCCGGGAGTGCTGGCGATAGCCGGAGTGACCGGATGCCCCCGAAGTACCGGCTAAACGGAGTACCGGCTAAATAAATAAGGAAAAGTGTTATGCAGGTGAAAGTCTATACCCCCCAATTAGTGGAAATTGCCAGTGAATACATTCCGGCGTTGGCGAAACGGGCGGCGGACAGTTTGGGAGCCCGGGCGAAAGAAATCCCGGCGACTCGCGGACATCTGGTTCGGCAGGCGGTCAAGGATGGACTCATTCGGGACTTCGACCATCTCATTGCCGACGACGGTACCGTGGACATGGTGTGTGATCCCGGGGCGGAAATTCCCTTGGAACTAGACGGTCAAACGTTGACGCTCTGTGAACTTCTTGAGGCGTTGCAATGCCGACAAAATTGGGGAGAAATGTCACAAACTACCAGAGAAGCGGCGTAAGCCATTCTTCGGGTATAATGGAGCAAAGCATTTGAGAAAAACAGCACAATGGATTTCGACAGTTCAGACGCGGTTCGTAATGCGAATCCGCTAAAATACTTGAAGGAAGTTACCTTTCATGCTCCCCTTGCGCTCGAACTCGGCGGGACACTGCCGGAAGTACGAATCGCTTACGAAACTTACGGCGTACTCAATGCCCGAAAGGATAACGCCGTGCTGGTCTGCCACGCACTCTCCGGCGATTCACACGTCGCTTCGCACGATGCCGACGATGATCCCGGTTGGTGGGAAATCCTCGTCGGTCCCGGAAAACCAATAGATACCGACCAGTTTTTCGTGATCTGTCCCAACTGCATCGGTGGTTGTCGCGGTTCGACCGGTCCGAATGACATCAATCCACAGACGGGCAAGCGGTACGGCACCGACTTTCCCGAAATCACTGTCGGAGACATCGTCGAAGGACAGCACCGATTGGTCGAACACCTCGGCATTAACCGATTGCTTGCGGTAGTCGGCGGTTCACTTGGCGGATTCAGTGCCATCGAATGGGCGACGCGGTTTCCCGACCGACTCTCTGCTGCTGTTCCGTTAGCAACAGGTTCACACCTTACCAGTCAAGCGTTGGCGTTCGACATCGTTGCCCGAAATGCGATCCAGAGCGATCCTAATTTTTACGGAGGACACTATCACGATTACGGCACTACACCCGCTGACGGATTAGCAATCGCCCGAATGTTGGGGCACATTACCTATCTTTCGCGTGAATCAATGATGCGAAAGTTCGATGCAACGCGAAATCAAGGACGCGAAATCGACAGCAAGTTTGAAACGAAATTTTCCGTCGGTTCCTATTTGGCACACCAAGGGGACAAGTTCGTCGAGCGGTTCGATGCAAACAGTTACCTCACGATCACGATGGCGAATGATAACTTTGAACTGGGCAACACACCGGAGGAACTCAAAAAAGCACTGCGGAAATCGATGTGCCGGTGGTTGATTTTGAGTTTTTCGTCGGACTGGCTCTTTCCACCATTTTTGTCCCGACAAATAGCGGAGGCGTTGCTCGCGCTCAACAAGCGGGTCAACTATTGCGACATCCCGAGTGACTGCGGACACGATGCGTTTCTGTTGGAAAACGACTTTCATCTTTACGGCGAGATGATCCGGGCATTTTTGAAAAACGTCGCATTCGAGCAGACATCGGGTGGAGCACCGCCGTTCTCTCGACCGGACCGTTCGGATTACGAACAAATTCTCGACTTGATTCCGCGCGGTGCTTCGGTGCTTGACCTCGGTTGCGGTAAAGGCGGACTGCTGGCACGACTCCGGCAGCGCGAAAACAGTCGGGTGCTCGGTGTGGAAATTGACGAAAAGTATGTTTTGCAAGCCATTCAACGCGGAATTGATGTCGTGCAGGCGGACTTGAATACCGGCTTGGGAACGTTTGAGGACGATCAATTCGATTTTGTGGTCTTATCGAAGACGTTGCAAACGATCAAAGATGTCGAGGTTGTTCTCGACGAAATGCTTCGGGTGGGTACCCGGGGCATTGTCAGTTTTCCGAATTTGGGCTATCACGAACACCGCCGCCGGTTGTCGGAAGTGGGGCGTGCGCCGCAGTTCTATCATGGTCAAGTGCTAGCGGAGTGGCACAACACCTCGGATGTCCGATTCTTGACGCTTGCCGACTTCGAGGACTTTTGCCGAAAGAAATCGATTCGGATTCATTCGTCGATAGCATTGGACACGCGAAATCAAAAGCAGGTAGCGGAAAATCCCAATGAGAATGCCGATGTCGTAATTATGGTATTGAGTGCGGGTTGACTCTCCCCTTTTTTCCGTTTTTTCCGCATTTTCGTCAAAGTCGCTACAATCGGATGTCGATAACGTGGAGTAACCCCTGTTAATTTGCCGATTACCGGCAAATTTTGATCGGAAAGGAACCAATGCGCTGTTATCCCTCCCTGAAATCCCTCCTTGAATGGACCAGTCTCTGCATTTTCTTCATTCTCGTCATCGCCGCCTTCATGGTCAGCCACGGACAAGACGGCGTTTGGACGACCGTGGACATCGAAGCGGCAAAAACGGTCGATAACGATGACATCGAGACAAAAGTTACCCCGCAACGAACGGGCTCAGGTGTCGTTTGGGGAACCGCGCAACCCCGACCAACTCCGGCAACCGCCGGACCGGCACCGGTAGCACCGACAGTACCCGCAGCACCGGCAGTACCCGCCCCGGCACCGCTAACCCAGCCGAATGCGGCATCCGCCGTTCCGACGTTACCGGCACCCGTACCCGCACTCCCGGCTCCCGCTGTGGCGGCACCACAACCGTTGTTGCCGCAACCTGCCGTGCGGACACCGACACCAGGAAAGTACCTCCTGCAAAGTGCCCGGACAAAAGGTTCGACCGACTTGGTCGAAACGCTCCTCGAAGTTACCGGCGAGGCAAAGCAAATCGGTGCCGATCTTAAAGAAGCACGAGAAAAAATGGAAGTTGTCGCCGGTTTTCGTTACGAAGAGCGGATCGAACAATTCTCACCGACAGGACAACTTTCCAGCATTCGGCAGTACAATTTGGCGAAATCCAAGATGAAAATTGGAGACAATATCCGAATGCCGGAACTTTCCAGCGACCTGCAAACCATCGTATGCACGATGGAACGGGACAAGGTCATGCTTTTCTCACCGCACGGTTCATTACGCGGCGAACAACTTTTGCTCATCGAAGACCTTCCCGGCAACACGTTGACGATTGATCGGCTTCTGCCGAACACTGAGGTTGCTATCGGCGAATCGTGGAAAATCAGCGAGAACGTCCTTCGGACATTCATGTCGATTGATGCCGTTATTTCGAGCAACGTCGAAGCCGTACTCACCGCAGTGGCGGACAACATGGCGATGGTCGAAATCGTCGGGGACATCAGCGGTATCTACCTCGGAGCAACGACAGAACTATCCATTAGGGCAAAGTTTCAATTCGATCTTTCTATCCAGCGGATCAACTGGTTGGGGGCAATGATAGAGGAGAAACGATCCATCGGTCACGTGGGTCCCGGTCTCGAACATACTGCTCGATTGCAGGTCAAAATCTCGCCGCTGGATGCCCCGCAGGCTCTCACCAACGCGACAATGACGATGATCAGTACCCGACCGAATCCTGCCGTGTTGCAGTTGAAGTATGACGGCGGCAAAGGACCCTGGCGTTTTTCCCATGACCGAAGTTGGTACGTCTACCAGGATGATCCGCAAGCGACGGTACTGCGCAAATTAGTGGACGGCGAGTTGGTTGCCCAGTGCAACATTGCCGACATGGGCACGGTCGATTTGCGAACGATGACGACGCTTGCAAAGTTTCAGCAGGATCTGGCGACAGGGTTGGGAAATCACTTCGGCAAAGTTGTATTAGCATCGGAATCTGAAGACCGACGCGGCTGCAAAGTCTATAAGGTGGTCCTCGATGGAATGGTCGACGATCTTGCCTTGCGATGGATTTATCATCTGCTCACGGACAAAGACGGCAAGCAATCGGTGGTGGTATGCGTGGTGGAGGCATCGATGCTCGATCAATTCGCCAACGCCGACGATGTGCTCTTGGAAACGTACCGAATGGGACGTTGAGTTTGCACTTGCAATGAGGCGTTTGTTTTTCCGTTCATGGGTAAGTACCGTTCGTTTGTCGGTCTCTTGTCATGAATAGGCAAACGGTCTATCATGTTGTGTTACATGAAGAAACGCCGCTCCTTCAATACCAGTTTAGAACTGTTCCTCGACACCATTTGCAACGTGTTCGGCGGAGTGATCTTCATCGCAATGTTGGTTGCGATACAAGTCCAGCACACAAAAGGATTCATCCAACCGTTGTCGTCGGCTTCACCGGAAGAAATTGCCGAAATACGGCAGGAACTCGATCAAATTTCCACTGACATCGACGCTTCCCGAGTGCTACTCGAAACGCTGCAAACGGCAATGCCCAGACCGAAAGACCCATCAGAGCAAGCACTTGCCGACCTGTATTTCAAACTCTCGTCGGCAAAAGGAGCGGCAATCGCAAAAGATGCGGAACTGCTCAAACAGCGACTGGCACAAGAAAAAGAGATGCTCGACTGGGAAGACATCATCAACACCATCGTAGCAACACTACAACAGAAAGAGAGCGAGCGGCAAAGACTTCAACAGGAAGTCGAACAACGGCAAAGCGAGCAACTGGCGGCAAACAAATCGTCGGCAGAACTGCAAAGCGAAATTGACGAATTGAATCGGCAGATCGCACAAAAGGAGCGAAGCATTCGCGACAGAGAAGCCAACCAGCATCGGGACGAAACAGTTTATCTGCCGAAGTTGCATGATGCTGGCAACAGAAGCCCCGTGTATTTTGTTCTGCGGTATAATCGTTTCTACAAAGTCAACAACCGAGGGGATTTCGATTATACAGGCAATGCGTTGGGAATTCCCAAACAAAACAGAGGAATACCAGTCGATGACTCGGAGGACACCAAGCAACAAGTCCGCTCATTATTTCGGAACCATAACAGCAACAACGAATTTCTTTCCGTCATTGTTTACGGGGATTCGGCAGATCACTGGTACGTCATCAGGGATTTGTTGATTGCTACCGGTTTCAAATACGAGTTGATTCCGACGGCAGACGACACGCCGTGGATTCTCGGTGGAAGCGGCGGTCCCACATCGGTGATGTGAAAAAAAACGACGCTATGTTCCCGCTCACAGCATATTCGTGGGATTCTGGTATAATTGTCGGCAGTCTTTCCATTCTCGTCGCTATCAAATGTCCGAACCTTCTACCGAATCGGTTGCCCCTAACATTTTGTGGGACATTACCCGTTATGTCATCGTTGCCGGGGCGGCAGGCTTCATGATCTGGTGGTATTTCATTTATACTCCGACAGTCTACGTCTACCGAGACCACACCGGCAAAACGATGGGCACATCTTACGCCGTCAAGGTTGCCCAATTTCCCGAAAACGGTGATTGGCAAAAAGTTACCGACGAAATTCAGGCAAGACTCGATGCCCTCGACAAAATGATGTCCACGTATCAATCGGAATCCGAAGTCTGCCGATTCAACGATTTTGCCTCCACCGAAGATTGGTTTGAGGTTTCTCAAGAGATCGCCAAAGTTGTTCACGCGGCACTGGAAATTTCTCGGCTGTCCGAAGGAGCGTTCGACCTCACCGATGCCCCGCCCGGAGTCCAAGCCGGTTACGAAAAACTGTCCGTTCGGTTTGAACCGAAACCGGCACTGAAAAAAACAATTCCCGAATTGACGATTAACCTTTCCGCCCTTGCCAAAGGCTTTGCGGTTGATTGCATCGCAGAACTGCTCGACGCATACAAAATTACCGACTATTGGATCGAAATCGATGATACAGTGCGAAGCAAAGGGAAGAAGAGTAAGGACAAGGATTGGATCGTCGGCATCGAAAAACCATCGCCGGCTCAATTTTTAGGGATACATCAAACGTTTCCTTTGCAAGACATGAGTTGGGCAACAAGCGGATGCTATCCGTTGCAGATGGGCACCAGCACAGAAAAATTCGCCTCGGTGGCAGTCATTGCTCCGCATTGCATGCAAGCCCATGCTTGGACAGCCGCAATGCACGTTCTCGGCGAACAAAAGGGACAGGAATTAGCCAATCGGCACAACATCGCGGTCTTGTTTTTACTACGAACCGGCGACGACATCCGGGAGATTCCTTCGAAACATTGGATGCAATGAGTACACCGCCTATTGATATTAGCAGAGACCACATCGGCAAAACGATGGGGACAACCTACGCCGTCAAGGTTGCCCAATTTCCCGAAAACGGTGATTGGCAGAAAGTTACCGACGAAATTCAGGCAAGACTCGATGCCCTCGATAGAATGATGTCAACGTATAAGCCAGATTCCGAAGTCTGCCGATTCAACGATTTTTCCTCCACCGAAGATTGGTTTTCGGTTTCCAAAGAGACCGCCCAAGTTGTTCACGCGGCACTGGAAATTTCTCGGCTGTCCGAAGGAGCGTTCGACCTCACCGTTGCTCCGCTCGTTCGGCACTGGGGTTTCGGAGCAGGTGCAAGTTCGCGGCTTGCCCAGTCGTTCGAGGAATTGCAATCGTCGTCGGCTCCAATCAAAGAACGTACCGGTTACGAAAAGTTGTCCGTCCGACTAGACCCGCCAGCACTGAAAAAGGCGATTCCCGAGTTGACGATTGACCTCTCCGCCATTGCCAAAGGGTTCGCAGTGGACTGCGTTGCCGAAGTGCTCGAAGCCCACAAAATTGCTGACTACCTGATTGAAGTCGGCGGCGAAGTGCGAGCCAAGGGGAGGAACGTATACCGAGATCGGGATTGGTTCGTTGAGGTTGAAAAACCGACGGAACGGTATTCGGGAAGGCAACAAGCGTTTCCGTTGAAGGATCAAAGTTTAGCAACGAGTGGCAGTTATCTGCAATATCGGGAAATTGGCGGGCAGCGGGTTTCGCATCTCATTGATCCTCGTTCGGGCTCACCTGCACAAATCGGAGATGGCGCGGAAAAACTGGTAACGGTGGCGGTACTTGCTCCGAATTGCATGCAAGCGGATGCTTGGGCAACTGCAATGTTCGTTCTCGGAGAACACAAGGGGCTGGAATTGGCAAACAAGCACAAACTAGCGGTATTGTTCCTGTTACGAACCGGCGACGAAATTCGGGAAGTGTCGTCGGAGGCGTGGAAATAGACTCCCGACACCGCTAACAAGTTCGGTTTTCCCGTCACTCCCGCGAAAGCGGGAGTCTAGGAAACAGGGTTCACGTCTTTCGTCTGGCTTCCCGCCTTCGCGGGAATGACGGAAATTCAGCAAACTTGTTAGCGGAGTGCCGACGATCCAAACCTGCCGATGGTAAAGTAACCCGGAAGTTCCGCTCCGCTACACTTCCGGCTCTTTGGGAAAATTGCTCTTAATGTCCATGAACTCCAAAACGTTCTTGCGGATGAGCCAATAGATGGCAATGGTGAAAAGACACCACAGACCACCAAAAATAGAGCCGACATTTTTTCAACATTCGTCATTACA
>Ga0123353_10018135_pt1 | contig 10391 bp, 6 predicted proteins | sample TergutLab28metaG_3_FD_92763 | JGI IMG/M metagenome (GOLD analysis project Ga0123353, IMG submission 92763) | Labiotermes labralis P3 segment gut microbial communities from Petit-Saut dam, French Guiana - Lab288 P3 | ecosystem: Host-associated > Arthropoda: Insects > Digestive system > Gut ...
CATGGTGCGGGATTCCATCTACGACCTGAACCGCATCTACCGCAAGGTGATCCGCCTGACCGGGGCCAAGCCCGATAAGTACCGCGATTACCAAATCGAGCGCAGCTTGCCCGAGCTCCACGCAGAGCTGATCGCCGTACGCGACAAATTGGACTGGACCATCGACGAACTGCGCCGGGTGGCCGGCAGCCGCAGCGACCGGGAGCGGGTGCTGGTAAGCATGCGGGATCAACTCAACGATCTGATCCGCGACGGCGAACGTTTCTCCCGGGTGCTGGAATCCTTTAAGGCCAACGTGCGCGCCTGCGGAACCTGGCTCAACGGCTCCATGCTCCAGCCCCTGCAATTGGACACCATTCAAGTCTATTCGCCCGGCCAAAAGCCGGAGTTGCCGCGCAACGCGGTGTTGGGAAAAGCCTGGTACGAGGTCTCCCGCCTGTTCTATTCTTTCGTAATCGATTATAACCAAATAGGCAACGTCTCCAACGCCGCCGACAGCGATACTATCACCCTATGGGTGGGCGCGGGGCGCGACCAGGCCAACATCATCAAAGCTATGATCGACGAGCGCTTCACCCCCAATACCAACATCAACGTCAACGTGATGCTGGTGGACATGGGCACCCTGCTCCAGGCCACCCTAGCCGGCCAGGGGCCCGACGTAGCCCTGCAGGTCGCCAACGACCTGCCCATGAACTACGGCCTGCGCAACGCCGTGGCCGATCTGAGCCAATTTGCCGACCTGCCCGAAGTTCGCCAGCGCTTCCACGAAAGCGCCATGGTTCCCTTCGAATTCGGGGGAGCCACCTACGCGCTGCCCGAAACCCAGGTGTTCCCCATGATGTTTTACCGCAAGGACGTATTGTCCGAGCTGGGCCTAGGGTTGCCCAACACCTGGGACGAAGTAAAGGTAGCCATGGCGGTGCTAGCCAAGAACATGATGGAATTCGGCATGCTGCCCAGCGAGCAGGTATTCGCCATGCTGCTGTACCAAAACGGCGGCGAGTATTACAACGAAAACGCCACCCGCTCCGCCCTGGACAGCGAACAGGCCATCAACGCCTTTAAGATTTATACGGAATTTTACACCGACTACCGGCTGGACAAGGGCACCAGCGTGGAGGAACGCTTCCGCACCGGGGAGACACCCCTGATCATCGCCGACTACACCACCTTCAACAACTTTCAGGTGTCCGCTCCCGACCTGAAGGGCGTGTGGGGATTTGCCCCCGTGCCCGGCACCCTGCGGGAGGACGGCGCCATCGACCGCACCGTAGCCAGCTACGGCGGCGGACTCTCCGGCAACACCGGCGCCACCTCGGGGCCGGGGGCCAGCGTCGCCAACTCCGGCGCCTGCGTGATGATGAACCTGTCCAAGAAAAAAGAGGCCGCCTGGGAATTCATGAAGTGGTGGACCTCGGCCGAGACCCAAACCCTGTTTGGCCGGGAGATGGAGAGCCTGATGGGTTCTTCAGCCCGTGTGCCCACGGCCAATTTAGAGGCCTTTGACATGCTGCCCTGGTCGGTGGCCGATCACCGGGCGCTGCGCACCCAATTCCAAAGCGTAAAGGGTATCCCCCAGGTGCCCGGCGGGTACTTCACCTACCGCAACGTCAACAACGCCTTCTACGCGGTGACCACTTCGGTGGCGGACCGCCCCACCACCGCCAAGCAGATGCCCTCTCCCCGGGAGGAACTCACCGACAAGGTCATACTCATCAACGACGAGATACGCTACAAGCGCGCGGAGTTCGGGCTGCCGCTGGAGTAGGGGCGCACATTGTGCGCCCGCCGAACCCCTACGTGCGAAACGAACGGGCGCACAATGTGCGCCCCTACAAGAGTTCGATGAAATTTGATGCAAAAACCAATGGAGGGATTCCGCAAGAAAGGAGGATGGCAATGAATAGCGCCAAACGCGTGAAAAACATCCGTGAACCCCTGTGGCCGCAAATCAAGAAGAGCAAAATCTCCTACATCATGCTGGCCCCGTACTTTGTGCTGTTTTTCCTGTTCACCATCCTGCCGGTGCTGGCCTCCATGGGGCTCAGCCTTACGCACTTCAACATGCTGGAAGCGCCTCAATGGGTGGGCTGGGGCAACTACATCCGCCTTTTGCTGGAAGACGACCTGTTCATGCAGGGCTTCCAAAACACGCTGATTTTTGCCCTGATCACAGGCCCGGTCAGTTACCTGCTGTGCCTGCTGTTCGCTTGGATTATCAACGAGTTTAAGGGTAAGCTCCGGGCGTTTTTAACGCTGATCTTCTACGCGCCCTCCATCTCCGGCCAGGCGTACCTGATATGGAACATCATTTTGTCCGACGACCGTTACGGTTACCTCAACGGCCTGCTGATGCGCTTTGACCTGATGCAGGAAGCCAAGCTGTGGATGAAGACCGAGAAGTTCATCCTGCCCATGCTGATCGTGGTGCAGCTTTGGCTGAGCCTGGGCACCGGCTTTCTGGCCTTTATCGCAGGTTTGCAAACCGTGGACAAGAACCTGTACGAAGCGGCGGCCATCGACGGCGTGGGCAACCGCTGGCAGGAACTCTGGTTTGTGACCCTGCCCGCCATGAAACCCCAGCTGATGTTCGGCGCGGTGATGCAGATCACCCTGTCCTTCGCGGTGGCGGACATCTCGCTCCAACTAGCGGGTAACCCCTCCATCAACTACGCGGGTTCCACCATCGTGACCCATCTGCTGGATTACGGCGGAGGCACGCGCTTTGACATGGGGTACGCCTCGGCCATCGCCACCATCCTATTTATCCTGATGGTGGGCACGAATAAAATCGTCCAGCGCCTGCTGAAAAGGGTAGGTGATTGATGTGAACACAGCATTATCTGCCCGCAGCAAACCCCGCCGCAGCTTATGGAAATCCTTTAAGCGCGCCTTCCGCCGGGAGAAGCAGGTCAACCGCTCCGCCGCCGGCAATGGCCTGCTGTTTTTCCTGATGTTCATCTGCGGCGTCTTTATGGTGCTGCCCCTGGTGATGATCATCAACAACGCTTTGAAACCCCTGGACGAAATCTTTCAATACCCGCCCCAAATCTTTGTGCGCAACCCCACGCTGGAGAACTTCACCGATCTGTTTATCTTGATGAACGATTCCTGGGTACCCTTCTCCCGGTACATCCTCAACACGATCATCATCACCGGCTGCGGCACGGTGGGCCACGTGATCTGCGCTTCCCTGGCCGCTTATCCCCTGGCCAAGCACCGCTTCCCCGGCAGGACGATTCTCTTTTCCGCGGTTGTCCTGTCCATGATGTTCTCCTGGACGGTGACCCAGATACCCAATTACATGATCATCTCCTATCTGGGCATCAACAATACCTACCTGGCGCTGATCCTGCCCGCCTGCGCTTACGGCATGGGCCTCTACCTGATGAAGCAGTTCATGGAGCAGATACCCGACTCGCTGATGGAGTCGGCCCGGTTGGACGGGGCCACCGAGTACAGCGTATTCTGGCGGATCATCATGCCCAACGTAAAGCCTGCCTGGCTCACGCTGGCGATCTTCCAGTTCCAAACCCTGTGGGGTAATACGGGGTATCTGTTTTTGCGCAGCGAGGAGCTCAAGCCCCTGCAGTTCGCCATGCAGGCCATCACCAGAGGCGGAGCCCAGCGGGCCGGGGCCTCGGCGGCGGTTGGGTTCATCATCGCCGCCATACCGATCACCTTCTTCCTGGTGTGCCAGGCCAGCATACTGGAGACGATGACGACCTCGGGGATGAAGGAGTAGGGGCGGCCCTATGTGGCCGCCCATTGTTCCTGTAGGGGCGATTATCAATCGCCCGTCCCCTACAGACCGCGCAACCACCCGTAGAACGTACGGGCGATTGGTAATCGCCCCTACAGGGCCACGGCAATGATGTTTGATCAAAGGGAGGGACGCACATTGAATAAATTCACACGGCTGGTTGTGATATGCATCGCGCTATTGATCTGCGCCCCGACCGCCTCGGCCACCACCATCGTTCCCTACGATTCCTATTCCTATGATTATTGGAAAAACGCGGTGTTCACGCCGGCCCCCTACGTGCCCGGCGACAGCATCTCCGGCGTTACCTTGGGTATCGGCCCCTTCTCCAGCCCCCAGGGGCTAGCCGTGGGGCCCGATGGGCTGGTGTACATCGCCGATACGGGCAATCACCGGATCGTGGCGCTGCGGCACGACCTTTCCGCGGTGGTTAAGGTGATCGATACCTTCCAGAACGGCGAAAAGCTGGACCGCTTTCACTCGCCCAACGGCGTGGCTGTTTCCAACGCCAACCAACTGTACGTGGCCGATACCGAGAACATGCGCGTGGTGGTGCTGGAAAACGACGAACTGGTGAAGATCATCCGCGACCCCCGGTCTGAAATGCTGGACGACGGGTTTGTATTTAAGCCCCTGAAGCTGGCCGTGGACTATGCCGACCGGGTGTACGCCATCGCTCGCGGCATGTTCCAGGGCATCATGGTGTTTATGCCCGAAGGGGATTTCACGGGGTTTTTCGGCACCATCGAAGTAAAGATTACGCCCTGGGAGATCCTGTGGCGCGCCATCTCCACCAGGGAGGAGCGGTCCCGCCAGCAACTGTTTATCCCCACGGAATTCACCGGCATCGACGTGGATCCCGACGGTTTTATCTACGCCTCCAACATCGATCCCCAGGCCGTGCAGGCGGTGCGCAGGCTCAACCCTAAGGGCGAGGACGTGATCCGCAAGGGCGAAAATGAGAACGTGGGCGGCGATCTGTGGCTCACCATCAGCGACAGCCCCTACGCCGGGCCCTCCTACATGGTGGACGTAGCCTACCAGGGCAAAGGCATCTATTCCCTGCTGGACTCCCGGCGCGGGCGTATCTTTACCTACGATCACGAAGGCAACCTGCTGTACGTGTTCGGCGGCTTGGGCTCCCAGGCCGGAGCCTTCCGGCAACCGGTGGCCATCGCCGCCTTGGATGATCGCATCATCGCCCTGGACGCCAACCGCAACGAACTGCTGGTTTTCGAACCTACCCGCTACGGCGCGCTGATCAACGAAGCCATTGGCCTGCGCTATGACGGCGACGAGGCCCTTGCCGTGGAAAAATGGCAGGAAGTGCTGTTGCTCAACGAAAATTTGGAGATCGCCAACGTAGGCATCGGCAAAGCCTACCTCACCGCGGGCGACAATGTAAACGCCATGAAATACCTGGCCCTGGGCAAAAACCGTACCTATTATTCCATCGCCTTCAAACGCCACCGCAACGAGGTGCTGCGCACCAACATGCCCTATGCCCTCACCGGCATCACCGTGCTGGCAGTGGGGTGGTTTGCAGTGAGCAGGATGCGCAAGCGTGGCAAAGCCAACACAGGAGGAGGGCTGATGGCCGATGATTAACGCCTTTTCGCGCCCCAAGTTTTATTACTTAAAGCGCGTTCTCAGCCACCCGGCCGACGCGTTTTACGAGATTCGGCACCGGGATCAGGGCAGCGTGCCCATCGCGCTGCTCTGCGTGGTGTTGTTTAGCTTGTGTTTCACTGTGAACCGTATCTACGCCAGCTTTATCGTCAACGATGTGGATCCCCGGTCGGTGGACGCGCTGATGGAGCTGTCCGGCGTGTTTGTGCTCTTTGGCCTGTTTTGTGTGGGCAATTGGTCGGTCACCTGCCTGATGAACGGCGAGGGCCGCTTTAAGGACATCATCGTGGTGGTGGGTTATGCGCTGCTTCCTCTGCTGGCCCTGTACCTGCCGGCCACCGCCCTGTCCCAGGCCATCGCCGCGGGGGAAGAGGCGTTTTATTATGCCATATTGGGCTTTGGCATCGTGTGGAGCGCGGTGCTGGTGCTGATGGGCATCATGACGGTACACAACTACACTCTTGCAAAGACGCTGATCACCCTGCTTTTAACGTTTATCGCCATGCTGATCCTGATCTTCATCGCCGTATTGATTTACGATCTGATCAACCAAATCTACATCTTTGGCTACAGCATCTACACCGAGCTTGTGTTTCGGTATTAGGAGATAGAACGATGCGTGTGACTGCAAGGCGGAAAAAGAAAGCCCGGCTGGGCCCCGCGAAAAAATTCCTGCTGGCCCTTTGCGGCGCGGCCCTGTTGGGCGTGCTGGTCTTTCAGCTGTATCTGTTCATCCATTTCCGTTTGCACGACGATTACAAGGCTTTGCTGCCTGAGCCCTATGTCGTGGAGCAGGGGCAGGCCTTTTCTCCCATATCCGAAACTGAACCGGATGTTCCCGGCATGGTTTTGGCCGCTGAAAATGATTATTTGAAGTTATATCTAGACCAAAAGACCGCCAACGTAGCGGTGTACGACAGGCGCACGGGCGCTGTCGCTTATACAAACCCCCTCGAAGGCATGTCCGACCCGGTGGCGGGGGGCGTAAATAAGTCCATCCTGATGTCCCAGCTGATCGTGGATTTTTTTGACGCCAACCGCCTGCCCGGCCGGTACAACTCCTACGACTTTTCCGTTTCCCTGGGCCAGTTCGGGTTTGAGTCCCTGGCCGACGGTCTGCGCTGTACCTACGACCTGGGCGACATGTCCAGCCCCACGGGCATCGTTCCCGTATACATCACCGAAGAGCGCTTGACGCATTTCACCGATTTGATGGCCGACGGGCCCAGCGTGTTTATACGCTACATGCCCTCGGGTGATGCCCCCGGTTTCTTGCAGCTCAACGAAGGCAGCAGGGGCATGGCCACCATGCGCAAGATGAACGCCTCCTTTGCCGAAGCGGGGTATACCGAAGAGGATTACATCGCCGACATGACCGCTTCCGGGGTGGAGGGCGCGGTGCCCCTGGGCTTTACCGTGCCCCTGGAATACCGGCTGGAAGGGGACGCACTGGTGGTTTCGATACCGGTGAGCGAAATCGTGGAGGCAGGCGGCGGTATGGTGCACCGCATTCAAATGCTGCGCTCCTTTGCCGCCGCCGGGGCCCACGAGCAGGGCTACATCGTGGTGCCCAACGGCTCCGGCTCGCTGATACGTTTCAACAACGGAAAAACTCACGCCGAAGATTATATGCAATACATTTACGGCCTGGATCCCCTGGCCGATACTTACGTGACCCTGGGCAATTCCGAGCCCGCCCGGCTTCCCTACTTTGGCATCCACCGGCAGGGGGTTAGCGACATACTGGCCGAGGTGGAAGTAGGCGAGACCCTCACCTTGCTCACCGCCAGCATTGCGGGCAAGCTCAACTCCTACAACTACGTGTACCCCACCTTTGTGCTGCGGGGTAGTTCGTCCCTGGCGATGTTTGGCTCCACGGGCAACGAGGCCGAGCTGCCCATCGTGGAGCAACGCATCACCGACGCTTACCTGCGGGTGCGGTACAGCTTTTTGACGCCGGATTACGCCGGGTATTCCGGCATGGCGCGTTACGCACGGGAGAAGCTGGAGCAAGCAGGTGTGCTGACTGCCAAATCTGAAGGAGGAGATATCCCCTTCTACATGGATCTGGTGGGCAGTGTGATGGGGCAAAAGTTCTTTCTGGGCGTATCTTACGCCGGGCAGAACCCCATGACCACCTATGCCGACGCCGCCCGGATCGTGGACGATCTGGCGGAAAACGGCATCCGGAACCAACGGGTGAATTACCAGGGCTGGTTCAACCGGGGCTATTACCACGACGTACCCAGCAGAATACAGCCCGTAGGCGCCCTGGGCAACGTCCGAGAGCTGGAAGCCCTCTCCCGCAAGCTGGAGGCCCAGGGGGGGCAACTGTACGCCGACGTGGTATTCCAGCGGGTCACCTTTTTCTCCAAACGCTTCAACTGGCAGCAGGAGACCTCCCGCTACTATGGGGGCGGCATGGTGGCCGCCTTTGGCCAGGTGAATCCGGTGACGCTGTACAACACCGGGGCCCTGGGTTACATCGAAACTGTGTACGATCTGCTCTCCCCCCGTTTCCTGCGGCGCTATGTGGATCAGTTTAACCGCAACTTTAGTCGATACGATCTAAGCGGCGTATCCCTGCGCGACCTGGGCGACGCGTTGCATTCCGACCGGAAGCGCACCGGCTACATCAGCCGGGAGGAAGCCAAGCTGGTGGCGCTGGACAGCTTAAACGCCCTGGCGAGGGCAAACGGCCGGCTGCTGATCTCCGGCGGCAACGCTTACGCTTTCCCCTACAGCCACGAGCTGATCAACGTGCCGGTGGCCCACAACGCCATCTACATGGTGGATGAGGAGATCCCCTTCTATCAGATGCTGCTCCACGGGCGCATCTCCTACGCCGGCCCGCCCATCAACCTGAGCGACGCTTACGACGAGGCGGCCCTCACCCTGCGCCTGCTGGAATACGGCGCGTCGCCCCACTTTGTGTTTACGTGGGAGAGTTCCAGCGCGCTGAAGTACACCGGGCTTAACCGCCTGTACAGCACCACCTACGCCAACTGGCGGGACACCGCCATCCGGGTGTACCAACAGGTAAACGATGTGCTGGGGCCGGTATCCGGCAGCCCCATGGCCCATCATGAGATATTAACCGGCGGCCTGCGGCGCGTGACCTACGAAAACGGCGCCCAGCTGTGGATCAACTACGCCGGGGAAGCGCGCAGCCACCAGGGCGTAACCGTGGAGGCAAAAAGCTGGCTTGCGCTTGAGAAAGAAGGTGGCGCGCCGTGAAAATCGCCCACAGAAAAAAACTGACCGGCCTGTTGTTTGTCTCGCCCTTCCTGATCGGGTTTGTGGCGTTCTATCTGCGCGGCCTGATCCAAACGGTGCAGTTCAGCCTGTCCGACGTGACGCTGGGCCAGGGGGCGGGGTATTCCCTGTCCTTCGCCGGGCTGAAACATTACATCTTCGGCCTCACCGCCCACGGCTCCTTCCGGCAGGACCTTACCGTGTCCATACTGGACATGGTGATCGACGTGCCCCTGATTATCTTTTTGAGCCTGTTTATGGCCCTGCTGCTCAACCAGCAATTCAAGGGGCGCACCACCGCCCGGGCCATCTTCTTTTTGCCCGTGATCCTGAATTCCGAAGCCATCAGCACGGCCATCAACATGGCCCGGGCTATGATGATGGGCGGCATGAGCCCGGTTTCCGCCGACATCGTGCAGGCCTCCGCCTCGGGTTCGGTCAACATCGGGTATTACCTGTACATGCTGCAGGAGTTGGCGCTCCCCGCCAGCCTGCTGCAGTACATCGTGGGAGCGGTGACCCGCATCAACCACATCATCACGGCCTCGGGGGTGCAGTTGGTCATCTTTATCGCCGCGCTCCAATCCATCTCCCCCGCCATGTACGAGGTAGCCAAGATCGAAGGCGCCACCCCCTACGAAACCTTCTGGAAGGTCACCTTCCCCCTGGTATTACCCCTGATCGTCACCAACATCGTGTACACGGTGGTGGATTCCTTCACGCGCAGCCAGGTGGTGGAGCTGTCTTACCGTACGATTTTTGAGCTGCACAACTACCCCCTGGGTTCGGTGTTCAGCCTAATCAGCATGGTGCTGGTATGTACGCTGCTGCTCATCGTAAGCACCGTCATCTCCAAGCGCACCTACTATCATAACTAAAGGAGGGCCGCTGGGCATATGATCACACAAAGCAAACTCAAATGGGCCGGCCTGCGCGGCAACAGGCAGATTGAAAACGAAAAGCAGCGGGCCCTCCGCATCGTAAAGAGCCTGTTGTTTAAGCTGGTGCGCTTTACGCTGATCGCGGGTATCTCCTACGTGATATTGGGGCCGCTGATCGGTATCGTAGCCAGTTCCTTCTTCTCCAACGCCGACAAGTATAGCCCCATCGTATACCTGATCCCCCAAGCGCCTACGCTGGAGCGGTACCGCCTGGCTCTCTTGCGCATGGATTACTGGAACGTAATGCTCAACATGCTGTTCTACGTGGGGGTCATTACCGTGATCCAAGTGCTGGTGTGCTCCCTGGTGGGTTACGGTTTTGCACGCTTTACCTTCCCTTTCAAAAACCTGGTGTTCGCCTGCGTGGTGATCATGATCGTGATCCCCTCCCACTCGGTGATGCTGCCCCTGTACATGGCCTTCCAAAACTTTAACCCTCTGGGGCTGGTGGGACTGTTTAACGGGGGGCGCGGCATCAACCTGCTCACCACCCCCTTCCCCATGGTGATCATGACCTTATTTGCCTGCGGGTTGCGCTCCGGCCTGTTTATCTACATCTTTACGCAATTCTTCCGGGGGCTGCCCAAAGAGATAGAAGAAGCCGCCGAAATCGACGGCGCGGGCACGGCCTACACCTACCTGCGCATCATGATGCCCAACGCCATGCCCGCGGTGATCACGGTGGCCATCTTCTCGCTGGTGTGGCAGTACAACGATACCTTCTTTGCCAAGCTGTTCCTCATCAACCCGGAGATCGTGCTCAGCAAAAAGATCGCCACCTTGCAGGCCAGCATCGGCAA
>Ga0123353_10018136_pt1 | contig 10391 bp, 10 predicted proteins | sample TergutLab28metaG_3_FD_92763 | JGI IMG/M metagenome (GOLD analysis project Ga0123353, IMG submission 92763) | Labiotermes labralis P3 segment gut microbial communities from Petit-Saut dam, French Guiana - Lab288 P3 | ecosystem: Host-associated > Arthropoda: Insects > Digestive system > Gut ...
AAGGCCTTGACGCCGCAGCGCTCGCACATTTCGAACCAGCGTTGCAGCTGCGTGAAATCGAAGCTGTATGTATCCCCCTCCTTCACCACGCCCACCAGCTGGGTGGTGAGGCGCTCGCCGCCCACCTGCGTATCGAGGGGCGGGGTGAACAGCGGCGTAAGCAGGAAGTTGATCCCGTGTTCCACGGCGCAGCGGACGTAATTTTCCACGATGGCCCAGTGGGCCTTGCCGAAGGGCTCGGCACCGTAGGCCTGGGCCAGGCAGTCGCAGTGGAACCAGTTGGTGCACAGCAGTGTCTGTTCGGGCAATTCGTGGGGGATCTCCGTGAGCCGGCACATGACTGGCTGGCCATTGAGCGCCACGATTATATCAGTTGACGCATGGCATTGCAGGGTGAGCCACAGGCTGTGCCACTCCCCTGCCCCCACCCGCAAAGGCCCAACAACGGGCCGCAGCAAATCCGGGTACATCCCCGGGGTTTTGCGCAAGTAGAACTCGTCGCTGTCGGGGTAGCAGGGCAGCGACGAGGGGATTTCCTCCACCCAAAAGCATTCGCAGCGGGCATTTCCGACCTGTAGCTCCGGCAGGATTTCGGCGTCCGCGCCGCTGCAAAAGGCCACCTGGAAGGAAATCTCCTCGCCGCGCAGGAAGCCGCAGCCGGTGAAGGGTTCGCCTTGGGGCGCTTCGTCGGAAAAAACCTTCTCGAGGGAAGACAGCGCAATGAGTTTGAGCATGGAACCTCCTTGTAGGAACGGCATGCCAGCCGCCCGCATATATTATATAATTTCAGGCGGTTGGCACGCCGCCCCTACAGTTTCCGGCACACAAAAAATACCCGTTCCGCCGTTTCGCCCGGCGGCTGATCGGTCAGCTCCCCATAGATATGCTCCACCGCGAACCCGGCTTTGTGCAGCCAGGCGGTGAGCTCTTCGGGGGTATAGGCCCGTTCGGCAAAGCATTCCCGCTGGTGATCGCAGAGGCCGTCCGCCCCTTCGTTGAAGATATCCAGGTCTATGTGCGTGGTGCGCGCCTGCGCGTCCCAGCGATTCCGCCACACGCAGAACACGCCCTGGTCCTCGTAGACGAAGGCGTTGTCCGCCAGCACGCGCTCGTGCTTGTAAAGCGTGTTCACATCGAACACGAAGGGCGCGCCGGGCTCCAGGAACAGCGCCAGCCGCCCGAAAAAGCGCCGCACCCGCGTGGGCTCGGCCAGGTGGTTTAGGCTGTCGGTCAGGCACACGGCGGCCTGCGCCGTGCCATACAGATCGAGCGCCTCCAAGCGCTGGCAGAGCAGCAGCGGCGGGGCCAGGCCCATGGATTCCGCCTTTTCCAGGGCAAGCTGGAGCATATCCGGGCTGGCGTCCACGCCAACGACATCGTAGCCCTTTTGCAGCAGGGCATAGGTATATGCGCCCGTGCCGCAGGCCAGGTCAAGAACTGTGTCCCCCGCTCTTGCGCCGGCATGGGAAAGAAGCGCACAGATATATTCCGTGCGCTTTTCATAGTCCATGTTTTTCGTGAAGATGTCGTAACAGCGTGCCAAAGCAGTGTAACTGCCTTGGTTGTCTCGGGGTCCCCGAAAAGCGGTGCGCTTTTGGGGGTGAGTTATCATTCGCCCGCCACTTCCTCCTCTGTGTCTTCGCCGGACTGGTCCCAGCGCCGGGGCAAACGCGCGAAGACCTTCTGGAAACTGTCGTTTCCATAGATCAGCGAGCGGTTCACCCGGCTGATGGTTGCCGTGGACGCCCCGGTTTCCTTGACGATTTCACTGTACACTTTTTTGTCGCTGAGCATCTTTGCAACGACGATGCGCTGCGAGATGGACTTCAGCTCCTGCACGGTGCACAGGTCCTCGAAGAAATCGTAGCACTCCTCCAGGCTTTCCAATGACATAATGGCCCGGAATAGAAATTCCACGCTAGAGCTCCTGATATTTTCGTTCAAACCTTTCTCCTCCTCTTGCTTGTTTTAACGTCCTTTGCAGTGATTTGTGGCGGCCCCCTCCCCTATGAGGGCATCCGCCGCAGGGCACAAACCCCATATCCGCATTATAAAGCATCCGCGCGGGGTCCGTCAAGAGGAAAAGCTTGCATGTCAATTGAAAACAACACTAGATTTTGTGGAATATCAGAAAATACCAACACTAACTACTATATATGGTGATTTCCGGAAACCCATTTCCAGGGAATTCCATGTGAATCATGGAAGTTTTCCGATTTAAAATAGCGCCCCGTCCCCCTCAATCAGGCGAACGCCCACCTCTGAAAGCACCGTTTGCGCCCCGGCAATGTCGTCCACGCGCAGCAGCAGGACGGCGCCGCCCTGGGCGCCCAGCGCAAACGCGTAGGTGTATTCGATGTTGATGCCCGCCTGGCCCAGCAGCCGCAGCGGCAGCACGGAGGCCCCCGGCTCGTCGGGTATAAGCACGGCAAGCACCGGATTTTTCTGCGCGGTGAAGCCCTGCTGCCTCAGCGCGGCCACCGCGGCGTCTGCGTCGGGCACGAGCATGCGCAGGATGCCGAAGTCCGGCGTTTCCGCCACGGAATAGGCGCGCAGGTTGAAGCCCCGCCGCGCCAGGAAATCCAAGATTTCCACCAGCCGCCCGGGGTGGTTTTCCATAAAAATCGAAACCTGGTCAATGGCCATGACGATCCCTCCTTCTCAATAGACTCGTTTGTCGATCACGCGCACCGCCTTGCCCTCGCTGCGGGGCAGGGAACGCGGGTCCACTAGCCGGATGTTCGCCGAAACGCCCAGCGTGGACAGCATGGCGTTCTTCAGGCGGGTCTCAGCGACGGTAATGGCGCGCATGCTGTCGGAAAATACGGCGTCGGAAAGCTCCACCAGCACGGTCATCACATCCAGATTATCTTTGCGCTCCACGACGATCTGGTAGTTCGGCTCGAAGCCCTGCTCGAGGATCACGTGCTCCACCTGGGAGGGGAACACGTTCACGCCGCGGATGATGAGCATGTCGTCGCTGCGGCCCTTCGGTTTCAGCATACGCACCAGGGTGCGGCCGCAGGCGCATGTCCCGCGTACCAGGGCGGAAATATCCCTCGTGCGGTAGCGCACCAGCGGCAGGGCCTCCTTGCCGATGCAGGTGAATACCAGCTCGCCGTATTCGCCGTCGGGCAGGGGCCGCAGGGTATCGGGGTCGATGATCTCGGGGTAGAAGTAGTCCTCGCAGATGTGTAGGCCATCCAGGGCCCCGCATTCATAGCTCACGCCCGGCCCGGCGATCTCCGAAAGGCCGTAGATGTCGTAGGCCTGGATGGCAAGCAGGCGCTGGATTTCGGCGCGCATGGCGTCGGTCCAGGGCTCCGCGCCGAAGATACCGCCGCGCAGGGGCAGCGTCTTGGGGTCAACGCCCATTTCCGCCACGGTTTCGCCGATGTACATGGCGTAGCTGGGCGTGCAGCACAGGTAGTTCGAGCCGAAATCCTGGAGGATCTGCACCTGGCGCTTCGTGTTGCCGGAGGATACGGGGATCACCGTGGCGCCCAGCAGCTCCGCGCCATAGTGCAGGCCCAGCCCGCCTGTAAACAGGCCGTAGCCGTAGGACACGTGCACATAGTCGTCCTTGGTGCAGCCGGCGGCCACCAGGGCCCGGGCCGCGCCCTCGGACCAGCGCTGTATATCCCGCTGGGTGTAGCCAACGACGGTCTGCTTGCCCGTGGTGCCCGAGGAGGCGTGGATGCGCACTAAGCGCTCCTTCGGCACGGCGAACAGCCCGTAGGGGTAGGTGTCGCGCAGGTCCTGTTTCGTGGTGAATGGCAGCTTGCCGATGTCATCGATGGAGCGGATGTCGCCCGGCCGCAGCCCGGCTTCGTCGAATTTGACCCTATAGAACGGCACGTTGGCGTAACAGTTTTCCACCATCTTGACCAGCCGCGCGCTCTGTATGGCATGCAGGCAATCCCGTGAGGCGGTTTCTATTTCAGGCTGGAAATATCGTTGGTTGGACATACATATTTTCCTTTCTGTGTTCTGAATCGGTTATTCCGGCGCCCCCCTGGGAAAGCCCGGAACAGCCCGGCGCAACCAGTTCAGAACGCCTTTACTGTCCATGTATCAACCCCCCTTTCAATATGAAAAAGACAAGCCCGCAGCGGTTTTGCTGCGGGCTGGAAATTCCACCGATCCCCTTGCAGCATCACCGCGCAGCGCCCTGCCCAAAGCGGGCAAAGCGGCCAAAGCGGCATGTCGCTGCGGGACAAGTTAACATGGTGCTACCTCGGTAATCTTACTTTTCGGTGATGGTGATGTCAACCACGAAGTTGTACAGCCAGCCAAAGCAGACATAGTAAAGGATTTTCAGAATCCAGTCGCCCCAATTGGCCAGGGTCTGCATCGCCTTGCCCAATTTGCCTGTCGTCAGCTTGATCTTCCACAGCTCGTAACCCTTCTTCGCGGGGGGATCCACGGGAGGATTCACGGGAGGCGCTGCTTCGGCGCAGCACTCGCAGGTGCATTCGTCCGCCGTGCACTCGCAGGTGTCTTCTTCGCAGTCAGCGCAGCCGCAGGGCGCTTCCCACTCATCCACCGCTTCTTCCTCGGCATGGCAGATGCATTCGCACCCTTCGTCATCGCAAAGCTCGCCGATGCATTCGCACAGTTCATCTTCGCAGTCGTCGCAGTCACAGTTGACGCCCGCGAACGCAAAGACAGCGCCAAAGCTCAGGAGCATTGCCATGGCCAGGATTACGCTAAGTACCTTTTTCATGTTTCGAGTCTCCTCTTCAACAAATTTCCCTGATAACTCAGGGGTACCCTATTATAACATATTATTAAGGATTTGTCAATAAAAAGTGAATTTTTTTCGAAGTATTTTTCACGCAGCCCAACCCAGCTCAAACGCCCGCAGGTTCATTTCCGCGAACTGCGGCTTGACCGTGCCCCGCACGGCCTCGCGCCACACCTCCTTCGGGATATCCATGCGCCTTGCCAGGGCGCCCAGCAGCGCCACGTTCACGGCCTTGACGCTGCCCGCTTGGCTTGCCAGGGCCAGGGCGTCCACGGCCTGCACGTCCGCGCCCGCCGCGCAAAGGGCCTCTACGACGCCCTCCGGATACGCCGCCGCGCCCGTGACCACCGGCATGGGGTCGATGCGCTGGGTGTTCACGATGAGCGCGCCGCCGGGCTTGAGGTACGGCAGCCAGCGCGCGGCCTCCAGCTGCTCGAAGGCGAGGATAAAATCCGCCTCGCCCACGTCGATGATGGGGGAAGCTATGCTTTCGCCGAACTTCACGTAGGTCACCACGGAGCCGCCGCGTTGGCTCATGCCGTGCACCTCGCTGACTTTCACGTCATAGCCCTGCGACAGGAACGCCGCGCCCAGCAGGCGGCTGGCCAGCAGGGTCCCCTGCCCGCCCACGCCGACGATCATGATGGAAGTAGTCATGCTTTCACTCCCCCTTTACACCCCAACGAATCTACGGATTCACCGGGGACCCCTTCTATTGCCCCAACCTTGCACATCTGCGTGCACACCCCGCAGCCCACGCACTGGGTGGGGTTGATGGAAGCCTTCTTGTCCCGCATACTGATGGCCGGGCAGCCGATCCGCATGCACTGCTTGCAGCCGACACAATTCTCGTTAACACGCAGCGCGGGGCTCGCCTTCACGGACTTCAGCAACACGCAGGGCCTGCGGGCGATCACCACGGCGGGCCCGTTGGCTTCCAGCGCCGCCCGGACCGCGGCCTCGGCGGCAGCCATGTCGTAGGGGTCCACCACGGCCACATGGGGGATGCCCACCGCGCGGCACAGGGCCTCCAGATCCACGGCGGCGGTGGGGTCGCCCTTGAGCGTGACGCCGGTGGTGGGGTTGTGCTGGTGGCCTGTCATGCCGGTGATGCTGTTGTCCAGGATGATCACCACGGAATTGCTACGGTTATAGGCGATGTCAATAAGCCCCGCAACGCCAGAATGGATGAAGGTGCTGTCGCCCAGCACGGCCACGGCCTTGGGGGCCTCCCCAGGCCGCACCCGGTTACGCCCGTGCAGCCCCGACACCGAGGCGCCCATGCACAGGCAGGTGTCCATCATGCCCAGCGGCGGCAGGGAGCCCAGCGTGTAGCAGCCGATGTCCCCGTTGACGAAGACGCCGATCTTCTTCAGCGCGTAGAACAATCCGCGGTGCGGGCAGCCGGGACACAGAACCGGCGGGCGTGCCGGAAGATTTTCGGCTACAGGGCCGAAGGCTGGAGCTCCACCGCAGGTGGCGCCCAGGATTGCCTTGCGGATCAGGCTCTGCGAGAACTCGCCGCACAGGGGGAAGGCGTCCTTCCCTCGCACATCGAGCCCCAGGGATTTGCAGTGCTGCTCGATGTAGCCGTCCAGGTCCTCGGCCACGTAAACTGTTTCGCACCGGGCGCAGAAATCCTGGATCAGCCGCGCCGGCAGGGGGTACACACAGCCCAGCTTGAGGTAGCTTGCGCCCGCCCCCAGGGCCTCTTTGGCGTACTGGTAGTTGATGCCGCTGGTGATCACGCCGGTCTTCGCGTCGTTGTACTCCGCGCGGTTGAACGCGCAGGTTTCGGCCCATTCCCGCTGGGCCGCGGCGCGACACTCCACGAGCTCGTGCCGCGCCCGGGCCATGGCGGGCATCATCACGTACTTGCCGGGGTCTTTCGTGTAGGGCTTCAGTTCGATTTCCGCGCGCTCGCCCGGCTCAACAAGGCTGCGTGAGTGCGATACCCGCGTGCTCAGACGGATCAGCACCGGCGTATCGAATTGCTCCGAAAGCTCGAACGCGGCCTTCGTGAACGCCAGGCACTCCGCCGAATCCGCGGGCTCGAGCATCATGGTCTTGCTGGCCCGGGCGTAGTGCCGGGAATCCTGCTCGTTCTGGCTGGAGTGCATGCCGGGGTCGTCCGCCACAGCGGCCACCAGCCCCGCGTTCACCCCGGTGTAGCTGGCGGTGAACAGCGGGTCGGCGGCCACGTTGAGCCCCACGTGCTTCTGCCCGCAAAAGGCCCGCGCCCCCGCTACGCAGGCGCCCTGCGCGGCCTCGAAGGCGACCTTCTCGTTGGGCGCCCACTCCGCGTCGATCTCGGCGTACTGCGCCGCGTATTCGGTGATTTCCGTGCTGGGCGTGCCGGGGTAACTCGAAACGAAGCGGCAGCCCGCCTCCCACAGCCCGCGGGCCACCGCCTCGTTGCCTAGATAGAGTTCTTTTCGCATCTTACGCTCCTTCGTCGCTCATAGAATGGCATTCCCGCGCCTCGCACAAAAGCGCCTGGTAGAAATTCCACGCCGCCGCGCGCCGGCCCTGCGCGAGCTCCTCCCCGCGCCGTGTGTAAAACCTGTCGTAGAGCTTTTCCAGCTTGAACCTGTATTCCCGGAGGAATGTATCCTCCGGGTCCAGCCTGCCGTCAAGCACCGCGCCGTTTTCGTCCAGGGAGTACAGCGGCAGGCCCAGATGGGCCTTATACAAAAGCGTGCGCGCTATCCCCATGGCCCCGCAGACGTCCAGCTTGTCCGCGTCGAAAAGGATTTTCGCCTCTATGCCGCGCGGCGGGCAGCCGGACCGGAAGCGGTGCGTGCGGATGCATTCCGCCACGGCTTCGGCAAAATCGGCGCCCCAGCCGTTTCCCTCCAGCCAGCGCCGCGCCTTTTCCGCGCCGCAGGCGGCGTGGTCCACGCGCGGGTCCGCGTACTGCTCCGCCCGGCCGATGTCGTGCAGCAGACAGGCCGCCCGGAGCACCGCGGGGTCCACCCCCTGCTCGTGCCCCGCGATATCCATGGCGTAGTGGAGCACGCGGGCGACATGCTGCGTATCGTGCGCGCTGTCGCACATGCAATCGCGCATGTATTCCTCTATGGCGTCTGTCACGCTCACTTCTTCTCCTGCAATAATTTCGCCAGCTCGTCCATGAAGGAATGCAGGTCTTTAAACTCGCGGTAGACGGAAGCGAAGCGCACGTAGCTGACCTCGTCCAGCCGCTTCAGCTGCTCCATAGCCAGCTCGCCGATGACCTCTGTGGGCACCTCGCGCTCCATGGAGTTGTGCAGCGTCTGCTCGATATCGTTGACCACGCACTCCAGCTCGTCCACCGACACCGCGCGTTTGTCGCAGGCGCGGCGCAGGGAGTTGAACAGCTTTTGCCGGTCGAAGCTTTCCCGGGACTTGTCCTTCTTGATGACCATCAGGGGCACGGTCTCGATGACCTCGTAGGTGGTAAAGCGCTTCTGGCAGTTGGAACACTCCCGCCGCCGCCGGATGCGCTCGCTGTCGTCCGTGGGGCGGGAATCGATCACCTTGCTGTCCTCGCCGGCGCAGTAGGGGCACTTCATAGGCTTGCTACTCCCAATCTTTTTTATTTTTCAGCGCTTCATACACAGCGCAGTAGCTTTCGTGGCGGGTTCGAGGGATTTCCCCGGCTTTCACGGCCTGCACGACGGCACAGCCGCTGTCCTTCACGTGGGCGCAGTCGGGGAAACGGCAACCGCCCGTGAAGGGCGCGAACTCGCGGAAACCCAGCGCCAGATTGTCCTTTGTCAGGGCTTGCCTGGCTCCCCCTTGGGGGAGCTCCCGCGAAGCGGGTGAGGGGGTCTCTGGCTCCAGGGCGGAAAAGCCCGGGGTGTCCGCCACCCAGCCCCCCGCCGCGGGGTAGAGCTCCACATGCCGCGTGGTGTGCCGCCCGCGCCCGAGCTTCGCGCTGATCTCGCCCGTGGGCAGGCCCAGCGCCGGCACAAGGCGGTTGAGCAGGGTGGATTTCCCCACACCCGTGTTACCGCAAAAAACGCTGGTTTTGCCCCCGAACAGGGCGCGGATCTCTTCGATATCGCTGCCGGGGAAAACTTCGAAGCATGGGAAGGCCCTGTATATCCCCGCGTACACCCCGCCGCCCTCCAGATCGCACTTGGTGAACACAACCACCGACGCGATGCCGGAAAGCTCCGCCACGGCGATGAGGGTATCCAGCAGGCGCAGGTTCGGCCGGGGCTCCCTGGTGGAGCACAGCAGGAACAGCTGGTCCAGGTTGGCCAGGGGCGGGCGGGCCAGGGCGTTTTTGCGCGGGAGGATCTCCTGGATATAGCCCTCCTCCTTGTCGATGCGCTCTATGCGCACCCAGTCCCCCACCAGGGGCGTGACCCCCTGCCTGCGGAACAGGCCCCGCGCCCGGCAGGCGAAGGTCCCCTCCCCTGTGGCCACGGCGAAGCTACCGCCCACGCCGCTGTGGATGCGCCCCTCCAGTATGCTCATTCGATGACCACGAGGGTGATTTCCGTATCGTAATCTGCGTGGGCGCCGCCCGAGGGCGACTGGCCGGTCACCCGGCCGGCGGTGATGAAGCCGAACACCGAGCTGCTGTAATCCGCGGCGACATTCTTGTAGCCGGCGGCCTCCAGCGCCGCCCTGGCCTGCTCCTCGGACTGGCCGACCACGTTGGGCACCGTGGGCCGGGTGTCGTAGACCCGCTCGTTGCCGAGCCTGGGCGGGGACTCGTTGAACATGATGGTGGCGGTATACACCCGCTGGCCGTTCAGGCGCACCTCCAGCTCGGCGGGCTTTTTGCCCTCCACGGTCACGGAATACCGGTCGGTGACGATGATGGTCTCCTCTTTCACCAGCGTGCCGTCCAGGTAGACGCGCACGGAGGTCTCCACGCCGGTGTTGGGCATGGGCACCGTCACCACGGCGCTCTGGCTGGCCCCGCTGCCGTTGCTGAGGCTCACCTTAATCTCCGTGCCCTTGGGTACCTTTTTCTTGGGTTCGACGCTCTGCTCGGCCACCTTGCCCTGCAGCTCGTTGCTGTCGATCTCGGGCACGTCCGTCCTGTCGAGCTTCAGCTCCACGGACTTGAGCATCTCCTCCGCTTCGTCCAGGCTCCAGCCGATCAGCGAGGGGACCTCCACCTGATCCGTGGGCTCGGCCACCGCCATGTAGATGGTCACCGTCTCCCCCGTGGCAAGGACGGTTTTGGCCTTGGGATTGGTGCTCACCACCTTACCCTCCTCCACGTTGGGGGCATATTTCATCTCCGCCTTGGGCACATAGCCCGCGTTCTTGACCTTCGACTCCGCGTCGGCGTAGTACAGGCCCACCACGTCGGGCACGGTGCCCTCCGCGCTCTGGGAGACATAGAGCGTCACCTTGATTTTGCCGTTCATGGGCTTTTGCAGCGACCCGTGCTGGGGCTCCTGGCGGGATACCGTGCCCCCCGGCAGGGCGGAAAGCTCTGTTTTCCATTCGAAGATATACAGCTTGTCGAAGTCGGGGTTGTTCTGGATTTCCGCCTGCGTCATCCCGACAAATTTATCCACCCTGACCTTGTCGCCGCCGTTGTTCAGGAAAATCGACAGCACCACGAACACCGCCACCACGAACACCACGCCCGCCACAATGCCGATCATCTTCGGCAGCAGGCTGCGGCGCTCGG